>Ga0213860_10000074_pt1 | contig 38170 bp, 48 predicted proteins | sample PICome_3_FD_160118 | JGI IMG/M metagenome (GOLD analysis project Ga0213860, IMG submission 160118) | Coastal seawater microbial communities near Pivers Island, North Carolina, United States - PICO550 | ecosystem: Environmental > Aquatic > Marine > Coastal | place: USA: North Carolina...
TTCTTCTAAAGTTTTTTGGAACATTTCGATTCCAGTAATCGTTGTTGTTTGTGTTTCAGCAACACCAACAATCTCAACACTTTCACCTACTTTTACTACACCACGTTCGATACGACCTGTTGCAACCGTTCCTCGACCAGTAATTGAGAATACATCCTCAATTGCCATTAAGAAAGTTTTTTCAGTGTCACGTTCTGGTGTTGGAATGTAGTCATCTACAGCATCCATTAAAGCAAAGATTTTATCAACCCATGGGTTATCACCACGTTTTAAACCAGGGTTTGATGAAATAGCTTCAATTGCTTGTAATGCTGAACCTGGACAAATTGGAATATCGTCACCTGGGAAATCGTAAGCAGATAATAACTCACGAACTTCTAATTCAACTAATTCTAATAATTCATCATCATCTACTTGATCTTGTTTGTTTAAGAATACAACAATATCTGGAACACCTACTTGTTTTGATAATAAGATGTGCTCACGTGTTTGAGGCATTGGACCATCAGCAGCTGATACAACTAAAATTGCACCATCCATTTGTGCTGCACCCGTAATCATATTTTTTACGTAATCAGCGTGACCTGGACAATCTACGTGTGCATAGTGACGATTTTGTGTTTCGTATTCAACGTGTGCTGTATTAATTGTAATACCACGAGCACGTTCTTCTGGTGCTCCATCAATATCAGCATAATCTTTAATTGCTGAACCACCTTCTAATGATAAAGTTGCAGTAATTGCTGCCGTTAATGTTGTTTTACCGTGGTCAACATGACCAATTGTTCCAATATTAACGTGTGGTTTCGTACGTTCAAATTTTTCACGTGCCATTATAAAATTCCTTTAAGTTTTAAAAAATTACAATTAAATTGTTAGCTTGTAGCGAGAGTGTTTTTTACTTTGAGATGGAATTAGTATCTAAAATGTGCAAAAGCTTTATTTGCTTCAGCCATCTTATGCGTTTCTTCCTTTTTTTTAATAGTATTACCAATTTCGTTAGCAGTGTCAATAATTTCATTTGCTAATTTGATTGCCATACTTCTTCCAACGCGTTGTTTTGAATATTGAATAATCCAACGTAATGAAAGATTTGTTGCTCTAAATCGACTTACTTCAATTGGTACTTGATATGTTGATCCACCGATTCTTCTTGCTTTTACTTCTACAACAGGACTAGCCTTTCTAATTGCATTTTCAAATACTTTTAATGGATCGTCATTAGTTTTTTGTTGAATGATCTCAAATGCATCATATACAATTTTTTTCGCAATTGTCTTTTTGCCTGATTTTAAAATTCGTGTAATAAGTAAACTAACTAAATAACTGTTATAAACAGAATCCGTCTCTGGAAAACGCTTCTTTGAAATATTTCTACGTGACATAAAATATAATTAGTGAATATTTTTATTTCATTTAATAAATTATGATTTATTAAGCTTTTGGCTTTTTAACACCATATTTAGAACGACCCTGTCGTCTATCTTGCACACCACCAGTATCTAATGCACCGCGGACAATGTGATATCTAACACCCGGTAAATCTTTTACTCGACCACCGCGAATTAAAACAACTGAATGTTCTTGTAAATTGTGACCAATTCCAGGAATATAAGCTGTTACTTCAAAGCCTGAAGTTAATCTAACCCGAGCTACTTTTCGAATAGCAGAATTCGGTTTTTTTGGTGTTGTTGTGTAAACTCGTGTGCAAACTCCTCGTCGTTGTGGACAATTCACAAGAGCCGGCGATTTTGTTTTCTTCTTAATATTGATACGTCTTGAGCGTACTAACTGTTGAATAGTTGGCATAAAAGTCTTAAAGTATTTTTAAATATGTTATTGATCGGTTGAGTTTAAACCATATTTTTTCATGAATCGTTCCACTCGGCCTTCACTATCAATCATTACTTGTGATTTTGTGTAGAATGGGTGATTTGCTAACCACATATCAACTTGTAATTCGGGCTTAGTAGAACCAATTAAACCTAAAGGCTTTCCATCACATAGAATTGGTGCTTCTGCAAACCATTCAGGATGTATATCTGTTTTTGGCATAATAGTTTTTGATAAAATTTTAACGTTTTGAGTATTGAGGAGCTTTTCTTGCTTTTCGTAAACCATATTTTTTACGCTCTTTAATTCGCGAATCACGAGTTAAAAATCCATGTGGTTTTAAGCTTGTTCTATGTTGCTCATTAATTTTGCATAATTGTCTTGCAACTCCTAATTGAATTGCTTCAGCTTGGCCTGTAAGACCACCACCTTTTACGAATGCAACAATATCAAATTGTGAGTCTAAATTTACAGTTTTTAAGGGTGCTAAAACTGTTGATAAATATGTATCGTTATATTGTAAATAGTGATTTCCAGAAACTTTATTGATTATAATATTTCCTTCACCCGGTACTAAGAAAACGCGCGCAACAGCTTGTTTTCGTTTTCCAAGTCCAATATCATTTTTTTGAAAAGTTAACTTTGTCATAAGTATTTCGTATTATTTTATTTACTTAGTCCTGAAATTGAATTATATCTAGCTATTTCTAAATTTGAAACAGTCAGAATATTTCAATTTCGTTCCTATCCAATTTTAAGACTTGAATATAAATCTGTAACATCAATTTCAATTGGATTTTGAGCTTGATGAAGATGGTTTTCATCATTATAAATTTTTAAGCGTCGCATTAACCGTTTTGCTTCTGTTTGTGATAACATTCGTTTCACTGCTCTTTCAATTGTAAATTGTGGAAGACAGTCAACAACATTGCGAACCTTTAATGAGCTACCAGGGCGACCTGGGTTACGAACAATGTAATGTTTACTTGTTTCATTTACAACAATTGCATCAGCATTGATTAAAACGACATAATCGCCTGTATCAACAGAAGGATGGTGTTGCGCTTTGTTTTTACCTTTCAGTAAACCTGAAATTATAGTTGCTAGTCGACCCAATGATTGTCCACTGCAATCAATAAGATACCAATTACGGTTCTTATAATCTTGAGTTGGTAAGAATGTTTTATTTAGTGAGTTCATAATTTTTTTTAATAACTAAAAATAAGCATATATATAGAAATTATCGTAAGATAATACCTAATTTATTTTTTAATGTCGAAAAAACTTCAATAGATGATTTTCGACCAAAGTTTTTTAGTTCTTGAAGTTTTTCAGGTGAATATTGTAATAAATCTCCAACTGTATTGATTTGAGCTTTTTTTAAACAATTATAGGCTCGAACTGATAATTGTAATTCTTCAATTGCAATATTTGTATAAGGTTCAATACTTATAGATTGAATTTTCGGTTCTAATTTATTAATTTTAGTTGTTTGTTTCGTTTCTACTAATAAACTAAATAAATCAATTGTAACCTGAGCTGCAGCTTTAAATGCTTCATCTGGCGAAATACTACCATTTGTCCAAATATCTAAGAATAAACGTTCTGTAATGTTATTTGCATTATCATAAACATTTTCTATTTTGAAGTCGACTTTTTGAACAGGCATAAAAATTGTATCAAGTTGTAGATAATTTTCATCATCTTCTAAAAACGTTTGGGATGCTAATTTATATCCAGTACCATATTCAAACTTAAACTCAATTTCAATTACATTTGCAGTTGAAATAGTCATAATATAATGGTTTGGATTTACAAGCTCTAAATCAGATGGTAACTGAATTAAATCAGCTGTCACAACTGTTGGTCCTTGAATTTTTAAACGACCAAATTGTGGGGATTGTGAATTACCACGTAAAATAACGCCCTTTAAATTTAGTAAAATTTCTAGAATATCTTCACGAACACCAGGAATAGTTGAAAACTCATGACTAACCCCTGCAATTCGAACAGCGGTAATTGCAACTCCACCTAAGTCATTTAAAAGAACGCGTCGTAATTGATTACCAATTGTGATTCCTTGACCTGATTTTAAAGAATTGATTAAAAATTGTCCATGACAAGCCCCTGATTCGATCTTGTCAGATTTAAGGCATTTTACTGAAATGTTATTTATCATTTGATTTTTTAAAACTAAACGCTAAACGCGACGACGTTTAGGAGGTCGACACCCATTATGTGGCACAGATGTGATATCCTGAATTGATGTGATTTCTAAACCTGCTCCTTCAATGGCTCTAATAGCAGTTTCACGACCTGATCCTTGGCCTTTTACTAAAATGTCAACACTTTTAATACCAATAGTTGCTGCTTCAATAGCGGCTTTTTCTGCTGCAGTTTGAGCGGCAAACGGTGTACTTTTTCTTGCTCCTTTAAATCCAGAACTTCCAGCCGATGCCCATGAAACAGTATCACCATTTACGTTTGTAATAGTTACAATTGTATTATTGAAAGTTGACTGAATATGGACAACACCATTTCTTAAATTACTTTTATCTTTTCTAATTGTTGATTTTCTAGTTGTTTTTGGCATATAAAAATTTCAAATAAATCGAAGGCTAGTATAAAATTATTTTTTCTTACCTGTAACAGTCTTCTTAACTCCACGTCGACTACGTGCATTTGTTCGAGTTCGTTGACCTCTTACTGGTAAACTATTTCGATGACGTTTTCCACGATGACAGTTGATTTCATTTAATCGTTTAATATTTAAACCATTAAAACGTCTTAAATCACCTTCTAATTTTAAATCAGTATTTTCTAAGGTTTGACGTAAAGCAACTGATTGCTCGGTTGTTAAATCATAAACACGTGTATCTGAATCAATTTCTGCAATTTCAATAATTTTTTTTGCAGATGTAAGGCCGATTCCATGAATATATGTTAATGCGTATGCAATTTTTTTATTTCTCGGTAAATCAACACCAACTAATCTTACCATTTTATAGACTCCTTTGTAATATTACCCTTGACGTTGTTTGTGTTTTGGATTGGTACAAATTACCATAATTTTACCATGTCTTTTAATGACACGACATTTATCACACATTTTCTTTACTGAAGGACGAACTTTCATGTTTTTATTTTTAAATAATAATTTTTATGTTATCGATACATATCTGTATAAATCTCAGAGAAGTAAATATTACTAACTTCACGTTTTAAATCTAAGACTACACCACCTAAAATTAAAAAAGATGTTGTACTTAAACCATTCAAACTCGTAATATTTAAAGTAGATTCAATAAAATTAGGAATGATTGTTATGAATGCAAGTAACGTCGCACCCATTAATGTAATTCTTTGTATTTCTTGCTTTAAATAAAATATTGTTTGAACACCAGGTCGAACACCAGGAATTTTAACCGCTGATTTTTGAAGTTGATCGGAAATATCTTTTGGATTTAAAACAATTGATGAATAAAAGGAACTAAAGGCTAAAATTAAAACAAAATAACCTATCCAATAAATCCATTTGAAATTGATAAGAAAATTTAAAGATTGGAAAATACCTAAATTAATAAGATAATTTGGAATCACCAAAAAACTAGTTGTTAAAATAATTGGCATTACACCAGCTTGATTAAATCGTAATGGAAGGTAACTTATACTATCATTCCCATCATATTGTGCAGAAGCTCGACTTAAGCGTTTGGACGAAATTAAATTAATATTAAGGGTAGAGTTTTGTAATAATACAATTGCATATAATGCTCCGATAATTAAAATTCCAAGTCCAAATATAGACATAGATGAAAGAACCATCGTGTTCTCTGTATTCTCTGTCGCTATTTTACTAATAAGATTTGGTAAATTTGACACAATATTAGTATAAACTAATAATGATGTTCCATTTCCTAAACCATAGTCTGTAATGACTTCACTAAGCCATAAAACAATCATTGCTCCTGCGGTTAGCCAAATTACAATTTGACTTGCTAAAAGAACATTCCAATCAAACAAAATCGGACGAAGATATAATGTAACACCAATACTTTGAATGATTGCTAAAATTACGGTAATATTTCGTGTTAAACGACTAATTTCACGTCGCCCTTGAAAATCACCTTCTTTTTGCAGTTTTGCTAATTGTGGAGAAAAACCAATCAGGAATTGAAGAATAATAGTTGCATTTATGGCTGGGAAAATATTTAACGTAAACAACCCAATAATAAAAATCTTATCTCCTAAAAATGTACGTATCAAATTTTTAGCAACTAAATTCTGTTGAATCGAAAATGCTAAATCATTGTGATTAATTCCTGGAACTGGAAGAAATGTACCGCTTCGAATAAATAAAAGAATTATCGAAGTAATAAAAATACGCGGTAATAAAATTTTTATAAGTCTCCAACTAATTTTAATTATCACAGTTTATTTTTTTTTAGATTTTATAAATGATTCTTAGTTCAAGTCACGAATTTTTGCGACCTGTGATTTAGTTGTTAAATTTTGTAATGCACAAATTGATGCTCTTGCATTATTTAATAAATTGTTTGATCCTAATTGTTTTGCAATTACATTTTTAACACCTGCGACTTCTAATACGATACGAACCGCACCACCTGCAATTACACCAGAACCTTCAATTGATGGTCGCATAATTACTTTACATGCACCAAAATTTCCAACAACATTATGTGGAATACTTAAAGATTTTGTAATTGGTAATTCAATTAAATTTTTGTGCCCATCCGCTTTTGCTTTTTTAAATGCATTTACTACATCATCAGCTTTGGCCACACCAACACCAACTTTTCCATTTTCATCACCAATTACAACAACGGCACGAAAACTTAATTTTTTTCCACCTTTTGTTACCTTTGAAACTCGACTAATTTTGATTAATCGTTCTACAAATTTTGGTTTGTTACGTGAATTTTTTTTTACTCTGCTTATTTTTTTTAAATCAGTGCTCATAACAGTTAATTTATCTATATTGTTTTACAAATTTTGAAATTAAAATTTTAATCCACCTGCTCGTGCTCCATCTGCTAAAGCTTTGATTCGACCATGATATAGATAAGGACCACGATCAAAAACAATCTTTGTAATGTTTTGTTTTAAACTTAATTCTGCTAATTTCTCTCCAATAAGTCGAGATGCATCACAAGTACGGCCAGTTGCTAAAGTAAGTTTAATCGAACGGTCTAATGTTGAACAAGTCAATAACGTTTTTGAAGTGGTATCGTCAATAATTTGTGCATAAATATTTTCATTAGAACGATATACTGATAATCGTGGTCGTTCTTGTGTACCTTTTACTGTTCCACGTAATGCTTGACGTTTTAATTTTCTATATTTATTGGGTTTTAATTTTTTGTTTTTGTTTTTTAATTTTAATAAAGTCCGTCTAGAAAGTTTCATAATTTTGTGGGGTTTAATATAAAATTTTACGAATTCAATAAAAACGTAGAAAGGTTCACGTATCCAAATTACTAGATGTAATTTAGTTAGTGAACTTATTTTCCAGCTTTTCCAGCTTTTCTAAGAATCTGTTCATTTTTATAAAGAATTCCTTTTCCCTTATAAGGTTCAGGTTTTCTCCAAGCACGAATCTTAGATGCAAACAAACCTAATAATTCTTTATCACATGACTTTAAATTGATTGTTGTATTTTGAACAACTTCCGCAGAAATAGTTTCTGGAATCTCAATTGTAACTGGGTGACTGTAACCTAAACTTAAAACAATTTCTTTTCCTTGAACTACTGCTCGATAACCCACACCTTTTAAAATTAATGTTAGTTCAAACTGTTCTGAAACTCCAATAATCATATTATTGATTAATGTTCGGTACAAACCGTGTAAAGCTCGAAGATTTCGAGCGTCATTTTTTAAACTAACTTTTATGATGTTTTCAGTTTGTTCAATCCCAATTGTATCAGGAATGGCAATGTCTAAGGTTCCAAATTTACCTTTAACAGTCATTTCTGAACCATTAAAGTTGACATCAACATTAGCAGGGATAGTGATTGGTAATTTTCCTATACGTGACATTTTTGAAACTCCTTATTTACCAAATATAACATAACACTTCACCACCAATACCAAGCTCTTTTGCTTTTAAGTTTGTCATTACACCACGTGATGTTGACATAATAGCAATTCCTAAATTATCTAAAACTCTTGGTAATTCTTTTGAATTTGCGTAAACACGCAAACCAGGTTTACTAACTCGTTTAATTTCTGTAATTACCGAGTTTCGAGATTTTCCTGTATATTTTAAAGAAAGTAATAAGTATTTACGATTATCTTCTTCATAATTTTCAAAACCTACAATAAAACCTTCTTCATTTAAAATCGTTGCAATTGCTACTGACATTTTTGTCACAGGGATCTGAACAATTTGGTGCTTGACCATAGTAGCATTGCGAATTCTTGTTAACATATCTGAAATCGTATCTGTTACCACAATTTTCTCCTTATCAAATATAGTTTTATTTATTCTTGTGACCAACGTTTTCGTTTTAAATGTCTCTTACGATCCCAAACTTGGCTCACTTCTGAGTATGACGAATATTTGTCATAATACCCACAATCATTTAATGGGAATCGTAAGAACTTGAAAAGAATCATTCCATTTAAAATTTTGTCCATAGATTTAGACTGGTATTTTGGAGAAGAGTGCTCTAAAACAATTGTAATGGTACAACCACGGGCTTGGTCTACATCATCATAATTAATTTCTGGAAAAATTAATTGTTCTTTTAAACCAAAAGTATAATTTCCCGCTTTATCAAAACTACGTAATGATAAACCACGAAAATCACGAATTTGTGCAAATGTAAAGAATAACAATTTAGTTAAAAATGCGTACATCTTTTCGCCACGTAAAGTTACACTTAACCCTAATTCCATATCCTCACGAATTTTAAATCCGGCAATCGCTTTTTTTGATCGTGTAATAATAGGTTTTTGGCCACTCACTCGTTCAAATTCTTCAATATTTTTTTTCAAAATACTTGTATTTTGCGCTGCTAATCCAAGACCACGATTGATTTGAATTTTTTTTAATTTAGGAACTGTATGAGGATTTTTAAATCGAGAAGGACTATTTTTGATTAAAATCGGTTTAATACCTTCTTCGTATTCCTTTTTTATATCTTCTAATAGATTATGGATATCACCAATTTCTTCTAATGAATGTTGATTTAGCATAGTAAGTTCTATTTAATTTATTTTTACATTCGAATGATGAATAGGAGCTTCAAATTGTTTAATTTCACCTATTTCATTCTCAGTGGTTGGTTTAACATGTTTAAATTTAAAATTAATTCCTTGAACAACCACCTTTTGCGTTTTCTTGTCTACTTTAATAACTTCTCCAGTTTCATTCTTATGAAAACCAGAAATAATTGTTACTTGATCACCAACTTTTACATTAAGTTTTTTCGTTTGTGCCATTTATAAAACCTCCGGAGCTAATGAAACAATTTTTGAAAGGTTTTTATCACGAATTTCTCGAGCTACAGGCCCAAATACTCGTGTACCACGTGGGTTATTTTCAGGATTTACAATAACTGCAGCATTATCATCAAATCTAATATACATACCGTCTTGTCGACGAATAGTTTTTTTAGTTCGTACAATAATTGCTTTAACTACATCAGAACGTTTAATAGGCATGTTTGGAATTGCTTCTTTCACAACGGCAATAATAGTATCACCAATTTCAGCATATTTCTTATTTCCACCTAATATTCGAATACACATTACTTTTTTCGCACCTGTGTTATCAGCTACGGTTAAAATTGTTTGAGGATAAATCATAAAATACTATTTAACTGATTAACGATGATTTTGAAAGAATTTCCACTAACTCCCAACGCTTTTTCTTACTTAGCGGTCGACATTCTTGAACTAATACTTGATCTCCAATGTTACATGTTTCTTGTTCATCATGAGCTAAGTATTTTTTAGTTTTGATCAATGTTTTAGAATAAATTGGATGTGGGTATCGATTTTCAACTTTAACTACAATTGTTTTTTGCATTTTGTTGCTAATTACAATACCAACTTGTTGTTTGACTGGCATTTTTTAACTCCTTAATTCCGAATTAATTATTAATTTCGTCTGTTTGCTCTACGTTTTCTAACCGTAATGTTAAAAGAGTTTTTAAATGAGCCAAATGACGTTTTGTATATTTTATTTCATGCGATTTTAAATTTTGTCGTGTTGCCTTTTTAAACCGTAAATTAAATAATTTGCTTTCGGTTTCAATAATCGCTTCTGAGATTTCTACATTTGAAAGTGAAAGAATGTCAGTAAATTTAGGTAAACTCATAGCTTATTTTAGAGTGTCTTTATTAATAAATTTTGTTTTTAAAGGTAATTTATAAGCAGCTAGACTTAATGCAGCTTTTGCAACTTCTTCTGGAACTGAACTAATTTCAAAAATGATTGTTCCAGGTTTTACTACAGCTACCCAATAATCTACAGCACCTTTACCAGACCCCATTCGTGATTCAGCTGCTCGAGCCGTAACGGTTTTATCTGGGAAAATTCGAATCCACAATTTCGCTCCACGTTTTGTATAACGAGTAATTGTTCGTCGAGACGCTTCAATTTGACGTGAGGTAATCCAATTTGGTTCTAAAGCTTGTAAACCGAAACTACCAAAGCAAATTTCATTACCACGTGTTGCTTTTCCTCGCATACGGCCACGGTGGTATTTTCTATATTTTGTTCTTTTTGGACTTAACATAACAAATGAATGTAATTAAAAATATAAATTGTCGTAATAAATCTTATTTATTTAGATAAAATTTCACTTTTGAAAAGCCAAATTTTAATTCCTAAAACGCCATAAATTGTATTGGCTTCGGTTGTTGCGTAATCGATATCTGCTCGTAAGGTTTGTAGAGGCACACGTCCTTCACGAACCCATTCGCTTCGTGCAATTTCAGCACCATTTAAACGTCCAGAAACTTGGATTTTAATTCCATTTACATTTTGTCGTTGTGCGCGTTGTAAGATAGTTCGAGTTGCACGTCTAAATGCAATACGTTTTTCTAATTGTTCCGCAACTAAATCTGCTAAAAGTGTAGCGTCTAAATCAACAAATTCAATTTCCGAAACTTTAATTGTTAATTGACGACCGGCAGGTAATAATTTCTTAAGATTTTTTAATAAGTTTTTTAACCCATTACCCATATCATCAACTAAAATTCCTGGTTTTCCAGTTTCAATTGTTAATTGAATGTGATCTTTTAATACATTTCGATAAATTTTGACCTTTGAAATATAATTTGCTCGTGAAATTTTATTTATATAAGTTCGAATTTTATCATCTTCTTCTAAAATGCTAGCGTACTGATTAAAATTAGCATACCATACAGATTGATGTTCTTGTACAATACCTAATCGAAACCCTAAAGGATGTGTTTTTTGACCCATATATGAATTCTCTTAATTTAAAATCATAAATTTCTAATTTAATTGGTTTCTTTCATCACAACTGTAATGTGACAAGTTGGTTTTAAAATTTTATATGCGCGTCCTTGTGCACGGGGACGAATTCTTTTTAATTTTGGTCCTTCATCCGCAAAAATTTCATCAATAATTAATTTTTTCTTGTCTAATCCATAATTATGTTTAGCATTTGCAGCTGCCGAGTGAACTACTTGCCAAATTGGCCCACCAGCATCATAAGGTAAAAATTCTAAAATCATCAAAGCTTCTTGATATGAGCGACCTCGAATTTGATCAATCACTCGTCTAATTTTGTGCGGAGACATCCGAATATATTTTGCTACTGCTTTTACTGATTGCGAGTTGGCCATAGTAAGTTAATTAATACATGTATTTCTAGTTTATAAAAGTAACTTTCTTTTAGTAAAATCCAAGGTTACCATAAAGGTTCAGGTTTTTTAACCGGAAGTTTAGTTGTATATAAGAATTTAATTGTTATATAACTAAATGGTTCTAAATTTGGAATATTTTTTGCTAAAAATTTATTAACTTTGGATTCTTGGTGAATATAAATTTCATCAATCCAAATATCAAAAAAATCGATAGAAAAATTATTTTGTAAATAAAGAACAGGTGAATAAATAATAGCTAATAGATTATCCCGTTCAATGGGTTTTGATTTTAAAGAATACATAATATCATCAATTACATGATACAGATATTTATTCTGAAAATTATTCAACATAATTTTATTAACTACTGATAATTCCTGATCATATTTTATGTAAAACGTTTTTGATTTAATTTCATTCAAATTAGGATACGAATGTGTCCATCGAGTGAATAATTGGCGACCTTCATAAGGTAACTTCAATTTTTCATTAATTTCAATACGTTCTAAATCTGTAAAACTTTTTTTATCCAACGATAAGGATATCCATTCACTCACCGCATTTTCATTTTGGAGATAGACATCATTTTTAGTTTCTTTTTTTTTAACTTGCTGTCTATTATAAATCGAAGATTCTTCCATACCGTGACCGCTATCTACGGTTTCCGAAATTGTTGGATCTCCAATGACTTGTACAAGATAACGAAATAGATTCCAATTCATTAGTTTCAAATAATTAACGTTTTGCTTTTCTATCAGCTTTAATATGAGTTTTGAAATTTCTTGTTGAGACAAATTCACCCAATTTGTGTCCGACTAATTGATCTGAAATAAAAATTGGTACATGCTGTTTACCGTTGTAGACTGCAATTGTGAACCCAACCATATTTGGTAAAATTGTTGAAGATCTTGACCAAGTAGTAATTGTATCTTTTTTATTTGCCTCATTCATCTTATCAATTTTTTTTAATAAATGATAAGCAACAAAGGGACTTTTTTTTAATGATCGTGCCATTTTTGAAATCTTTTTGTTAATAATCGTAAATAATTCTATTATACACGTCGGCGAAGAATATAGTTATCACTTAATTTCTTGTTTTTGCGTGTTTTCATACCTAGTGCTGGTTTACCCCATGGAGTTAATGGACGTGTACGTCCAATTGGTGCACGCCCTTCACCACCACCGTGCGGGTGATCACATGGATTCATTACCGAACCACGTACAGTTGGACGTTTTCCAAGCCAACGAGTTCGACCTGCTTTTCCACTTTGAACTAAGAATGCATCATTGTTGCTAATTTCACCAATTGTGGCAAAACATTCTTTTCGTAATAATCGAATTTCTTTCGATGGTAAACGTAAAGTAACGTAATCCCCTTCTTTTGCTAAAATTTTCGCAGATGTCCCTGCTGCACGAACAAGTTGTCCTCCCTTATTTGGAATTAATTCAAGATTATGAACAGATGTACCTAAAGGAATTTCACTTAATGGCAACGTGTTTCCAATGCTTAATTCTGATCCTGAGCCAGATAAAATTGTATCACCAATGTTTAAGCCTTTTGGATGTAAGATATAACGTTTCTCACCATCGCTATAGCAAATTAATGCAATTCTTGCATTTCGGTTTGGATCATACTCAATACTTGTTACAGTTCCATTGATTCCGTATTTGCTACGATTGAAATCAATTAAACGGTAGCGTCGTTTATGTCCACCACCACGGTGTCGAATCGTAATAACTCCTCGGTTGTTACGTCCTTTTTTACGGTGGTTTTTTCGAATTAAACTTTTTTCTGGTTTAGCTTTTGTAATTTCGGTAAAAGCTGAAAGAGCACGATGCCGTGTTCCGGGTGTATATGATTTATAAAGACGGATACTCATAAAAGTTTCTTTTTATATTTATTAATTTTCGGTAAATAAGTCTATTACATCACCTTTCGCTAAAGTTACAATTGCTTTTTTATATTGTGGTTTCCACCCAATATATTTTCCTACACGTTTCTTTTTACGAGGAAGGCGACAACTATTAACTTTGGTAACTTTTACATCAAATAAATATTCAATTGTATTTTTAATCGTAATTTTATCCGAATTGCGATCTACAATAAAACTATATTGATTGTTTTCTAAAAGCCTTGTTGCTTTGTCAGTTATAAGAGGATATTTAATAATATTTGCGTTCGTAAGAGTTGAATTAATCACAATAAGTTTCCTTTATATCATTTATTGACAATGAGCTTAATATAATCTGCTTCGCTTTTAATAAACTAAGAGTATTTAGATTTGAAGCTAAAATTAATTCTACATTTTTAAGATTTTGTGTTGCTAATTTCAATGGAAGTGTTTTTTTTGAAACAACTAATAAAACCTTTTGATTTGAATTAATATTACAGTCTTCACACATTTTTACAAAACTTTTTGTTTTTGATTCTGTAAGTGTGTTTTCTAAATCTTCAATAACGATAACATTATTTTTTTTGTTATATAACAAAGTTTGCAAAGCTAATTGACGTTCTTTTTTATTTAACTTTAAGGTAACGGTTTTTGGTTTTGGACCAAAGATTACACCCCCACCTTTCCATAATGGTGATCGATTTGAACCAGCTCGAGCACGTCCAGTTCCTTTTTGTTGCCATGGTTTGCGACCACCACCTCGAACTTCACTTCGAGTCTTTGTTGACACTGTACCTTGTCGGTTAGAATTTAAATGTCTTACAATATCTTTATGTAATACATAATTCCCTGATTTATCAAGAATATTTAATGTTAATTCATGTGTAGAATTTAACGGTTTTCCAGCGATATCTACTGGAGTATATTTTATAAATTTTTGAACAGTCATACTTAATTTTGCTACTATAATTTTCTTAATTAGAAGGAGTAATACTTAATAAATTTCCTGGTTTTCCAGGAACTGATCCTTTGATAATTAAAATATTTTCTTCTGAACTTAATTGAATAACTTTCAGCTTTTTAATGGTTGTTAGTTTGTTTCCTAATTGACCAGCCATTTTTTTACCTGGTAAAACACGTCCTGGTGTTGTACCCATACCAATTGAACCAGGTGCTCGATGATTTTTCGAACCGTGTGTCATTGGACCACGTGTAAAGTTATGACGTTTTTGTAATCCAGAAAATCCTTTACCAATAGTTTTACCTTTAATATTTACTAATTGATCAACTGAAAGTAAATCAACGTTTAAAACTTGACCCACTTCAAACTCATCAACAGTATCTACTCGGAATTCTTTTAAATACTTTAAAGGTTGAATATTTGACTTTTGTAAATGACCTAATTCCGGTTGCGTTAAAGATTTATTTGATGTGTTGCTATAACCAACTTGAATAGCGTTATATCCATCTTTCATTTCTGTCTTAATTTGCGTTACGATACAAGGTCCAACTTTTAGAATCGTAACAGGAATAATATTTCCTGACTCATCAAAAATTTGTGTCATACCGATTTTATTACCTAATAAACCTATACTCACGATAGTCCTCCCAATATTTTTATTATGTTTCATTCACACAACGCCAATTCAACATTAGAATAAAATAAACTAATTAAAATTAGTAAATTATAACTCTAGTTTAAGAGCGTTTTTATTATTTTGTCTATATAGGGTAATTTAACACTATTATTTTTTATAGGCTATTTATACAGATAAAAAGTATTTTGAAATTAAAGTTAACCTTAAGAAGAATTACTCGTTTTTTCAAACTAAAATTATTTTTTTAGCAGATTTTAATTTATATCTTTGCAGATCGATTAATACCCGTTTTGAATTCTTGTTGTTTGAAAAATTTTAACAAATGATATAAAGGTAATTTAACACTATTATTTTAAAAAATTAATACGGATATTCCTCTTTTAAAAGCCTAGGAAACAATTTATAATTATATCTAAAGTAGATATTTAACTAATTTTGAGGAGATAAAAACTATGTCAAAAGTTGTTGGAATTGATTTAGGTACAACAAATTCAGTTGTTGCAGCAATTGAAGGTGGACAACCAAGTGTTATTATTAATAGTGAAGGTTTACGTACAACACCTTCAATTGTAGCTTATACAAAAAAACAAGAATTATTAGTTGGTCAAATTGCAAAACGACAAGCTGTTATTAATCCAGAAAATACATTCTTTTCAGTAAAACGATTTATTGGTTCTAAAGAAACAGAAGTTTCAGCAGAAGCAAAACAGTTACCGTACACAATTACAAACGATTCAAATGATAATATTAAGCTAAAATGTCCTGCATTAGGAAAAGAATTTAGCCCAGAAGAAGTTTCAGCTCAAGTTTTAAGAAAATTAATCAATGATGCATCAGAATATTTAAAACAAGATGTAAAACAAGCAGTTATTACTGTACCAGCATATTTTAATGATTCACAGCGTCAAGCAACAATGGATGCTGGAAAAATCGCTGGTGTTGAAGTGTTACGTATTTTAAATGAACCAACAGCAGCATCATTAGCATACGGTTTAGACAAAAAGCAAAACGAAACAATTTTAGTATTTGATTTAGGTGGTGGAACATTTGATGTTTCAATTTTAGAAGTGGGTGATGGAATTTTTGAAGTTTTATCAACAGCTGGTGATACAAAACTAGGTGGTGATGATTTTGATAAAGTTTTAGTAAATTGGTTAATCCAAAACTTTAACGAAAAAGAAGGAATTGATTTATCAACAGACATTCAAGCATTACAACGTTTAACAGAAGCAGCTGAAAAAGCAAAAATGGAATTATCAACGGTAGAAGAAACAAAAATTTCTTTACCATTTATTACTGCTGATGCAGGTGGACCAAAACACATTGATGAAGAATTAACACGTGCTGTTTTTGAACAATTATGTGAAGAATTAATTGAACGTTGTCGAATTCCAGTTGAAAAAGCAATTAACGATGCTCGCTTAGATAAATCTGATATCGATGAGATTGTATTAGTTGGAGGTTCAACACGTATTCCAGCAATTCAAAATTTAGTAGAATCATTAACAGGTAAAAAACCAAATCAATCAGTAAATCCAGATGAAGTAGTTGCCATTGGAGCTGCAGTTCAAGCTGGTATTTTAGCAGGTGAAATTAAAGATATCTTATTATTAGATGTGACACCACTTTCATTAGGTGTTGAAACACTTGGTGGTGTAATGACAAAAATTATTGCACGAAATACAACAATTCCGGTTAAAAAATCAGAAATGTTCTCAACAGCAGTCGATAATCAAACCAATGTTGAAATCCATATTTTACAAGGTGAAAGAGAATTAGTTTCAGCTAATAAGAGTCTTGGAAACTTCCGATTAGATGGTATTCCTGCGGGAAATCGAGGTGTTCCACAAATTGAAGTAACTTTCGATATTGATGTAGATGGAATTTTATCAGTAACAGCAAAAGAAAAAGAAACTGGTGTGGAACAATTTGTAACAATTCAAGGTGCTTCAACATTAAGTGAAAGTGAAGTTCAAACGATGTTAGAAGAAGCTGAAAAGAATGCAGCAGCTGACAAAATTAAACGTGAAAATATTGATTTAAAAAATCAAGCTGATTTATTATGTTCAGAAGTTGAAAAAGAACTTGAAAATTCAACTCTTTCAGAGGATGAACAACAAGAAATTACTAAATTAATTGTTGATATTAAACAAACAATCCAAGATGATAACATTGATAGTTTAAAACTATTAATCGAAGATCTAAAAGAAAAATTAAACGGAATGAAATCAAACGATACTGTAAATACATAAAAAATAAAAAAATTTAACGTCATTGATAATTTTATTAATGACGTTATACTATACTTTCATTGAATTCATTTTAGAATTTCAAACCTTATCATTTTTCGTTTGTCGCAAAAGATTGTTACTAGAACTCTAGTCTTTTGCAACAAATTATTCATTAATAATAATTAGAAAAGTCAAAAATAGAGATTAGACTTCTTTTAAGTTACTTAAGAAACCCAACCATAACTATGTAAACCTTTGCCTAAAAAATTCACTCCTAAGTAGCAAATCCAAATTACGAAAAAGCCTAAACCTCCTAATAAAGCTGTTTTCTTTCCTTCCCAGCCTTTTGTAATACGAGCATGTAGATAAGTTGCAAAAACTAACCATGTAATTAATGCCCATGTTTCTTTTGGATCCCAACTCCAATATGAACCCCATGCTTCATTGGCCCAAACTCCACCCGAAATGATTCCAATAGTTAAAAATGGAAAACCTAATCCAATAATTCGATAGCTCCAATTATCAATACTTTGTAATAATTTTAATTTTCCAAAGTCCGAAACTTCTGACGATGAAGAAATTAATTTTGCTTCATAATAATCTACCATCACATTATAGAAAGCTGATGAAGAAGTATCTGTTGATTTTAAATCAACATCTTTATAACCTGAAATTACTAAGAATAAAATGCACAATAAAGAACCCATAATTAGGGTTCCATAACTTAATAACATCATACTTACATGCATCATTAACCAATTCGATTGCAACGCAGGAACTAATGGACTTGATTTTTGCATTTCAGGTGAAAGTGTCAGATTTGCAAATCCACTAATTAATAATGTAATTGGAACAACAATAGCACCAATTAAACGGCTCCCTGTTTTTGTCTCAATATACAAATAGGCTGCTAATAAAATCCAGGTTAAGAAAAGTAATGATTCATATAAATTACTTAATGGGAAATACCCTGCTACTACCCAACGAGAACAAAGAATAAAAAATAGAAACAAAGTAGCAATACTTGTACTTATACGACCAAACGTAGATAAATACGATTTATCATTGAAGAGTAATAAATTAACCCAATATATTACCATTGCAATAAGTAAAATACCAAAAACAGCGTTTGATAAAACGTTTTGAATTTCATTCCAATCCATGAAATTTCTCCAATAAAATTTTTTTGTATAAATTATAATACGCTTTACTATTGTACCAAAAATGATCAAATTATAGTAAAGTATAAACAGTGAGAATAATTTGCGAAAATCATATGAAATTTCAATTTAAGAAAAATAGTTTTTTTCCCATATAATTTACGTTGACATTCATTTCAATATACGGTTATTATCATTTTACTCTTAATTAAAATTATTATCGTATGGCAGTGCAAAGAGACTATGAAATTATGATTCTTCTAACGGAAGAATTTAATGACAGTGAATTAAAAACGTGGGTATTTAATTATGCAAAAAATTTAAAAAAATTTAACGTATCAGATATCTCTGTAATTTCACGTGGAAAACATAATTTAGCTTACTCGATCGTTAACAAAACAAAAGGTAATTATGTTCAGTTAAATTTTTCAAGTATGCCAAAATATATCAACAATTTTTCAAATACTTTAAAATTAGATTCGCATGTTTTAAGATTCTTAATCTTTAAAAAAGAAAGCAATTGATAAAATCTTAATTTTATCAATTGTTTTTCAAATTTTAACTATAAAATAAAAGAATACTTTAAAAAATTTGTTTATTTTAGAAAGCTATGATATAATAAAAATATATATAATATCCTCAGTAGCTCAGTGGTAGAGCAATCGGCTGTTAACCGATTGGTCGTAGGTTCAAGTCCTACCTGGGGAGTAGTAAAAACTAAATAAGATATGGAAAATAATTCTGATAAATTAATAATTGGTAATAAAACCTTTACCTCACGATTAATGTTAGGCACAGGAAAATACAAAACAACAAAAGATGGTATAGATAGTATTAATAGTAGTGGTTGTGAAATTGTTACAGTGGCAATTCGACGGCTGCCCACAAATTTAAAACATGATACAACAAACTTTTTAAATAATTTAGATTGGAATAAACATTGGTTATTACCTAATACAGCTGGTTCTCAAACCGCTGATGAAGCTATTCGAATGGCATTTTTAGGTCATGAATTAGCTTGTCGAATTGGACAAGAAGATAATTTTTTTGTTAAATTAGAAGTAATTTCAGATCCAAAATATTTATTACCCGATCCAATTGGAACCTTAAAAGCAGCTGAATTTTTAATAAAAAAAGGTTTTACAGTTTTACCTTATATAAATGCTGACCCAATGTTGGCATTACATTTAGAAGATTTGGGTTGTGCTACTGTTATGCCGTTAGGTTCACCAATTGGGTCAGGACAAGGTCTAACAAATTTAACAAATATTAAAATTATTGTTGAAAATGCACAAATTCCAGTGATTGTTGATGCAGGTATTGGAACAACTAGTGAAGCAACTATGGCAATGGAATTAGGAGTAGATGGTGTACTCTTAAATACAGCTGTGGCACAAGCAAAAAACCCAGCACAAATGGCACATGCCATGAATTTAGGGGTAAAAGCTGGTCGACTGACTTATTTGGCTGGTCGTATGGAAAAGAAATATTACGCTAATGCTAGCTCTCCTCTAAATGATATTAGTACATTATTATAGAAATGTATGTACAATAATATTATAGATTAGATCTTCTATAAAATATCTATCTATAAAAGTAAGTGAATAGAAACTACTAAAAATTTTAAAAGAACAATATCTAAGTAATTATTATGTTTGAAAAATTTACGGAAGGGGCGATTAAAGTCATTATGTTGTCTCAAGAAGAGGCGCGTCGCATGGGTCATAACTTTGTTGGTACCGAACAACTTTTATTAGGTGTTATTGGTCAGCGACATGGTATTGGTGCCAGAGCCCTAAAAAAAATAAAAATTACATTAAAAAAAGCTCGAAAAGAAATTGAGTTATATATTGGGCGCGGAACTGGATTCGTAGCATCAGAGATTCCGTTCACACCAAGAGCGAAACGAGTATTAGAAATGGCTGTTCATGAAGGAAAAGATCTAGGGCAAAACTTCGTTGGTACAGAACATATTCTATTAGCTCTTATCGCGGAATCAGACGGTGTTGCAATGCGTACGTTAGATAAATTAAACGTAAATATTCCACAACTAAAAAACTTAATCTTAGCTTATATTGAAGAAACGCAAGAAGAAATCTTACGTCCACTAACACAAGCTGAAAAATTCTTATTAGAGCGTGAACGAAAAGGAAGTCCAACACCAACGTTAGATGAATATGCAGAAAATATTACAAAAGAAGCAATCGATGGAAATTTAGATCCAGTAATTGGACGTGAAAAAGAAATTGATGATGTAATTGCTGTTTTAGCTCGTCGAACAAAAAATAATCCAGTTTTAATTGGTGAACCTGGGGTTGGAAAAACTGCTGTTGCAGAAGGATTAGCCCAATTAATTTTAACAGAAAAAGTTCCACATTTTTTAGATGGTAGTTTAATTATGGCCTTAGATTTAGGTTCAATTTTAGCTGGTACTAAATATCGTGGTGAATTTGAAGAACGATTAAAAAGAATTGTCGAAGAGGCGCAAAATGACACTGCAGTAATTGTAGTAATTGATGAGATTCATACACTAGTAGGTGCTGGTGCTGCAGAAGGTGCAGTAGATGCTGCAAATATCTTAAAACCTGCTTTAGCACGTGGTAAATTCCGTTGTATTGGAGCAACAACCAATGATGAATATCGTAAATACATTGAACGTGATCCAGCATTAGAGCGTCGTTTCCAACCTGTTCGTGTAGAAGAGCCAAGTGTAGGAACAACTATTGAAATTTTACGTGGTTTACGATCAAAATTTGAACAACACCATACATTAAGCTACCACGATAAGGCATTAGAGCAAGCAGCTATTCTGTCAGATAAATATGTTGCTGATCGTTATTTACCAGATAAAGCCATTGATGTTTTGGATGAAGCAGGTGCACGTGTTCGATTAGAAAATCGACGCTTACCGTCGGGATTACAAAGCTTAATGAAAGAATTACAAGATACTATCAAAGATAAAGATGAATGTATCAAAGAACATGATTTCGAAGCTGCAAAACAATTAGTTGATCATGAAATGGAAGTTAGAACTCATATCCGTATCATGAAACAATCTGCTCTAACGAAGAAAAAACGTGGATTTGTAAGAGAAGATGTTGATATGGTTACAGAAAATGATATTTCTGATGTAGTTTCAAATTGGACTGGTATTCCTGTGAATAAACTTACAGGTTCTGAATCAGAACGATTAATGAAAATGGAAGAAACTATTCATGAACGAATCATTGGACAACGACACGCTGTTATTTCAGTATCGAAAGCAATTCGTCGAGCACGTGTAGGATTACGAAATCCAAACCGTCCAATTGCAAGTTTTATTTTTGCTGGACCAACGGGTGTTGGGAAAACAGAATTAACAAAAGCTTTATCAGACTATATGTTTAGTACGGAAGAAAGTATGATCCGATTAGATATGTCTGAATTCATGGAGAAACATACAGTTGCGAAATTAATTGGTTCACCTCCGGGCTATGTAGGTTATAATGAAGGTGGGCAGTTAACAGAAGCTGTTAGATCAAAACCATATTCAGTAGTTTTATTTGATGAAGTTGAAAAAGCACATCCAGATGTTTTTAATTTATTATTACAAATTTTAGATGATGGTCGTTTATCTGATTCAAAAGGTCGTGTAATTGATTTTACAAATACTTTAATCGTTATGACGACAAATTTAGGATCAAAAATTATTGAACGAGAAAGTGGTATTAAATCTAAATCAGAACAAGGTGATCGAGGTTTTAAAATCACACCAGATGCTGTTTTAGGTTGGGAACCAACTCCAGAACCAATTACAGATCCTAAAGTCTTTGAACGTACACAAGGATTGGTAAATGAAGAACTTAAAAACTTCTTCCGTCCAGAATTCTTAAATCGTATTGATGAAATTATTGTCTTTAATCATTTAACACGTATTGATATTTGGCAAATTTGTTCATTAATGGTGAAACAAGTTAAAAAACGATTAAAAGAAAAAGATATTAATTTAGTTGTTGAATTATCAGTTCAAGCATTTTTAACGGATGAAGGTTATGATCCAATTTACGGAGCTCGACCATTACGCCGTGCTATTATGAAATATTTGGAAGATAGTTTAGCAGAACAATGTTTATCAAAAACTTTATATCCGGGTACAAAAATTATTGTACGTCGAAAAAAAGTAGAAGGTACATTATTAACTTATACAAATGAACTAGAAGTAGAAGTGAACTTTGACGAAGTTGATCCAAGTCTTTTACAAGATGGAAATGAATTTGCAACAAATTCAACTCAAGTTTTATCAGATTCTTCAGCAAGTAAAACACCTGCGTTAATAGATGGAGATGATCAACCTGATGAGACCGATTCTAAAAAACCAAAACGTCGACTTTCACGGTTCTTTAATAAAACAAAAAGTTAAATAATAGAATATTTTAATACAATAAAATTCTAATCATTAAAGTGAAAAAGAAAAATATTTTTCATTTTTGTGTAAATATAGAAGTTAGTTTCTTAAATTTACGCAAAATTGAAAAATATTTCAAAAAACACTGAGATTAAAATTTGACTTTTTGAACAAAATAGTATATTTTTATAGGAAGTATATTCCTATAAAAAATAAAAATGGCTGTACCTAAAAAAAGAACATCAAAAGCAAAAAAAAATGCTCGTAAGGCAAACTGGAAAAGAAAAGGAGCTAAGGCAGCTCAAAAATCTTTCTCTTTAGCTAAATCAATGTTACGAGGAAAACCAACAAGTTTTGTATATAGTGTATATGTAGATGAAAATGAATAAATCTTAAAAGCTCCTTTAAAGATTTATTTTTAATAATTACGGAAATTTAGTAATTCTCTTTTAATTAGCGGATGTGGCGAAATTGGTATACGCGCTGGTTTTAGGTACCAGTGACTTAGGTCGTGTGAGTTCGAGTCTCTCCATCCGCAATCAATGTTTCTAATTCATTTTTTATTTATTTCAATACTTATTAATTAAATTCAATATGCTTCCTTTTACTCTTCAACAACTTAGAATTTTAAAAGCAATTGCAACCGAAAAGAATTTTACTCGCGCTGCTGCTAGTTTATATATTTCCCAACCTTCATTAAGTAAACAAATTAAAATATTAGAAGAAAATTTGGATACAATATTAATTAACCGTGAGAGAAATAATATTTCATTAACGGAAAGTGGGAGAATTTTCTTACAATATTCTGAACGAATATTAATTCTTTGTGAAGAAAGTTGTCGTGCTTTAATTGATTTAAAAAAAGGAGATCGAGGAAATTTAAAAGTTGGAGCCAGCCAAACTATCGGTACCTACTTAATGCCCCGAATTTTAGCATTATTTGCTCAAAATTACCCTCAAATTGATTTAAAAGTCCAAGTAGATTCTACTCGAAGTATTTCAAATAGTATCATTAAACGTGAAATAGACATAGCAATTGTTGGAGGTGAAATATCAAAAAAACTAAAGAAAAAATTAACTATTCAACCATTTGTATATGATGAATTAAGTCTAATAATTTCGAAATCGCATCCATTTGCTCTAAAACAAATTATTAAAAAAGAAGATTTATACTGCTTAGATTTTATAACCTTACATTCAACTTCAACAATTAAAAAATTTATTGATAACACATTAATTCAAAATAAAATTCAAACAAATGAGTTACGTACAATTTTACAATTAAATTCCATTGAAGGAATTAAAACAGCTGTCAGCTTAGGATTAGGAGCAGCTTTTGTTTCATCTTCATCGATTGAAAAAGAAATCCAACTAAAACAAATTAAGATATTAAAAATTGAGAGTCTTAATATTAATCGTCAATTATCAATTATTAGTAATCCGGAATGTTATAAATCAAAAGCATTTCATTTATTTTATAAAGAACTAATAAGACTAAAAACAAAAAGTAAAACCTAAAATATATTTTTAAAAAAGTTGACGGTTTAAAAAAATTTTTAGTATTATTGAATTTACGTAAAAATAAATTAATTTAGATTATGAAATATGCAATTGTCGAAATTAGTGGAAGACAATTTTGGATTGAAGCAGGAAAATACTACGATTTTAATCGAATCCCAACAGAATTAGGAAAACAAATTACATTAAACCGAATTTTATTATTAAATGATGAGGGGAATGTATTAATCGGTCAACCATATCTAGAAAGTGTTAAAATCAAAGGAAAAATTTTAGAGCATTTCCGTGGTAAAAAAACAATCGTATATAAAATGCGACCAAAGAAAAAAACTCGTAAAAAACAAGGCCATCGCCAAGAATTAACACGCGTTTTTATCGAAGATATTATTATGAATTAATTACAAATTATAGGAATTTAAAATTATGGCACATAAAAAAGGTGCGGGAAGTACAAAAAACGGTCGTGATTCAAATGCAAAACGATTAGGAGTAAAAAAATTTGGTGGTGAAACAGTAAAAGCGGGAAATATTTTAATTCGTCAACGAGGAATGAAATTTAAACCAGGTCTTAATGTTGGATGTGGGAAAGATTTTACTTTATTTGCCTTAACAGATGGCACCATTAAATTTGATTATCAAGAAGGAAGAAAGAAACGTATAAATATTATTGTTTAAAAATTTTTAAATAATTTTGAATGCAAAAAAATTCTATTACAAAAAAATATCAAAACTTAGTTTCTCAAATAAATAATTTGGAAGATAAGTTTCAGACTCTTACAGACAATGACTTACGTGCTGAAAGTTTCAAATTAAAAAAACGATATGAAGAATCAAAGGATTTAAATTCGTTAATTAGTGAATCATTTGCATTAACAAGAGAAGCTAGTTTACGAACACTAGGATTAAGACATTTTGATGTTCAATTAATTGGAGGTTTAACTCTTAATAATCAAAAAATTGCAGAAATGAAAACTGGTGAAGGAAAAACACTTGTAGCCACGCTTTCTGCATCATTAAATGCCTTAACGGGAAAAGGTGTTCATATTATTACAATTAATGACTATTTAGCAAGTCGAGATCATGCTCAGATGGGCCAGATATATAGCTTATTAGGTTTAAACACTGGCCTTATTCAAGATGATATGTCAAAATCAGAGCGAAAAAAAAATTATAACGCAGATATTACGTATGTTACAAATTATGAAGTAACATTCGATTTCTTACGTGATAATATGGCATTAAATTTAAATGATGTTACACTTCGCCCTTTTAATTACTGTATTATTGATGAAGTTGATTCGGTTTTGATCGATGAAGCTCAAACCCCGTTAATCCTTTCAGAGAATTTTGAAACACCAGTTGATAAGTATATAATTGCAGCTGAAATTACGCAATATTTAAAACGTAATATTCATTACACAGTAGATGAAAAAAATAAAAATATCATTTTACTAGATAAAGGGAGTCAACAAATTGAAAAAATTTTACAAATTCAAGATTTGTATGATCCACGTGATCCATGGATTCCATATGTAATTAATGCAATTAAAGCAAATTCACTATTCACAAATAATGTTCATTATATTATTCAAAATAATCGAATCGTTATTGTTGATGAATTTACAGGGCGAATTATGCCTGATCGACGTTGGGGTGACGGTCTTCATCAAGCTATTGAGGCCAAAGAACAATTACCAATTCGTCAAAAATCAGAAACACAAGCTGAGATAACCTATCAAAATTTTTTTTTACTTTATCCCAAACTTTCTGGCATGACAGGAACGGGTAAAACTGCCGAGATTGAATTTGAAAAAATTTATAAATTATCGGTTGATGAAATTCCAACAGCCCGTCCAACATTGCGAAAAGATTTATCTGATTTAGTTTATAAAGATCAATTTTTAAAATGGAATGCCATTTCAAAAACTTGTAATGAAGTTTCTGTTACAGGTCAACCGATTTTAATTGGAACAACAACGATTGAAAAATCGGAGATGTTAGCAGAACTGCTAAATGAATATAAATTATCTTATCAGCTTTTAAATGCAAAACCAGAAAATGTTCGCCGAGAATCTGAAATTGTAGCGCAAGCTGGAAAACGAGGAGCAATTACAATTGCAACAAATATGGCGGGACGGGGAACGGATATTATCCTAGGTGGAAATATTACATTTAATGTCCAGAAAGAATTATATGATATTCTAACATTTTCACGTAATTATATGATTTCAAAAGATCGAAATCTTTTTAAATCTCCGTTAAAAAATCAATTAAAATCTTATTCGCAAAATTTTGTAAGTGTTCTTTTTTCAATATTAAATGATTCAGCATTTTTAGAATTATCAGATATCGGAGTTTTAAGAGCACTACGAGAAAGTGATAAAAATTCTATTCCCAATTTATCATATCAATGCTCTCTGAAATTTTTAATTGATGAGTTGAAACAACATTATAATAAAAACCAAAAACAAGAGAATCAAATTGTAAAAAACCTTGGCGGATTATATATTGTTGGAACAGAGCGAAATGATTCCAGACGAGTGGATAATCAATTACGTGGAAGATGTGGTCGTCAAGGCGATCCCGGAACTTCACAATTTTTCTTAAGTTTAGATGATAACTTATTACGATTGTTTGGTGGGTCAAAAATTCAAACCTTTTTACAATCACAAATGTTAGATGATTCTCCATTAGAATCAAATATTTTGACTAAAAGCTTAGATTCTGCTCAACAGAAAGTGGAAGAACGTGCTTATCAGCAAAGAAAAAACTTATTTGATTACGATGAGATTTTAAATAAACAACGAAAAGTTATCTATTTGGAACGAACAGGAATTTTAAACAAAGAATCACTACAAAAGAATATTCTTGCTTATGGGGAACAGATAATCACGAATCTTTTATTAAAAGTAAAGCTTGAAAATTCATCCACAAAGCAAATTATATCCTTATTTGAAAATTTATTTGGTAAAAATTTAATCGTAAATTCAAAAGCGAATCCTGTTGAATTTCAACAACATTTATTTAATGAATTTTGGCTAATCTACCAAGCTAAAATTAATGAACTAAATGTACATGGAGATGGTATTTGCGAAAGCTTAGAACGAAACATTAGTCTAGTGAATATTGATCTTATTTGGCGAGAACATTTACAAGAAATGACATTACTTCGTGAAGCTGTAAGCTGGCGTGGTTATGGACAACAAAACCCATTGTATGAGTACAAAAAAGATGCATTGAAGTTTTTCAATCAACAATCAGCAATCTTAAGACAATTAGTAATCTATGAATTATTAAGATCGTCTGTTTTATAAAAAATTTATTTTTCATTTAATTCAAATATGGCAAAACGCACACTTTCAAACAAAAGCCGATATTCAGTTTTAAAAGTATCTGGTTTTAGAGCACGTATGGCAACTCCACAAGGTCGTAAAACTATTAAAAACCGTCGTAAAAAAGGTAGAAAATTATTAACAATTGCTCGTTAATTTCATCCTTTCATTATTAGAGTGAGTTAAAACCTCACTCTAATACTAATAAATAATTTTTTAGTTAAGATTACTCGCCTATTACATTAGCAAATTAATTTTTGAAGAAACATTTTATGAAATTTACTAGTGAGTTAGCTCTTTTTTTAAAAGCTCGTTATCCAATCATTTATATTAATACGATTGAAGAAGATCGAGTGGAATATATTATTCGAAAAAATATAAAAACAAATTTAAATCGTAGTATATATAGCTGGGATTTTGTTGATGGTTATACGAATAACCCAAATAATGAAGGTTTTGCTAAGAAAAACCCATTACAAGCCTTAGAGCTTGTGGAACGCATAAATTCTGAAACTCCTGCATTATTTTTATTAAAAGATTTTAATCGGTTTTTAACAGATCTTTCCATCTCACGCAAGCTTAGAAATATTAGTCGAATTCTAAAATTACAACCCAAAACAATTATTATTATTGGTTCCGATTTAGCTATTCCAAAAGAATTGCAAGAATTAATTACTATTTTAGAATTCCAATTACCCTTAGAAGAAGAAATTAATCAAGAATTAACTCGATTAGTTACATCTTTAAATATCCAAGTGGATCCAGAATTATTTGAAAATTTAACACGTGCTTGCCAAGGATTATCTTTAGAGCGGATTCGACGAGTTTTATCAAAAATTATTGCTACTTATAAAACGATAGATAATAATAGTATCAACGTTTTATTAAGCGAAAAAAAGCAGATTATTGGTCAAACAGAAATTTTAGAATATTGCTCGGTAAACGAAACAATTAGTAACTTAGGTGGACTAAATAATTTAAAAGACTGGTTAACTAAACGTAAAACTGCATTTAGTCTTCAAGCTTCGAATTATGGATTACCAACACCTCGAGGTCTATTACTTATTGGCATTCAGGGAACAGGAAAATCCTTGACTGCGAAAGCGATTGCAAATGATTGGCAATTACCACTTTTAAAATTAGACGTTGGTAAATTATTTGGTGGAATAGTAGGTGAATCTGAGTCGCGTTTACGGCAAATGATTAATGTTTCCGAAACAATCTCGCCATGTATTTTATGGATTGATGAAATTGATAAAGCATTTACAAATACCGAGAGTCGCGGTGATAGTGGAACTAGTAACCGGGTATTAGCAACGTTTATTAGTTGGTTATCCGAAAAAACAAAACCTGTTTTTGTGATTTCAACAGCTAATAATATTGATTTATTGCCATTAGAAATTATCCGGAAAGGACGATTTGATGAAATTTTTTTTTTAGATTTACCAAAATTAGAGGAACGAGAAGAAATTTTTAAAATTCACATTCAAGAATTTAGACCCAATAGTTGGGAACTATTCAATTATAAAAAATTAGCACAATTATCTGAATCATTTTCTGGCGCTGAAATTCGACAAAGTGTCATAGAAGGAATGTATCAAGCGTTTTATGAAAAACGTGAAGTTACAACAGAAGATATTTCTCTTGCGTTAAAAGAATTTATTCCATTAGCTAATTTAGAAAGTAACCAAATGTCAAAATTAAAAAATTGGGCAACGTCTGGACAAATTCGTTTAGCATCTTCAGAACCTATATATATTTAAGTTAAAATTTTTATTTTTAATGCGACAAAAAATTTTTCGATTATTTGCTGATTTACGATTTTCAATTTTTACACTTCTATTAATTAGTGGATGTAGTATTATTGGAACTGTAATCGAGCAAGATCAATCTATTGAGATGTATAAAATAAACTATCCTATAACGAATCCAGTTTTTGGATTCTTATCATGGGATAGAATTCTTTATTTTGGATTAGACCATGTTTATAAAACATGGTGGTTTTTATTTTTAATTTTCTTGTTTGGTTGTAGTTTAGTTCTGTGTAGTTTTTTACAACAATTACCATCTTTAAAAGTTGCACGCCGATGTCAATTTTTTCGAACAAACCGTGCCTTTTACAAATTAAATAATTACACAATTCTAACAACCCCTTCATTTTCCAAAATTTTAGCTGGTATCAAAACAGAACACTATTCTATTTTTCAACAAAAAAATATAGTTTATTCTTATAAAGGATTAATTGGTCGAATTGCCCCAATTATTGTTCATTTTAGTATGATTTTAGTTTTAGTAGGAACAATTGTAAGTTCATTATTTGGTTTTAAAGCACAAGAAATTGTTCCAAAAACAGAAAATTTTCATATTCAGAATATTCTATCAAATGGTCGATTAACGGTCATTCCTCAAAATTCTGCACGTGTGAATGATTTTTGGATAACATATACGAAAAACAAAACAATTTCTCAATTTTATTCGGATATTTCTATTTTAAATAGTAATGGAAATGAGATAAAACGAAAAACCATTTCAGTAAATTATCCTTTAGTTGACAAAGGAATTTACTATTATCAGACCGATTGGAATTTAATCGGATTAAGATTTAAAACTAATACTAATCAAATTATTGAATATCCATTAGTAAATGTTTTTCCAAATCAAGAAAAAATTTGGCTTACTTGGATTTCAAATAATCAATTCACACAAAATGGAATCATTTTATTGATTGATAATCTTGAAGGCTATTGTTCAATTTATAATGATACCGGTCAATTTTTAGGAAATATGGAAATTAATGAAACAGTTAATTTTAATCAAAGTATTACCTTATTAGAAATTCTAAGTTCAACTGGTTTACAAATTAAAATTGATCCAGGGATTCCTTTAATTTACTTAGGTTTTTTCTTCTTAATGATAAGTACTTTAATGAGTTATATTACTTATTCTCAGGTTTGGATCTTTCAAAAAGATCAACAATTATTTATTGGAGGCAACACTAATAGGGCATTATTTGATTTTGAACTAGAATTTTTAAAATTAGTTAAAAATTATTAATCAGTAAGCTGATAAAGCTATTTCAAGAGTTGTATAATTATATTTAACAAACTAAACATTTGGGAAGATTTATAATAAATAAAATTTTTTATGACAGCAACTTTAGAAAGACGTGAAAGCGTTTCTGTATGGGAACGTTTCTCTGCTTGGATTACTAGTACAGAAAACCGTTTATACATCGGTTGGTTTGGTTGTTTAATGTTCCCTACATTATTAACAGCTACTTCTTGTTACATCATCGCGTTCATCGCGGCACCTCCAGTTGATATCGATGGTATCCGTGAGCCTGTAGCAGGTTCTTTATTATACGGTAACAACATCATCACTGGTTCAGTTATCCCTAGTTCTAACGCTATCGGTATGCACTTCTACCCAATCTGGGAAGCAGCTTCTATCGATGAGTGGTTATACAACGGTGGTCCTTACCAATTAGTAGTTTTACACTTCTTATTAGGTGTATACTCTTACATGGGTCGTGAGTGGGAATTATCTTACCGTTTAGGTATGCGTCCTTGGATTTTCGTAGCATTCTCAGCTCCAGTAGCTGCAGCATCTGCTGTATTCTTAGTATACCCAATCGGACAAGGTTCATTCTCTGATGGTATGCCTTTAGGTATCTCTGGTACATTCAACTTCATGCTTGTATTCCAAGCTGAGCACAACATCTTAATGCACCCATTCCACATGGCTGGTGTTGCTGGTGTATTTGGTGGTTCTTTATTCTCAGCTATGCACGGTTCATTAGTAACTTCTTCTTTAATTCGTGAAACAACTGAAAACGAATCTACTAACAACGGTTACAAATTCGGTCAAGAAGAAGAAACTTACAACATCGTTGCAGCTCACGGTTACTTCGGTCGTTTAATCTTCCAATACGCTTCATTCAACAACTCTCGTGCTTTACACTTCTTCTTAGCTTTATGGCCAGTTTTAGGTATCTGGTTAACTGCTATGGGTATCAGCACAATGGCGTTCAACTTAAACGGTTTCAACTTCAACCAATCAGTTGTTGATTCTCAAGGTCGTGTAATTAACACATGGGCTGACATCATCAACCGTGCTGATTTAGGTATGGAAGTAATGCACGAACGTAACGCACACAACTTCCCATTAGATTTAGCTTCAGGTGAAGTATTACCAGTAGCTTTAGCAGCTCCAGCTGTTAACGGTTAATTTTTAATCAAAATCTATAATTAAATTTAAGAGTTCTCTGAACTCTTAAATTTAATATTCTTTCAACTCTTAGAATTGGTTACTCAATTTAAGAATTAATATTTCAATCTAGAAATTTCAATTTTTTATTTTAAAAATCTTATAAAATTAATTGATCTAAAAATTTATTCAAATATAATTTAAAAGCAATCAAAATAAATCATGTTTTATTCTCATTATTACCTCATGAAAAAAATCAACTTTAAATTTAATTTTTAGACACAAAACCACAGCTTAACATTTTAAAAACAATGTGTGATTATAAAAAAAATAAAAAGTAATATTGAAAATATAGAATCTTCTTTAACTGACCAATTGATAAGTTTTAAATAAAATATAACAAGATTTTAATTAAAAAATATAAATTTTAAACTATTGATTTATCAAATAATGGGAACGGGGGGACTTGAACCCCCACGCCTTTTACAGCAACGGATTTTAAGTCCGTCGTGTCTACCAATTTCACCACATTCCCATAATATTATTCAAATTATAACAGAAAACGATTTAGAAAGCAATAGAATAGTTTTTTATTCTATGTCGAGGCCAGTTAGTGTTAATTAAAAATAATTTATAATTGATCAACGCTAAGATTAAAACTGTTTCATATAACCATGCCTTCTTTACTTATTTTTAACATATTTTATTCTCAAAACATAATTTAAAAAATCAGATTCTTAATAAAGTGAATATTTTAATTTTTAACTTTTTGCAATAGAAAGGCGGCACCCAGATTCGAACTGGGGATAGAGGATTTGCAATCCACTGCCTTACCACTTGGCCATACCGCCTATTACATTAATAACTAACTTTACAACAATTTCGAAAAAAATACAAATATCAGATCCGTTAAATAAAAAATTGACATTTTAGTATATAATTATAAAAAAAATAACTTGACAAATTTTTTTTATCGATTAAACTAAGAAGTTAGCTTCTTCCCCAAACAAATTAAGGCAAATTAGGACCTCCCTTGCCAATGAAAACACATAATTCTTTCTAATTTAATATATGATGATAATTCATTATACTAAAGAAAAGAAGAATCTAAAGGTAAACAATAAATTATAAAATTCATTTCTTTTAAAAAATTTTAGAATTAATTAATCGTTTAAAACATTAGTATGGGATTTAAGATAACTATTTAATTTTTTATATTTTATGTATACTATTAAAATATAATAGTACAGTAGTAAGGTATTATTTTATAAATTTTAAAAATTATATATAAAGGATTTTTATTTATGGATACTCGTTTATTTGTAATTGCTCTACCATTATTAGTTGCAGCATCTTGGGCATTATATAACATTGGCCGTTTAGCTATTCAACAAGTTCAAAGATTATCACGTTAATAAAATAAATAAGTTTGGTTTTCTAATCAATTATTAGAAATCAAAACGAAACCTAAGTTATTGAAACATTTCACAAATTTATGGAATTCAGTTAACCAGGATACCAACAAAATTTGAATTGTTTGATTAACTGTTTTCACCAAGTTTTTTAAAAATAAAGGATAATTTTTTATGTCTCATACGGTAAAAATTTATGACACATGTATTGGTTGTACACAATGTGTACGTGCATGTCCAACAGATGTATTAGAAATGGTTCCATGGGAAGGTTGTAAATCTGGGCAAATCGCTTCATCACCACGTGTGGAAGATTGTGTAGGTTGTAAAAGATGTGAAACAGCCTGCCCTACTGATTTCTTAAGTGTTCGAGTATATTTAGGAGCAGAAACAACTCGTAGTTTGGGTTTAGCTTACTAAAAATAAGAATCGAATAAAAATTTATTCGATTCTTATTTATTATTTATTTATTAAAGTGTAATATAGTTTTCTCAATATTTCAAAACAATATAAAATTTAAAACTCTAATAGATTATTTTTAAAGAGTAAAAAAATTAAATTCAATTATTTAAAAATAAACTATAACGTTAGTAATTATTAAGAATCACTTGGATTTATAACATCATCAACAATAATACATTCAGTTGTTAAAATCATGCTAGCAATTGACGTTGCATTTTGTAAACCAGAACGTGTTACTTTAGCCGGATCAACAACACCTTCTTCATACATATTTCCAAAAGTATTATCTGCTGCATTATAACCAACTTCAAACTCTTGTTCTTGAACTTTTTCAAGAACGACAGGACCATTAATACCTGCATTCTCTGCAATTCTACGTAATGGGGCTAAAATTGCTCGAGAAATAATAATTGCGCCAATAAGCTCATCTTCTTTTAAATTTGTTTTGGCCCAACTAACAAGATTTTCAGATAAATGTGTTAACGTTGCTCCGCCTCCTGGTACAATTCCTTCTTCTACAGCTGCTCTAGTTGCATTAATAGCATCTTCTAAACGTAATTTTTTATCTTTCATTTCCGTTTCAGTTACTGCACCAACTTTGATAACTGCAATACCACCTGATAATTTTGCAATTCGATCTTGTAATTTCTCTTTTTCATATGCAGTATCAGCGACATTTGCTTGTTTTCGTAACTGTTCACAACGAATTTTAATTTCTTCTAATGTTTGACCAGAAGCTACAATTGTTGTTCCTTCTTTAGTTACAATTACTCGACGAGCTTGTCCTAATAGATCAAGCTGAATATTATCTAAACTTAAACCCGCATCTTGAGTAATAACAGTACCTCCAGTTAGGATAGCAATATCAGCTAACATTTGTTTACGTAATTCACCAAATCCCGGAGCTCGAATTGCTACAACATTTACAATTCCACGCAATTTATTTAAAATTAATGTTGCTAAAGCTTCTTTTTCGACATCTTCTGCAATAATAAGAAGTGGTCGTTTTGTTTTTGTAATCTGTTCTAAAATTGGTAATAAATCTTGTTGAACTAATGTGATTCTTTTATCAGTTAATAAGATGTATGGGTTATCGTAAGAAACTTCCATTTTATCTGTATTAGTAATAAAATAAGGTGAAATAAAACCTTTTTCTAATTTCATTCCTTCGGTAATTTCAAGTTCAGTAGTAATTCCTTTTCCTTCTTCTAGTGAGATAATTCCTTCTTTTCCAACTTTTGCTAAAGCATCAGCGATTAATGAGCCAATTACCTCATCATTCCCTGCAGAAATTGAAGCAACATGTTGAATTGATTGAATATCTTCGACTGGTTGAGCAAATTCATTAATTTGTGTTACAAGATATTGAGTTGCTTTTTCCATTCCAAGCTTAATTGCAATTGGATTAGCCCCAGCAGCTACATTTTTTAGTCCCTCTTTTACCATTGCATAAGCTAAAACAGTCGCTGTGGTTGTCCCATCACCTGCAACATCATTAGTTTTTGATGCAGCTTGACGAATTAATGAAACACCAGTATTTTCAATATGATCTGTTAAATTAATTTCTTTAGCAATTGTTACCCCATCATTTACAATCTGTGGTGACCCATAAGCTTTTTCTAATACAACATTTCGACCTTTTGGTCCTAATGTCACAGAAACGGCTTCAACCATTATTTCCATTCCTCTTTCTAAAGCACGTCTTGCATTATCTTGGTATAAAATTTTTTTCGCCATAAGTTATTCTCGAATATATTAATATTATTTATAAAAAATCTTTGAATTTCTACTCTAATGGAAGAAGTACAACTTATGCAAGCTCAAAGTCTAATTCTCTTCATTTTTTTACTTTACTTAATACCTATTAATGTAGTATAATTTATAATTGAAAGTATATTTTGGGCTTGTAGCTCAGTGGACTAGAGCACGTGGTTACGACCTACGGTGTCAGGGGTTCGAATCCCTTCTTGCCCAATTTAATAGTTTTAGACTTGGAAAATTTTGAAAAGTATTTGGGGTGTCGCCAAGTGGTAAGGCTGCGGACTTTGACTCCGCCATTCGTAGGTTCGAATCCTGCCATCCCAGTTTTAAAAAAGTTGAGACTGATAAGTATGACAAAAGGTTGTTTTTCTGTTTATCAAACTGCATAATTAAATATATATTCATTATGACAAACAAGTGATATCGACATAGGTTAAAAAAATGGAAGCTAAAATTCAATTTATACGTGGTCTAAGTGAAAAAGTATTACCAGATGTTCGATTAACCCGATCACGCGATGGCAGTACTGGAACTGCAACATTTGTATTTAAAAATCCAAATATTTTAGATAAGCGGACAACAAAAGAAGGTGAAATTACTGGAATGTATCTAATTGATGAAGAAGGTATTTTAGAAACAAGAAATGTAAATGCTAAATTTATTAATGGAAAACCAGAAGCAATTGAATCCATTTACATTATGAAGAGCCCAGAAGCTTGGGATCGTTTTATTCGATTTATGGAAAGATATGGTGAAACCAATGGTCTAGTATTCACAAAAGCTAATTAAATTTAAATTTACAAATAAATTTAACAGTTTTTTTAATATTCATGACAAAAAATTCTTACGGAGTTAATTATCAAACATTTAAAAGTAATTGAAAATTTTCAAATCAACATCATTAAATAAGTTTATGATGAAAAATAATTCAAAAATTTTATCGATTTAGAATTTCTTACATAGTTCAGAATGGGTAATTCTATTAGTTTTGTAAAATTACCCACCTCCTACAATGGTAACGATTTCAATTTCATCTAAATCTTGAATAAAGGTTGTTTTCCAATTAGTCTTATCAAAAATGACTTGATTGTATTCTAAAACTAAAAGACTTTCGTTATAGTCAAAATAGGTTATTAAATCATATAAATTAATCTCGTCTTTGGTTGTGTAGTGTTCGTTATTAAGAAAAAAATTTTTAATTTGGGTCATAAGTTTTTATTAGATTTACTAGACATCAAATTATAAAAACTGGTAGAATATTAGTCAAGACAATATGGCGGGTGTGGCCAAGTGGTTAAGGCAGCGGGTTGTGATTCCGCCATTCGCCGGTTCAAGTCCGGTCACTCGCCCTTATTGATTCAAAAATGATTTCAGGATTTATAAAAGATTACTTATAATTATAATTCATTTATGTCACGTTATCGCGGACCAAAATTACGAATTATTAGACGTTTAGGAAAAGCGGTTGTATTACCTGGTTTAACAACAAAAACATCTATTAAAGAACAACCTCCTGGAAAACCTAGATCATCTGATAATAAAGGACAAAAATCAACTGAATATGGTATTCGGTTAGCGGAAAAACAAAAATTAAAATATAACTACGGATTAACAGAAAAACAATTATTCCGTTATGTTAAAGAAGCACGTCGAAGAAAAGGTGTAACAGGTTTAATTTTACTTCAATTATTAGAGATGAGATTAGATACTCTTTGCTTTACATTAGGCTTCGGGAAAAGTATTGCTCAAGCTCGTCAATTAGTAAACCATGGACATATTACAGTTAATGGAAAAGTAATTAGCATTCCGAGTTTCCAATGTCGATTAAATGATGTAATTAGTGTCAAAGAAAAAAGTACGTCAAAGAATTTAGTTACTAATAATGTAAAAGTTAATCAACGTAATGGAATTCCAAGTAACTTAGAATTCAATGATGCTAAATTAGAAGCAACTGTTTTAGATTATTGTGATCGTGATGATGTCCAATTACAACTTAATGAATTGCTTGTAGTTGAGTACTATTCTAGACGATAACAAAGTAAATTATTATACATTATCTCTTTATTACTATGTTAAAATTAAGATTAAAACGAATTGGCCGAAAACGCGCTCCATCATACCGATTAGTTATCATGGAAAGTAGTACTCGACGCGATGGTCGACCTGTAGAGGAAGTAGGTTTCTACAATCCAATTTCAAAAGAATGTAAGTTTGATATTCCAAAAATTAAACAATGGTTAAGTGTTGGTGCTCAACCAACGGAAACCGTTTCAAATTTATTAAAGAAAGCTGAAATCATCTAAACTTAGCCTTTTTTACTCCATTTTTATTTCATTGATTTAATAAATTAGTATTAAGTCAATGAATTTTTCTCGTGTTTTCAACGGGTTAATATTCTTTTTTTGTGAAATTTAGAACGATTCTAACTTAGTGAGGCTTTAATATTGTGTTAATGGAGTTTTGTCACTAACTAGTTTTATTTATCATTATTTGACCAATATTTATGGAATCGACG
>Ga0213860_10000075_pt1 | contig 38047 bp, 64 predicted proteins | sample PICome_3_FD_160118 | JGI IMG/M metagenome (GOLD analysis project Ga0213860, IMG submission 160118) | Coastal seawater microbial communities near Pivers Island, North Carolina, United States - PICO550 | ecosystem: Environmental > Aquatic > Marine > Coastal | place: USA: North Carolina...
CCATTGTCCTTCGTGTAAAGATACTAAATAATCTTCTATATGTTCTGGTCGCATTATGTATCTCCTAATCTAATAAATGTTGCAAATGTTCTGTTTGCGTTACTATCTGTATACGTGGTTACTGAACTATTATTTCTAGTAATCTCAAACTTACATCTAAAGTTTGAAGCATTAGTAACATCAATCAATGCTTCAGTGCTAAATGAATTATGGGTGTTATTATTTTCAGTATTGTGAATATAACCTTCTGCGACCGCAGGAGTATAGTAACTGCTTCCACTATCATTTGAAATCTTAATATAAATTTGGTCGTGTCTACTATGACCATTAATAAAACCCGCTATTTGAAATTTAATTAAATAATATCCTGTTTCTGGAAATGTAAAAATACCACTAGATTGACTCATTCCACTTCCAATTAAACCCGCATCTGTATTATCAGACCTTTCCCAGTTACTAGCTATCGGTGTTGCATTTCCATTAAAGTTAGAAGTAACCCTCCAAATATCAGCTTGAGTAATTCCACTAGCTAAAGTAGCACTACCACCTAAAGAAACAGCAGAGCCATTTAAAGTAATAGATGAGTTAGCAAGTTTAGAGTTAGCAATACTTCCAGCTAACATATCGTTAGTAACTGATCCTATAGCTGGTGCTACAGTTTCTACTGCTCTACCTAAGAACACTGCATACATAGTATCTGAACTCGTAATTGCAGAGGATAGGGTTAGTGTTGTGTTCGATACAGAATATGCGTCATTCGGATTCTGCCTCACATTATTAATGAACAAAGCTAAATCTTGGGGATTTGTTACTGCATAATCAAGCGTATAGGTATCAGTAGCAGAGGTAGTAAAACTCTGTTTTTGTAGAGTCTGATATTTTTCTGCTGGTATATTTCCGATATAAGCCATTCTATCTCCTATGTGCTAATGCTATCTACATAACTAACAAGAACATCAACTGCACTAGCTGTATCTGCGTATGCTTTCACCACATCGCCTGTTTGAATAACAATCTTAGAACCTGAGTCGATTAACTCTAATGAGCCACCGACAGGAACTGGTGCATCTTTAATTACATTATAGTCTGTACTACTTGATGTAATGATAACAGATACATTAACTGATGCTGTGTGTTTGTTTACTAATCTAATCGAGATCAATGCGTCATCAGAGTTTGAAGTGACCAATGTTGTTGGCGATCCTGATGAGTTTGAAATCGAACTAGCGTATGATCTTTCAAAATCTTGAGCCATTGTTTCTCCTTATAAAGCTATTGCCATAGCCACAGCAAAACCAGCTCCAGCTTTAGCGTCAATTTGAGTTTGTATGTTTGATGTAGCACCATTAAGATAACCAAACTCAGTGTTATCGACAGTGCCAGAACCTATCTTGGTAGCGTTAATACTATTAACAGCTAGTGAGATTGTTCCACTTGCAGTTATTGGAGATCCTGTAATTGTAAATTCAGAACTTCCAGAGTCAGCAACAGCTACCGAAGTTACTGTTCCTGTGTTACTTGGTGTTACTCTTGTAAAAGTAATATCAGTTGAACCTATGCTCCCAGAGTTATCTGTCGTACATAGGAAAATTCGATCAGCACCGACAGTGCCTTCTTGTACGATGACTAATTGACCAGCTAATTCTGCAACTGTATCGTAATCTTCGTTTCTCGTAGCAGTACCACTAGCAACCACATCGTAAATACCATTTTGTGTAGCATTAGTTTGATCTTTAACTAAGACCTTGTCGCCTGTCGATAGTGTAACTCCATCTAAAGTATCACCATTTTGTAAGTCAGCAGTAAGATCAATGTTTGCTGTTGTACTAACTCTTGTAATAATTCTTGTCTTGAGTCCAGCTACTAAGTTATCGACATAAGTCTTGGTAGTAACATCAGAACCACTAGAAGGTGATCCCATGCCTGTAATTGAACCACCAGTAATCGCAACACTACTCGCACTTTGTGTAGCCATTGTACCTAATCCAAGATTAGTTCTTGCTGTCGATGCAGTAGTAATATCTGATAAGTTATTAGAAGCTGTTAGTTTAGTATCAATTTGTGTTTGAATAGCAGAAGTAACTCCATTTAAATATCCAAACTCTGTATTAGAAATAGATCCATCGTGAATTTTAGTAGCATCAATACTACCTGCTAATTGTGCATTACTAATTGTTCCTGTTAAGGCACTTGCTGGGTAGCTAGTTGCATCTTGTAAGTCAAACGCTGGAGTTGCATCACTACCTCCTAAAGAGAGAGATACACCACCATAAGAAACTGACGAGTTAGTAAGGCTAGAATTACCAATGTTCGATAAGGTGTTAGAAGAACCACTAATCGTTTTGTTTGTTAGTGTTTGTGTTCCTGTAAGAGTTGCTACAGTAGAGTCAATAGCTAGGGTAACATTGTTGCCTGATGCTGTGGAGTCAATACCAGTACCACCTAAAATGCCTAGTGTTTCACTATCTAAATCAATAGCGATTGTGGTTGTTCCGTCTGTAAGGTCTAAGTCTTGAGCTGTTAATTGTGCATCAACGTAAGCCTTAATAGATTGTTGTGAAGCGACAGCAGTAGCACTATCAGAGGACATATCATCTTCGTCTTTAAATGCAGTACCAGAGATAGCTGTATTAAGGACAGGACTAGTTAGTGTTTTGTTTGTAAGGGTTTCAGTTCCAGCTAATGTGGCAAAGTCGTTATCAGATAATGCTGTATTAAATTCAGCAGTTGTTCCTGTAAGGGTGTTACTGCTTAGATCGATTGATTTATTCGATAAGGTGACTGTGCCAGAAGTAACAAATGCTTTTGTGGATTGTTGTGAAGGAGGAAGAATAGCACTGTCACTCGCCATGTTATCTTCGTCAATAACAGGATTAGCTGGATTTGTATAAACTGAACCGACATAAACAGATACAGTAGTGTCACCAGAATTAATTGTGCCACTGTCAAAGGTAAAGGTTACAGTTGTATTAGGAGAGGAATATGATGATGTTGCGATCTTACCAAAGATAGTTCCAGTGTTGCTACCAACTACTTTAACTCTACGACCTACATGGTAAGTAGAAGAAATGTCAGAAGCTACAGTTATGCTTGTAGCAGAGGCTCTAGTAAAGGTCGTTGTACCATCGCCATCACCTAATAAAAACCATTCTTTGTCGTTCCATACGGATCGGACATCTTTTAACTGTTCTCTAATAGCGTTATTAACGTCAGAGGGTGACATTCCCTCAGAGATATTAACTCCATTAATAGCTGTATTACTACTAGCTGTTGTACTGTAACTTGATACTGTCATTTGTTGTTCCTTATCCTGCTAATGCAAATCTTCTTTTTTTGTTTTGTTGGCTTGTTTCCTGTATTTCTGGCAAATTGTTTAAAATGTATGATTTCATTTTTAATTCAAAAGGTTTAACAGTTTGTTTGTTTGCCCTTTTTAACATTTCTTTACCTAACTCAGGATCTAAAAAACTTCTTACGAGTAATTCTTCCATTGTTCTTTTTGGTGCAAAATTAAATGCACTAGCTATTAAGGAAGATAATCTAAATATTGCACCACCTTTAATAATTCCGTACATAGAAGCTAAAAAAATTCTACTATTATTTAATGTTTGTGCTAATAGATCAGCTGTACCAGAGTCGGCTACTGCTTTTAAATTTAAATTATTGTATGTTTTTAATGTGCTATGGACTTTTCTAATTGTGTCTAAGCCATTTTTGCCTAAAATTTCTTCATATATTTTTGCTACATCACCTCTTATAAAGTCGTCAAACTTGCTTAAAGAGTCAGTAACGATATCACCAGTTGTTGTTCTACCACTACCTTTTGTTAGTGCGTCATAAGCAAAATCTACATAAGAGTCTTTTAGACCTTTTTCTGCTAAAGCGTTACCTTTAATTAATGCCTTTGCTTCTCTAATAGATTTTAATGCTTTTTCTAATGGTAACCTTAATGTAGCTTGGACAAACTTTGCAGGATCTTGGTCTATTAAATTATTAAGAGCTTTGTTGCCTAAATCCTTTTGTCTTTGCGATACTAGTTCTTGTAATTCTTTAAGTTGCTGATTGCTTGATAATATCTTATCACCTTGTACCTGTAATTCTCTTTTTGCTTTTTGTATAATTTTATTAGCTTTTTCAAACTGTGGTGTGTCTAATATTTGTCTATGATTTTGTATAAATTTATTTACAGATTCTAAATTTGTCTTGTTATTTTTTCCAGTTACTTTTTGTGCAAACTGATATAACAAATAATCATTAACATCGTCTATTAAATTTGATTGAGCATCTTCTGTTTTGGAAGCTCGTTTTATAATATTGTTTAATTGATTTATAGTTTCTTTTGATCCGCCAATGGGTTTACCAATAATAAACTTACTTGCTGTTTCACTAGGAAAAAAAGGTCTGTTTTTTGCTACACTTTCTTTAAATACTCTCCCTATACCTTCTTTCCATGCAGGTGTAAAAATGTTTTTATAATAATTCATAGCGTTCTTAGCTTTATTAGCTATTGTAGCGTCAGCATTATTCACTAAATCATCTGCATATTTGTTTATGACATTTTTTAATTCAGACAACCTTTTTATTACTTCTCCATTTCTTTCATCAGACTTCATGTAAGAGTTTATTTTTGATGTAATAATAGGTCTAATTTTTGTTAATTGATTATAAGTTAATTTGTTTTTAGATTTGGGGTTTGATAACTTTTTTAAAGATTTTAACAATGATACACTTTTACCATCAGATAGTATATTTCTTACAACCTTGTTTATTTGTCTTGTAACAAAAGGAACTCTTTTACCTTTTTCCCCTAATAGGGTTTTTGCTAATGCTTCTCTTAATGGTGCTTTATCAAGAACAACTTTGTTGTTAATATCGATTTTGTTAAAAAGATCGTTTTTAGTTTGTACTAAATTGTTTAAATCTTGTTTTACTGCTTGATCTATATTGCTTGATAATAAACTTGGATCTTTTTTTGCATAATTTTTAAAAGTTGAAATCAAGTTTTCTGTTTCATCTATTCCTTCTTGAATTTTACTGTTAAGAATATTTTTATAATTTTGATCAAATTTTAATGCTGTTGATGCTTCCTCAGTAAATTCTGATATTGCCTTTGTATCGTCTACTTTTAAAGAGTCATCTAATGCTTTGGATAAATTAATTATATTTTCTTGTTGTCTTGTTGTCATAGCCATACTAGTGTTTTTTGCTGTACTAACACCTCTTTCTAAAGCTATTAAACCAATATTTTTTGATGCAGTTCCTGTAGTTACTTTAGCTCCAACACTTTCTGCTGTTTCAACTGCGTCATCTATATTTTTTATTAATTCTTCTGTAACATCATCAGGTAATTTTGTGTTCTTTTGATAAATATTAGATGGAAATCTCTCTGGATCTGATTGGTAAATGTTTTCAGCAAAACTTTTTGACAATAAATCTTTTCTTGTTTCTTCACTAAAAGGTGCAGAGATACTTTCTTTAATAGGTTTTGGTGTTAAAAACTTTGCCACATTACTAAAAGCATCAAGTCCTGTAATTACTCCTACACTTTCAGCACCAACTTTTAGTCTTTTTTCTAAATTACTGTCATCTTTTTGTATTTTTGTCGGCAGTTTATTTGCTCCAAATATGTCTGCAATAGTGACCGCTTCATCAGGATCAGTAACAGCAACATCACTTGCAGAAACCCCTGCAACATTTAATGGATATCTAAAATATTTTGGTAATTTAGTAAGATTAGTTAATTTAGTAACACCTAGAGCTGGAGCTACATACTGACCACCAGTTGAAACAACATCTTCTACATTTTGCGTAAAAGGTCTTGCTTGTCCGATTGTTTTGTCAGTTTTTCCACTAAATCCATAAAAAGGTAAATCTTTTACATCTGGCAAAAATTCTCTTATTTCTTTAGATGTATCTGCATACTCTTTTTTCTTTTCTTCATCTTTTGTAAAAAAAGAAGCTATATCAAAACCAAAAGAGCCAATGTTTGACAGTATGTCTTTAGTAGCTTGATAAGTCATTCTAGCACCTGTTGTCGTTGGTGATGAAAAAATCTTGCCTAAGGCATCATCGAAGAAACCACCAGCACCAGACTCAGGTTGTTCAACATCTTGTAAAACATCTTGTTTTAATTGTTTTAACTTTTGTGTTTCTTCATCATTAGGAGTATTGCCTTTAATTTTAATTTTAATAGGCAAACCTGATTCATAGTCTATAACTTGTTTACCTTTAATAATTAAATCTGCTTCAGCCATTATATTTTATCTAAATCTATAACTATAGATCCCCCAACTGTTGAAGTGTTTTGATTATTATTAATAATATTACCAATACTCATGTCATAATTACCTAATACTGTGTCTACTAATGATTTGTATTTGTTGTCTTTTTCTAAATCTTCGGTAACAGCAAATCCTCTATATGATGTTTCTAATCTGTTTACAGCATCTTGCATTAGTCTATCTGCGTTTTTACTAATAGCTTCTTTGCTCTTAACTCCACCTGCCAATAATATTTCTACACCTTTTTTAAAGTCTTGCTCTGATATTCTTCCGTCTTTGTTATTTAATTTTGCATAATCATAAGCAATTTGTATAACCATTGACTTTAAAATACCTGTATCGATTGCAGATTCTTCTAATTGTGAGCTGAAGTTTTCATTAATATATCCCTCTGCATCTTCAATAATATTTGATGATTCTACAATGTCAGATTTGTTATCTTTAACAAAAGTATACTTTAAATCATTAAGTTCTGTTTTAATATTTGATATTGTTCGATTTACACCACTAGCAAAAGCACCAGTAGTTACTGTATCGCTAGATAACCTTTCTTTAAATTCTGATAAACTTCTAACTATGTTATCTGTAGCTTCATATGTTTCTATGAAAGCCTTTTCTTTTGTTGGGTTTATTGTTGTTAAATCAGAAGTTGTAGATTCTACTGTTGCTTTTACAAATCCGTCACTAGCGTCACTATTTAAAAATGCAATATCGTCAGGATCGTTTAAATTTATAGCAACTTTTTCTTTTGTATCAGGATTGATCATGTTAAAAAAATCTGATGCTTGTGGTTTTACAGGCTTTGGTACACCTTTTTCTACTAATTCGTTGTCTACATATAAATCTTTTGTAGGATCTCTTTGATAAATGTCTGGTTTAAAAACATTACTTAAATTAGCCAATGTTCCAATATCATTAAGTTGATCAATATTTCTTTGTCGCCTTTGTTCATTAGCTTGATTGACAGCCAAACCTAATGATTGACCAAAAGAAGTTGGCACTGTTGAATAGCCTGATTGTGCAAGTAATCCCATACCAATATCACCAGCATATGGGCTTTTAACAAAATTTAATAATCCACCTTGATTTTGTTGAGGTTGAAAATAATTTGCTAATTTTGTTCCTAATACTGTATTTATTATTGATCTATTATCTTTGATTGACATTAAAAGAACCCTCCAAGAAGTCCTCCTCCTATTGCACCAAAGAGAGGATTACCAAACATAGAGTTACCACCTATTTGACTTGCAATATTAGCACCTGTTAATGCACCACCTAGTAATCCAGCACCTGTGTTTCTAAAGACAGGTTGTGTTGATACTGTTTGTGTTGGAACAGGTGAACCTAATGCACCTAAGTATTGGTTTAATTTAATAAATGGTTTTTGTTGTTCGTAATCAAAACGAGCAATAGCGTCTTGTAATCTTGTTTGTTCGATAGCTTCTCTGTCTGCACCTACTTGTGCTAGTCTTGATACATCATTGTAATCCATTTCACCTAGTTGTGGTGCTGTTGTCATAGTTTGAGCTTGTAATGCTCTTTCACGATTATACTGATCTCCATAAACCTGATTTGCTAATCTTCCTAATGAGTCTGCTAGTATTTCTTGGTTTGCACCTGATCCTAGACGACCTGCTTTACTAAATTGTGATTGTACTTTTGATGTTACATCACCAGCCATTTGGTTAAACAAGGCTTGTGAGTAAGGATTTGTCGTAGGAGATAGGAAGTCTCCAGCTAATGTTTGTTGAGCAAGGTTTTGTGATTGGCTTAATAAAGGATTACCAGCAATAGCTCTCGCACTTGCTAAATCTAATGCTGTTCTTGTTTCAGCAGATGGATCAACGTAAGTATTATTAGGAAAAAAGTTTGGTGTATCAGCTTCAAATAAATCTTGGCTATAATCAATAGCTTGTTCTAAGTATGGTCTAATAAACTCTGATGGTTCAGCAGATGATGTAGTTGTTACGTTTTGTGGTGATGATCCTTTTGACATTTTATATTTCCTTATTTAGTAAGTATGCTTTAACACTAAATCCTTTCAATTTTCTTACCCAGCCTTTGCGACCTGCAACTTCTAGGTGTGTGCAATTTTCTTTCTTTGCAAATTTTTCTATAACTTCTTGTATTCTTTCTAACCAATTTTCTAAGTTTGTGCCTCCAGCTAAAAAGTATCGTAATACTTTTGATTGAGGATATTGTGCTATTTCGGTTACAACAGCACTTTCTACTTTATTATCATTCCAACTAATAAATAGTTGCATACGATCATTAGCAAGACCATACAAAATATCTTTTATCGTGTATGTTTCGTCTAATGCTTTTTCTAATAATGGAGCTACTTGACTCCAAATAAATTCAACATCTTCGCTAGGAACTCTAGTAACTACGTTATCCAATGATAACATACTTAAATGTTCTTGTACTACTTCCTGATCCATGATTGAGGGTAGCACTTCCATCGCCTATATTTGTAAAATGTATATGTGCAGTTGATGCGTTATTTGTTGTAGGCATTAACAATATAACACTATTACCACCTATTCTAGCATCAGACAATGTTGTTGTTGTACTAGAGTTAGTTAATGTAATTTCACCTGTGCTATTCAGTTTACCATTAATAGTGTTGTTTAATGATGTTGAAACTAATCTTAAATGTTGTCCTGTATCAGGTATCGATAAAGGAACTGTAGGAAATTGATTATCTGCCACCTTCAGGTCTCGCTTCTATATCTACACCAGACATGGTGTTAAAGTTTCCTGTCACACTTACTCTAATGCGATGATATCGAGATGTACTCCGTAAAGGACAAGTGCCAGTATCATTAGTGCTAACAGCATCGCCAGTTGTTGTGGTGTCAAGTTGTGATTGCCTCGTAATTGGTGTAATAGTAACAGATGTATTGGTTGTTCCGTCTACTATTGGTCTGCAATTAATTAATGTTGATCTTTTTCCTTTAGCACCTTCAAACTCTGTCGTATCAACTGTTGCTGATAGACTATTTGCAATAAACTTTCCAAACTTATTTGCAGAGTTAAAACCAGCTAGACCAACAATACCTTCTTTGTAAAAGTATGAGTCTAATGATTTAGGAAGGTTGTCTAGGTCACCTAATACATCTAGGCTCTCTAAGGTTGTAAAGGCTTCTTGTGAAGCACTAGCAATAAACTCTAAATCTTGACCACTCCCTGTACTCCACTTATCGACTGCATAGTTGTATATTAAAAGTTTATTATTAGAAGTACCTGTAGCTCCTGATCCTCGATAAGACCAGACAACAATGCTGTTGTTTGGATCGACAGCAGATGTAATACCATCAAGGTTAGAAGATAAATCGTTAAAGAAGAAATTGTCTACTTTACCATTTCCTATAGGGGTTAGTTGCTGTCCACCTGTTAGTTTGTAAAAACCATCTTGTGCTAAAAAGAAAACCATATTTCCGTATGAAGCAACAGACTTAGGTGCAAATGCTCCAATATTGTCAGCAATCTTGTTAAACTGGAAAATTAAAGGAGTACCTACATATTCCATTCTGTAGATAGCCTTTTCCATAAAAATTACACCAGCAGATTCACCACCAACAATAGCTTGGATATTACCATGTGAACCTACGATATCTTGAAAACCTGATTGAGTAGATTGGCTAGGTGTCCATGTAGAACTATCGTTAATACCTGACCATTTAACTCTTTGGTTGTATGTAGTAGAACTTTCTTCTGTATACCCAGCTACAACAAAATCTCTGATGACTGCGATGTATTTAGCTTTTAAGGTCACTAAGTCACTAAATGCTGTGTCTACGCCTTCTTCAAACTTTTGTATGTTGTCGGCAAAGTTAGTAGCTATAATGTTTGCTCCAAACTGTGTAAATGCCCAAAAGTCTCTAGCGTTCTCAGTTGTAGAGTTATTGTAACCACCAGACTTACTTATGTCTTGAAAGACTAGAGAGGAGTCCATCTGATATAGTTTTGTGGCATCACCAGCGTAGTTTGTAGAACCACTAGCACTAAAACTTGTAAATAAACCTACAGCACTACCTGTTAATCCTGTTGTGCTGAGAGCCTGAAAACCAGCAAGGCTTTTATAACCTTTAGCAAGAGGTAAAACATTATCGACTACTAAAGCACCTGAGTTCTCGTAAGTAGGTAAGTCAGCTTGTAAATCGCCAAACTCAATCATTTACGCCACCTGTGGTGTAGACATCTGTAATGGTGATGATGTTGTTGATCCTCTTGATGAAGTTTCGTTTGCATTTTTCAGTGCTTCTTTATACAGAGTTGCCCAAGTATTTATCCTTTCGTCTTGCATAATAAATGGTGCGGACTCAGCCAATGAACCATAAAGATACAACTCAGGATAATTAGTTAATATTGTATTAGTTGTGTTGCTATCTGATAAGGCAGATATTGTTTTGTAATAATTAATTTGCAAGGTTTTAGCACTATCTGGTGCTACACCTAATAAAATTTCAGTTCCTAGAATAGTGAAGTATGTTGGTTTTCCAGATGTTTGACTGACGTTGTACTTGTTGTAAAAATCACTATTGCTTATAAATTTAAGGGTACAGTAAGGGTTGCTTTGATATATAACTGATGTTGCTTCAATATAACCTGTCGGTAAAGAATAATTTTGTGTTCCTGCAACTGTGGTAATAGAAGTGTCTGTGTTTACCATTTCTCTTACTCTAAGCTCTCTATTCAGTCGTGCCTCTGTTAAGGTAATAAAATCACCTAAGTATGAGGTAAGGTCACTTCTGTTTAGATAGTTTGCTATTGATGTTTTGAGATTAGAGTATGTGTCTAGTGCCATTATAAATTACCTGTATATATTCTAAAGTGTTTGTTATCACTATCATTTAACCATCTAAAAAATCTAGTTTTGTCTAAGACTTTACCATTGTAATTTAAGATGCCTTGTTTAGCAAGTTGGTGAACTACAATATTTGGTAGTCTTGCAACACGATATCCTTTAGCTTCTTTTAAAACATTAGATTTGTATGCACCTTCATTTTGTGCCAGTTTGTTTGCATCTAATATTTCTTTTACTGATGATTGGTCTTGATAGTTTTCTATATGATATTTATTCTCTGCTTCATCAACGATTAAATTTGTTTTTACTGATGATTGATCGTTAGGATCATTTAGTGAGAATTTTTTTGACATTACTTTATTGCTTTTGCGATCATCATATCAACGGAGTCTTTAACAGATAAACCTTGATTTCCTGTTATGCTTAACATTGGATCATATTTTCTGTCACCCATTGAAGTTTGTTTAGATTGTTTTCTTGCTCCACCTCTTGATGTTGAAGGATCAGATTTTTTTGCATTGGAAACAACCTTAAATAACTTAGAAGAATGTTTTTTGTTTGTAAAAATTGCCATATTTGCCTTTCTGTATTTTATAAAGGGGGTGCATAACACACCCCCAGTCCTTTATCCTACAAATAATTATGCAGTTAGGTTAAATATACCATAGTTAGCATTTGGAGCTTTAGCTGTTAAAGTCCATTCTGCTAATAGTAACTTCTTATCTGAGTCACCAGTTTTTGCCAAATCAGATGTTTGGAATGGTCTTAGGAAGTCGATAGACCACATATCCATTTGAAGGATATCTACTCTGTTTGAGTTCTGGAAACGATCTGGAACGAAGGCGACCTCGCCAAAGTCAGAAATATAAATGTCAGTTGTTCCAACTGATACACGATCAGAAGCGTCTTTATACTTTGTTGCTACACCAGCAAATGCAGAAGCTAATTGCTTGTGAGATGCTGTCATTAGAACTGTATCTGGCTCTCCACCTAATGTGAAAGCAGTTAATAAACCAGCTTTTAGTAGAGCTTCAGTGTAAGTTCTGTTAGTACCACCTGCGATTGCAGTTGCACCTGTACCAGCAGGAGTTGCTGATGGTGAACCACCTACAGAATAGTTAGGACCATTAGTTAGTCCTGAAGGACCATACCATGTGCCTACTGATGCAGATTTTCTAGCAGTTGTAGCGTTACCAGCGACTTTAGCTTGTTCGATACCGACCATAGCGTTTTCCATGTCACGCTTGATCTCTTTACCCATTTTCGCTAACTGGTAAGCCATTTGTGTAGCCATACCTGCGTTATCTACAGCATCGTCAGTTCCTGAGATAGTTACTGCTTTTGCAGAGATTTGTGTGTAGTTAGTAAGTCTTGAAGTTGCACTACGAGCATCACCAGAATAATCATCACCTTCAACTTGTGCATTTACTGCTACTGCTGATAGTGAATCTGTTTGCCACTCGTGTAGTGTGTTTGTTGCTGTACCTTTTGATGCGTTGCTCATAAAAGGAGTTTCAGTCGGTGAAATATTATAAATTACATCAGCTAAATCTTCTCTTATAGAATTAACACCATCATAGGTATCAAAAGTATTGGTTGGTTGTGCCATTACTTATTTTCCTTTCTATGTTGTTATTGAGAATACATCTCTCGTAAAACAGAAACAGCATCATTTACTTTTCCTGTTCTTTTAAGAGTTGCTTTTTTAGATTTCATACGTTTAGCCACTTCATTTTCGTCTTGAACTTTAGCACTTGATGAACTCACGACCTTCGATACCTTTGTTACTTTTTTGTTTTTGAGGTTAGCTTTTTTTAACTTATCGTAGCGATAAGCATTGGCTAACATAATAACGGAACGATGATCTACTAACATATTAATTTCTTGGTCTGTATAGCCAATTTCTTTGGCATAGCTTGTTAAATTTTTAACAAATTCAGGACCTTTTTCTTTGTCAGCATAAATAGGTAGTTTTTGAGCAAGAAGTTCTCTCTGTTGTTCAAGATAAGCATTGTATTGTTTACTTTGCTCCTCTTGTTTTTCAGATTGGATTCTTTGTCTTTCTTGACTGGCTTTTTCTAATAACTCTTTTCTGCGATCTTGTTCTGCTTTTACACGAACATACTCAGCAGGATCATCTTCATAAAGTCGATCAAGGTCTACCTTTGATGGTTCACTTTGTTTTAATTGTTCAGACAATATTTGAATTTGCTTCTCATATTGATCTCTTTTGATTTTAGCCTCCTCGTTTTGCCTAGTGTATTGATTTTTTAATTCTTCTACACTTTTTCTATCTTGCGATAGTTTTTCGGTTTTACGAGTATAATCACTTTGTCGAGAATAACCTTTCATAAGTTCATCAAGGGTGACTTCTTGTTCTTGTCCATCGACAACAACTCTATAAAGTTCCTGATTAGTATTAGATGGTTGTTCATCTTCAATTTGATTGATTAGTTCGTCATCTTCAAAAGCATCTTCGATATTCGTTTCCGAGTCGTTTACTTCTTTTGTCGATTCTTCACTTGCTGTTTCCTGAGTCTTAGAGGCTTCTGAATTTAGTAAGTTCTTCAGGGCGTCAGCTACCTCTCCTTGTGTATTTAGAGGCTTGGGCGTTGGTGCAACAGATTCATTTTGAGTTTCTGTTGCAGAGTCCATTACTGGTTGTTCTGCCATTTATTTCTCCTATTTTTTTATGATTTTACCAGTCTCCATGACAGACTGGATTTGCATCACAACAAGTTCTAACATTCTTCTCATGTAAAAAATGTTTTCCCTCTGTTCTGAATTTTGTAGATCACTGTTTAGCCATTCATTAGCTAGGTCGGATCGAATTTTGTTTATTGCTTCTACAAAGATTGGGTTTTCTAATATGTCTTTTGCTTGTTGGCTTCTTTTTATTTCCTTATCTGCCACCAGTAAATCCAAACCCTTCTTTAAATCTTGCATTACCAAAGTTACGTTTGTTGCGTTCTATATTTCTAGCAACACTTGCTCTGTAGGCAGTGTCATCTCTGCCAGTAATATTACCACTCGAATCTTTTGTTGTTAAAGGTGTACGACCAAGTAATCCACCTGACATATCAACAGCTATAGGCGATCCAGAAGATGAACCTTGTTGGGGTTGAGGGTTCATAACACTTTCAACTGCTTGTCCTACTGTAATAGGGCTAGTTTGAACACCATATGTAGTAGGTTCTCCTAAATAACCACCACTAGTTGTTAGTTGATAGCTACCTAAAGGATTACCTTGTACTGAATTGTAATATTGTTGAGGATTAAAAACTTGATATGTTCCGTTGTTTAACTGCTGACCATATCCAGCATCTGTAAATGTTTGTAAAGCATTATTAAATCTATCTTCTCGTCTTTTTGGACCACCAAAAGCACTATCAAGCAGTCCGCCACCTAATACCATTAAGGGATTTATGCCACCTGCTCCTAATTTACCGATGTTAGGATCAAATTTAAGAAGAATATCTCCGCCACCTTTAGTATCGATTAAATAATCATCTAAAATATTGGAAGCTCCAAAAACTGTGCTTGGATCTTTTTTCATTTGTTCAAACATCATTTTTTCACGATCTGGTTCGTCAGGTCTGTCACCTGATTCTTGTTCAATAGGAACACAGCTTTTAATCACTGGATCGTAAACATAACCTTCAGGACAGGGATCAGTAGGTGATTTGTCATCTTCTGGTGTATCAGACACAGGTGGTCTGAACGGATCAACATCGACTCTGTAAGGATTGGCTATGGCTTCACTTGCATATCCACCTGATAAAAAGTTATTAATAATATCTTGTGCCGAAGAAGGCATATTAGGGGTTGCCATTATCTTTTAATTCCTTGTTGTAATATTTGTGTTGCTAGTTTTTCTTTTTGTGACTCTTTTGCATCATCTTCTTTAATTAATTGTGATGCTAATTTTTGTTGATCGAGTTCTAACTTTTGTGCTTTTAGTTGTAATTCTGCTCTATCTTTTGCTTGTTGTCTTTGTAAATCTGCTTGGGCTAGTTGAATTGCTGGATCAGGTTGTTTCGGTTGTGGTCGAGGAGGATTGACTTGAGGATTATTAAAGAATTGAGAAGCATCTTTATAACCAGCATTTTCTAAATATTTTTCTAAAGTGTTGTAAATCTTTTGAGGATCGACAATACCCATACCACCAGCACCAATAAGTTTTTCTTGTACTGCTAAAACACGACCTAAGACTTCTAATCTTTGATCTTGTGATCCTGTACCGAGTCCAACTTGGACTGTTGCATTGTAACGATCTACCCACTCTCTAGGGTTCATCGGTACAAATTGATTTCTTAGTTTAATAATTCTTTCTTGATCTTGGTATTTACAAACTAATGTCAAAATACCCTGAAACATTCTTTTGACACCTTCACTAAAGTTACGAGCATAAAGTTCAATTCGTTGTGTTGATGCGTTCATCATCACATTAGCACTAGTTGCTGTCGTGTGTGATTTGTTTATTTGATCGGCATCTAATCCCATTTGAACTTTTGTGACACCTGATCTGGACTCACGAATGTTATCTACCTTGTCTAACATCGCTAATCCTTGACTCATAAAATTAGGGGAAGCTAGGGGGGTTACTGCGTTAGGGGATTTAACTCGTACTATCCCCCCAGCTCTTGATGTAAGGAGATCGTCTATGTTTGCTTGTCCATCTACAACTACAGTTCTTGCATTGTTTTGTAGATAGGCGTTATTTAAAGTTTGTCGTAATAGGGTTGTTTTAATTTCTTGTATGTCACCTATTAAATCGTAAATTGACAAACCATAAAATCGATGTGGCATTGGAATAGCTGTCACCATCGCAAAAGGAATTTGCTCAATCGGCTCATTTTCTAGTAAGTGATAAGTGTTTGGTCCAGAACCACCTACTACTATATGTCGTAGTTCAGCAATACCATCGTTATCGTAGTCACATTTCATGTAACAATCGACAACAGAAACTCGTGTCAATAGGGGATCAATGTTTTGGTATTCTTGAGGCATCGTCTCATCGTCATAAGACCTTCTTGTAACAGCCTCTGTGTTGTAAATTTCTTCATCAGCTACTGGTAGTTCATTGACAATTTTCTTGTCAAAGCCCATGCTAATTAATTCTGATCTAGTCTTAAAAACTCTTTGTCCAATAAAGTTACAATCTTCTAATGAAGTAGCAGTCTTACTAACAAGCATACTTTCTGGTGCTACGTTTTCGATGCAAACACGACCATATTCTTTAACACGCTTAACAGTGACGTTGTAAGTCTGTTCTGTAAAATCTTGTCCAGCGATATCAAGTTCTGTTCCTGTATCTTCGACTTCAATAACCTCTACTTCAGGATCTGCTAGTAATGCTTGATACTCAGCAGTGGTTAAATTTTCATAAGACTCTTGTTTTTGCTCTTTATCTTTTTTCCAGTAGTATTTAACGAAGCCATTTTTAGAAATTAAGGCATCTTTAAACATTGTGTGCAAGATTTGATAGCCATTATTATCTTTGTTAAAGACATGATTGATGTAATCAGAGGCTTGATCTGCATAAGCAACATCTTCTGGTCCTGTCGGCTCAAATCGGACAATACTTTCGCCTTGTGTAAAGATTCTCATCATACTCGGTAAGATACTTTCGACTACTTCGAGTACATCTTGCGATCTTACTTGCGATTGCCCTTCAACTTCGTTACCTAAAGGCTCTCCTAAGTAAAATTTTAGTGCATTTTTACGCTGTGAAGATAACTCACCCCCATAATAACCAAGAGAGTTTGTTATTTCTTGCGATATAAGTGCTTTTAATCTTTCTTTTGTTAATTTCATTATACAATTCCTAGCTTCGGATATTCAATTTTTGTAGACCAGTTCTTTGTTTCTTGTAATCCAGTACATAAATAGCGAAATGCGTCAGCACTGTGCGATGTCCAGTCGTGCTGTGGTCTATTTTTGCTTTCGCCTTTGTCGTTTACAGCCCATCGATACTGTCTCAGGGCATCTAATCCTTCTTTTGTCTTTTCAAAATCAAAATAACATCGTGATAAGGTCATTCTGACTGCGTTAATTCCATCGTCTATACTCATTTTGGGTACAATGCTAGTCGATAAGCCAAGACTCTGGGCTATTTCTAGCCTTGATTTGCCTGTTCCGATCTCTCTGACGTTAGCATCGTGAGGTAAGTAGTGTGTATCGTACACATATCCTCGATCTTGTAGGATTGAGGCGTAGTATTCAAGGCTTTCGCCACTATCTTCAAAGTAGTCTATAAGGTGTATTGCTGTGCCTTTTTGCTGACAGAACCATATCGAGGTTTTATCAGCCATACCTAGATCCCAAAAGGTAGATACCTTAATAGTCGGATCATAAGGTACTTTTGTTATACGACCTTCATCTTCAGCCTTATTCAGTCCTTGTGAGTAGATAGCTCCTATTGCAGAGCTTTCAAAACTACATTCATATTCTGCCTCGTATATTTCAGGAGGCATTAATTTTTTTGCTTCGGCTAGTTCTTCTTCTTTGACGACCTTCGTTTCACTCGCTTTAAATTTAGCAGTAAACCAGTTTTCATCATGGAGTCCATGATTATATAGGTCGAAAAAGGCGTTATGTCCAGCAGGTGTGCCAATAGCAATCATAAACCCTTCTCTATCCGATAGTGCAGGTCGTATGACCTCAGTCCACATTTTTGGTGGCATCTGGGCTACCTCATCTAATACTACACCATCGATATAGAGTCCTTTGAGGGTTTGAGGGCGTTCACAACCGAGTAATTGTATTCTGCCTCCATTAGGGAGTTCAGCTCTTAGTTCGGTCTCGTGATAATCCATATTCGGCAAAACAGATGTGTAATACTTGAGATAATCCCAAGCTATTCTTTTTGCCATGCTGTATGTCGGTGCGATATAATAATATCGTGGTCTTGGTAGATCACATTGGAGACATCTTTTAATCAGTTCATTAACTGTCAGCACTGTCTTACCAAAACGTCTATGACATACTAATACATTAAATCTTTTGAGGTTCTTATGAACCTGTTGTTGTAATTCTCTAGGCTTATAGGGAATCGTTATGGTGTTCATGCGTCATCTTTTTGATTACCCTTGAGATAGTCATTAATCCTAGCGACACTACGATCAGATACTAGGTTTTTTCCTGAATTTTTTACCACAGGAGACCTATCTGGCAGTTCACCTAATAAAACACTCATGACACTGATTTGAGGCTTTGTAGCCTTCTTATTTGACTTTTTTTTCATTTGAATAATGATCTCCACATAAGAAATAGCACCAAGTATTACTATCGCTAGGTTCTACACCAAATGTACCCCAAGCATCACAATATAAACATTTACGTTTAATCATTTGTTGTTCTCTTGACCACCCAAATACTTCGTTTTTACTAAATCGTTTACTAGGGGGTATCGTATCTTTTTTTAATCTAAAATCTATATTCAATTTGAGCCTTTAGAGAGATTTGTACTGAGTTGAACTGGGTTACAATAATATTGTGAGGCACTATATGGGGGTTATCGTAATATAATATTACTAAAATATCTATTTATGATTTTTATATATACGTTTGTCCAATTATATATAAATAAAATAATATATTGTTACTATAAATAATAAATTATTATTTCTTTTAAGAGCTTTGTATATTGTTTTTATGTTTTATATATTTAGAACTATTTACAATATTATGAACTTTAAAAGATACATAGATTAACCTAAGTATTTCAATACTTTCAAATACAAACCAGCTTACAGCCTTAATATATCTCTTATATACTCTTAATAGATAGGTTAGTAATTCCATATAGTTTTTATTAAATGTCTCTCTGTAATTGGTATTATTTGGCTGGGAATTCGTGCAAATTGGATTGAATTAACTAATCCTTTTTTGCCCTAAATTGTCTTTATTTATTCTTAAAAATTCGTATATTAAATTAAATGATTGAACTTTATTTATTTGTTTGTTTGTACTATGTATCAGGCTATTTGAACTGTACTCCATTCAACCAATAAATATTTATTAAATCTTGCTCTTTAAAATTGTTGGTTATGTTTTGCGATAAGTTTTGATGATAGCTGTCTTTATTGTACGGCTATCACCAGCACTTATTGCTGGGGAAACGGAGTATTTTATTATGAAATACGGAAAATCACTACAAGAACTATTAACAGTGTTAAGAGATCGAGAAAAAAAAGATTTCACTGTTGATAGCTCAAACTTACAATACGATCACAAGAGCAATCAATTAATTACTCTTGAAAATAATGAAGCGTACAAAGTAAATAACACTTGTATGGATCAAATCGGAACTAAGCTCAATATTCCATCAAAGTACATGGATATCTTGAACACTGATGAACATAGGGAGCTTTTATCTATAAACATCAATTACTGGTTTGAAAATTCTAACAAACAAGTAATGGTTCGAGCTTTTGATAAGTATCAAGATCAACCAGCTACAGCGAGAGCATTTCTCAGCCCTCGATATAAGGTAGTCGATCACGATCAAATCTGTGAGATGGTATTACCTCGATTATTAGATAACCCTGAAATCGAGATAGTACAAAGCGAGATCACAGAAAAGAAGCTGTATATCAAAGCTGTTAATCACTCCATGAAATCTGAGATTTCAGTCGGTGATATTGTTGAGTCAGGAATTACTATCAGTAATTCAGAAGTAGGATACGGATCAGTCAGTATCACGCCTTTTATTTATAGGCTAGTTTGCTCTAATGGTTTGAAAGTTAATGACTCAAAAATTCAAGCTAAACACTTGACAAGCTCTCAAGCTGATCGAGACGGAGTCTATAACTTATTAAGCGATGAAGCTAAACAGAAAGATAGTGAAGCTCTATTGCTGAAGTGTAGAGATGTTACGGAAAGCGTTTTATCTCAAACAGTGTTCAATGATACTGTTGATAAACTTCGAGAAGCGAACAGCGTTAGAATTGAACAGCCTAAAAAAGCGATTGAGTTCATTTCCAAAAAGTTTTCTTTGAACCAGCTGGAACAAGAAAGCGTTTTTGATCGTGTTCTTAATCGTGATGATAATAACAATTATACAAGTAAGTATTCGATTGTTAATGCTGTGACTAACTTAGCGAACTCGGATCAGGTCTCATTTGATCGAGCTGATGATTTGCAGTCAATCGGTGGTTTAATTTTAAACCTACCTAATAGCGAGTTAGCTCGTGTTGCCTAATCATCTTGATAAGTTATCTGAGGAAATTAAAAACATTTTCCAAAAGGTAACTAGAAACAATTTAGAAAATTATGAGATTGTTTCTACTGGTGTAGGATTTCAATCAGTTACTTTTGAAATAGATTACAAAGAGAATATTTCAGAAGTTCATGAACCGATAGAAATCAGCATTAAAATAAATAAATAAATATTAAATTATGAACCCCAGTCTTATTTGGCTGGGGTTTTTTTTTGTATTAATGAAAGCGAGGTTTAATCATGTTAATTAAACTTAATAAAACCAGTAAAATGAATTGTTTCAGCTTCAGTCTTGATGCGAATTTATGCAATATAGGATCGAAGCTAAGAAAAATTGAAAATTCTACTTGCTCAAAGTGTTACGCCTTTAAAGGCAATTATCACTATCCATCAGTAAAAAAGAATAGACAAACAAATTTGAAACACTTGAACAGCTCGTATTTTGTTTTTGTCATGTCTTATCAGCTGAAAGATTTAAGATATTTTAGATGGTTTGACTCTGGTGATATTCCCAGCATGAAAGCACTTTTAAAAATTGTTAAGATTGCCAAAAATACGCCTAGCACCAAACACTGGTTACCGACTAGGGAATTTGGATTGATTAAGAAATATTTAAAATATCGGTCTTTTCCTCAAAATTTATTGGTAAGATTATCAGCACCAATGATTGACGGAACACCACCAGCTGGATTTGATTTTACATCAACAGTTCATAACAAATCAAAAGCTATTGGTTTTGAGTGTTTAGCACCAAAACAAAAAAATAATTGTTTAGATTGTAGATCGTGCTGGAGTAGAAAATATAAAAATATTTCTTATAGGGAGCATTGATCAGGCTCTATTAGTGTTATTGATCAAACTTCATTGGTAGCGATCCAATAAGCTGTTTTATGCTCCATAATTTTTATGGTTAATTTTTTGTTTTTTTCAACTTTATTGTACGCAATTTTTTGTACGCAAAAAAAACTATACGCAAACGCAATAATTGGTACGCAATAATTGAAACGCAAACGCAATAAACCTATACAAATACTGTACGCAATATTTGTCTAGGCTTATACCTAGAAGAAAGCGAGGCACAATGCCTTTTTATGGACTTAACGGATTAGACTTAATTTTATTAATCGTGTTTTTTTATGTATCTTACAAACTTTATAAGAGAGCTAAGAAAGAGAAAGACAATGATTAAAAACGAAAAAAAAGAATTTGTCGGCAACGACAGATATCGTTTCAGTAATGGTAAAACCTCATACGATTATGAAAAAGAGAGGGTTTTTAGATTAAAGGAACGAAAGCGAGTTAATAAGATATTATCTTATGACTTTTTTACTAATAAAAATAGCGAGGTAAATAATAATGATTAGTTATGATGAAGCTATGAGAGAATATTTAGATAATCTCAAAGAAGATGATTACGACTTTTATTGGAACGCTAGTGATAAAGAACTTATGAAAGATTTTTATTATCATTGTTCAATGTATGACGATTTAAAACACTTAACAGAAGAAAAAGAGGTAAATAACAAATAATAATTATATTTATAGGCAATCCGATATTCTTGGGTTGCCTTAATGAATTGTATATTTAGTTCCGTAATGTTCTTGATCTACTTCTCTAAATTCTTCATGGTCTGATTTGTAAGTTTCCACGAATTTTAGACATTCATCTTTAGACGCAAAACCTTGAAAGACAATAATGACATTGTTGTTATCTTCTTGGTCTTTATGGATAAATAAACTGCATTTAATATCTTTATCGAGCAATATGTCGTTCAATGGCTTTTTTGACGATTTCAAAGGCTTCTGATTGGCTGATTTTTTTTCTGGTTTTGTTGATTTTTTCATAGATTTTTACCACCACTGTTGGCTCAATATTAATTAACATACAAATGAAATTGAAACTTTTACTTTTTATCCATGCCTGTGCTTCGGCACAAAGTACATGGTCTGAAATATCATAATTTGGGCTAGTTCTAAAAGTTGCGTCTAAAATATTCCTTGATAAAACTGACACCCATAGATTAACATAGGCGTTCATAATTTGATTTAGGCAGAATTTTCCACCTTAAAAAAAACATACCATTTATGATCCATAATCTAAATAGAACATTTTAAGAACAAATTAGTAGTTTTGACATGATGTCGCATTTACTATTGTTATATATCAACAAATTTTTTTTAAAATTAAGAAAATTTTGCTTTAGAATTGTTAATTGATCGTGTCAAGTTTTTAAAATAATTTTTTTTTACCATTGATAATCAATAAAAGTAAATTTGATTTAGCCTAAATTTAGCCAAAATACAAAAATTGAAAAATCCAATTTGATATAATGGATCATAAATTAAATTTTTAGGAATTTAATTATGCTCTTTAACATTGTGAATATGGTTAGTTGGAATAGGAGATATACTATGACTAAAATATTAAGCAATATGCTTAACCTTAAAGGTGATTTTAAACCTAAGAAAAAAAAACCTAAAACAGTAAATGATATTTATGATGAAATAATGAGTCTTAATTTAGATCAATTTGTTTTACAATGTCATAAATATAAAATTCGTTATAAATTTAATACCATGTATGGAATTGATGGTATTATTGACGATCTTTTAAGGGAAAAATGTTATGAAAATAATATTCCTTTAGAAAAAAATGATGATCTTTACTTTGGTGTTGAGTTTAACACAGGTAATGGTCTTTGGATAGACGAATAATAATAAAATAAACTAATCATATCACTTTGTTAAAGATGCCCTCCGAAAGCGAGGATAGAGGGCTATCCAATCTTAAAGAAATCTCTCAGACAATCAAGACTTTCCTTTAAATTTTCCATACCTTTACGTCTACCGACTGGTTGGTCATTAACGATAAGGTTGTAGGTTGCTGATTGTAATTTTAGAGGGATAGATTGCATGGCTTTGACGAATTTATCGTGGGCATCAAAACCAGATAAATTATAAATTTCTAATGAATTACCTATAGGAATTCCCTCTAAACGATCCCAATTAAAAGTTTGGCTAGATTGTATACCTGCATACACTGATAATGCTTCTAGCTTTTCCCCTGCCACAAAACGCATGGCATTTATTCGACTATCTTGAGGGCATAATAAGTTTTTATGATAATACTTTTGTAAATTTGAATTTATTTCCCCATAAATGTGTTTTAGCCCTTGTTTCATGGGCTTCATATCTGGTAGTCTGTAGAGTTGTCCGTCAATCGTGATAATTTCTTGCCCTCCACGATCCATTTCCTCTATGGGTTGGGCTTCAGGATTGTGTTTTTTCTGTTTCTTTTTCTTTTTTGCCATTCAATTTACTTGGTTTTACCATGTTGCCTTCTTTATCATAAATCCAATCCATGACTCCGAAACTTTCTTTAGTTGTAAAATATAACAATCCGTCTTTTTCTTCTAAAAAATTACCTGTAATGTTATGTTTTTTTATAAAATCTTCAATGCTGAAAACTTCTTCATCATTGTATCTTTCTTGATTTAACCAAGTTGCTAGGTGAGGTATATATTTATCATCACTAGCTTGATCGCATAATTTGTTAAATTTTGTAATAATTGTTTCAGGATCAATATCCTTAATTTTCTTAAATTTTTCAAATGCTAATTTTTTTGATCCTCTACGAACTTTAATATTTTCCCATATATATATAAATATACTATTAACATCTTTATCTGTATCTTTATCTTTATCTACAGAGAGAGTATTTTGATTTGACAAAACACTATCAAATTTTTCTTTAGACTTCTTTCTAGCTTGACTTCTCTTATTAGACAATTCTAAACCCTTAACAAACTCAATCTGTTGCCTTTTATTAAAGTACCGATCATTTTCCATATAAAACTTTTTCTCTAATACAAAGGTTAGGTCTGCCCTGAGTTGCTCAATTTCTTCTGGATCAAAGGTCATAGGAAAAATCATTCTGCAAAGCTCATTAATATCACAAGGTAATCCTTTGCCATTCATTGTGTGGCTAAAGAACAAAAGGTCTGTGTAAATACCCCTCTGAGCCATTGTAAAGGTCCTAGTAGACGAAATATAATCGTTTGGAAAGAAATACATCGCAGGTAGCTTATCAATCATGTTTTAATCACCTTGACGTTCTGTTTCATCGCTGGAACAAAATCTACATAACCATTTTCTTTCAGTCTATATAAATATTTGTGAATACTGTTAGTTGTTTTAAAACCCATATGTTTTGCAATATCTCTGTAGCTTGGACTAGGCATATTTTCCTGTTGGTATTTGAGTATAAATTGGAGTATCAATTTTTCTTTTGTGGTCGGAGAATAATTTGTAGAGATGTGTAGCCTGTTGCAAGTTGGGCATTTCACTTGGTTTTGATCCATATTCTAGTAAAACTCCTTTCCAAATAATGTTTTCCATATTTTTAAAATCAGACAAGTTTTCTGTGCAAATCTTTTTGTATTGCAAATAAACCTCAAAAACACATAAAACAAACCGAATTTCCCTGTTTTTATCCGTATCTCTATCTAACAAATATTTGTAAAATACAGACACAATTCGATGTATATACTAAAATAAAAAAAATACCAAATAATTCTTGCTAGTTATTTAAAATTACTATATGTCTTACTCATGGCAGATTGCAAATACAAATATTCTCACATCGTCATAAATACTATTACTCCTCCTTTACAAAATAACTATAGTGACACAAAGATGAAAGAGGATAGGTTGAAAAGAGATTGTCAGGAAAGATTAAAGAATAATAAATACTCCGATTTACAAAAAACTTTAATTTGGCATCATATCAATTCGACTACACAAGTGTAGTCTGCCTAATAGAAAGGAAGCGAGATGAAAAAAAAATCAAAAGAAATACAAACAGTTGATGTTAAGAGATTTATTAAAGTTATGGAACGCTTTGAGAAAGCAGGATTAAAATTACAGAAAAGGATAGCAGATGCCAACAGGTCAATACAAACTAAGTAATGGTAAATTAGTTGTCGGTACAACAACAGTCATTGGTCGTTTTAAAGACTCTAATGCTTTGATACATTGGGCATGGGATTGTGGAAAGAAAGGTTTAGACTATCGTCAGGAAAGAGATAAAGCAGGGGAACAAGGTACAAGCGTTCATGACCTTGCAGAAAAATACATTCATGGTTTAGACTATGAAGTTCCTGATGATAAAAAAGTTCAAAAGGCTTTCGGTAAGTTTACAGAATGGTGGGATCAGCAAGAGTATAAAATTGTTTGGTCTGAGAAACAAATGGTTTGTGAAAGTTATGAGTTTGGTGGTTGCCCTGATCTTCTTGTGCAAGACAAAGAAGGCAATTACATACTAATAGATTTTAAAACAGGAAAAAGAATTTATACCGACACGATTATTCAGCTTGGTGCGTATGCTTGGTTGATAAATCAAAATGATAATGTTGAGGTACAAAAAGGAATTATTGTTAGACTACCAAAAAACAATGGTAAAATCGAAACAAAAGAATTTAATATAGAAAAACTAACATTAGGTTTTGACCAATTTAGATTATTTAGGGAGGCTTACGATAATAATGCAATCATTGAACGATGTTTTAGAAAGGACATTTAACATGGAACTAACAATGAAAGATGCTCTGGAGTTTGTAGACTACGAGAGTTGTAATGACTTTGAAAAAAGTTTTTATGAAAAAGGGAAAAATGGTACATACAAACCATCTGACAAACAGATGGCAGTCATTAATAAGATGCCAAAAAAATATCCTGTAGGAGATGAAAATCCAAGAACTGATCCATTTGCAGGGCAGAAACCACAAGCTAGTACCGATTTTGATTATGGCTCGAATGTTAATACTGACTCAATGGAAAAGAATTTAACATTAATAGATAGGGCTTTTGACTTAATGAATAATTATTCAAACTTAAAATCATTAAGCGAAGATAATAAAAGAGCTATTGCTATTAGCTGTGCTATAAATCAAACAAGATCCGATTATTTTAATGGTAAAAATTAATGCGTACACACTTCGATTCTAAAAAATGGGAAAGAGTTGTAGACGGAATAATCATGGCTGAATTAAAATGTGGTTGGTTTGTATTCGAAACTAAGGTTAATCACTTATATGAAGGTAAAGCCTACTATGGAGTAGAGTCTGATAGTAAATATGGTTTTACTTTTGATGAAGCAAAAGCAGACTTTTTAAACCACATCAGCCAAGTAAGAGAAAAAAGAAAATGGCACTAATTATTTTATCATCATTACAGTTATTAATATTAATATTTATAGCTGTGATGATTTATGCAATAGGAGATCAGTTAAGTAAAAAATGAGTTTAGCATTTACTGATTGGGTGATAGAGGAGCAGGAAAGAGAGGAAAGGTTAGATTTGAAAGAACACACAAAAGCGTTGTTTAAGGGCAGAGGTTGGAAAATACCTGAAGATGCAGTATGTGTAAACTGTGGCGACATGGCTGTAGATACACATCATTATAGAAATCGTGCTATGGGTGGAAGTAAGTATTTAGACTATTATGAGAATTTAATTCCTCTCTGCCGACTTTGTCATGATTGTGCTGAGTCTGATAAGGAAGTAAACCACACCTTTTACATTAAGAACTTACGAGAAATCCTAAGAATAGAGGAGGAAAAATATAAAAATGGCGATCATTCCCAATAACCTTATTGACCAACTAGAAGAAAAAGTTGGTGATGCTTTAGTACAACTTGAAAGCGTAGAAGATGTCGTACAGGCTAAAGTTAATAAGGAGATGATTAAGGAATGGAAAGCAAAGAAACTTGCAGAGCTTCAACTACAAGAAGAACAAAATGGTGTTGCACAGTCTAGTAAGCAAGACCGAAATGCTAGGGCTAGTCGTGAATGGAATGAGTATTTAACAGAGTTAGAGTTAAAAATGAAAAAAGATACACTCAATCTTGTTAAAAGGGAAAATGCTCAGATCGTGATATCAGCTTGGCAAACATCAACAAAAGAAAAGGGGATAAAAGTATGAGTCAGAAACAGGATATATTAAATCACTTAAAGAAACATAGAAAGATTAATGGATTAGATGCGTTAAAACTTTATGGTTGTTTTAGACTACCTGCTAGGATATTAGAACTAAAAGAAGAAAAACATAACATAGACGCTAATCTAATTACTTTAAAAAATGGAAAGAAAATAGCAGAATACATTTATAATGACAGATAAGATATACACATATAAAGATATTGCGAAGATATTTGATTGTCATGAAAAAACAATCTATCGCAAAATAAAAAAGGTTAGGGAAACCTACCCTGATAATAAATCTATCAATAACTATATGGGCAGTAAGTGGTATTGTTTTGAGGGGGATTTGAAAGAGGTGTTGAATTTGTGTTCAGAAGTAGAGGCTAACAAACCTCTTGAACATCAATAATGCACTTGTTGAGAATAAGTTGGATTGTGCCTTCGTTACCAACTTTGTATTCATTATTGTCTAACGAATAGCTTGAGAATAATATTGTTTTGTCTTTGGTTTTTTTGTAGAGCCAACCCACAGTCATGCAAATTGGCATCGGTTTATCTTCGTAAGAACTAGCTTCGATCCATGTCGGATCACACAACCCACTATCAATCCATTTGACTAATAGTAGTGGTTTCATTATTTTTTAGCTGTTTTAGCTGATCTTTTTAGAGCCTTGTCAGAAACTGTGCCTTTGCCTTTTTTACTTGTACCAGCCTTTTTCTTTTTGTTCATGTAATAGTAGAGTCCTTTTTTTACAACTCTACCATCTTTGGTTCTATGATATCCTTCAGGTACTTTCTTTGGCATTATTTCTTCTTCTTTCTTTTTTTAAGTTTCTTAAAATCTGCACCAGTAATCTTATCTCTAGGTGATGCGATCCTCGCAAGTTTCTTCTGTTTTGGACTGTATTTTGAAAAAGGCATTAGTAACCCTTCTTCTTTTTCATTTTCTTGCCAGTCTTTTTGGCATACTTCTTAGCTTCTTCTTTACCTTTTTTTGTGTACTTAAAAGTTTTGTTTCCTACCTTTGGCATATTTTACTCCTTTAACAATTCCACATCTTACGAGACCAATAATTTGCAGACAATTTATTATTTTTTCCTTTGATTCCACCTGATCTCGCACAATAAGATTTTTTTCGTGCAGGTGAATTTTTCTTGATGCTCATATTAGGATCACCAAAGTTAATCTTTTTAACCTTGTCACCATCTTTAACGAACACCTTGAATTTTTTGACATCGCCCTTCATAGGTTTATTAAGTTTAACTGTTCTACCCTGATAGGTTGCCATTTAGTTTTACCTTTTCTTGTTTTTCTAATTGTTCTGTAAGTGATTGATTCTGTGAAGAAGCATACTCAGCTTTTGCTTTTTGAAATGCTATAACATCATCAACAGTAATCTTTAGCTTTTCTTCTCTTAACAGTGCATTTTTTTCTGCCCAGTTGTCGAGGCGTTCATTAAGGAACTTGATATGAAGATTTTTTTCTTCATTATCTTTCCTTAGTTCCCTATTTTCCTTTTTAGCTTTTCGTAGAAGCGACTCTAGTTCTTTTACTGTACTCATTTTTTAAACATCTTTACTACCCCACTACCAGCCTTGATGCCAAAACTAGCACTAATGGCAATATATAGTAGATTATGATAGTATGATGGTAGGTCCTGTAAAGCTAAAAAACCCTTGTGAACATGGTCCTGTAAGGGTGTAAAAACTAAAACTGCTGGTAATAGTAAAACAATAAGAGCTACTTCATCTTTCCAACTACCTTGCATTTGATCGACAGCAGACTGTTCCCATGCCACTTTACCTGCAATCTGATCTTCTTTTAATTTAGTCTTTGCTTTTATCTCAGTAACAGCTAGTTCTGCTTTTGCTTTTTTTGTCTCTACAAAACCTTTTACTGTGTCACCAATGATTGAGGCTATTGGACCTGCAATTAAATTAAACATTATACATCTCTCATTGTCTCTGCCAGTTCGTTAGCTCTATTTGGGGTTTGTTTTGCCCATAAACTATCTAACATTTCTTCACTGGCAGATACATAATCATTTTTATTTAAGTGGTATTGAAATTTTTTAAATTTCGATAATCTAGGTAATCCTAGCTGAAATGCCATATTAATAACACAGCCAAAAGCGATAGGATCAATAATTTCTTCTTTGATAAATGACCTTGCGTCATGTAGAGCTTGGTCAAAGTCTCTTTCGAAGTATTCCATAATTGTTGTATCATCGTATTCTACTCCTTCCTTGAGGTCGTCTGTCGGTAGTACCAAATGTCCAACACCAAACGTAGCGTTGCCCAAGTGATCTTTATAAATCTTATTAATTTTACCTTCGTGGTGAATTATTGCAGATTTAATTTCTTCGTACATTCTATAAGTTTCTCCAAATACCATTTTGCTTTTTCCAAATCTTCAATGCCACCTTTTGATTTATGTCTAACAACATATTTGACAATGTTTCCTTGAAAATAATCTAATTTAAATTCGTGTATAAAATCTGATACCTGTATCTTTGAACCGATATAGTATGGTGGATTTATTTTATCTTTCATAGTTGGCGTACCCATCTGTTTCCTCGTTTCAGGATCATTGGTATTAATTGTGGTACACCATTAATTATCATTCCACAACCTAGTACAGGTCTCCTAATATTAACTTTTGAGTAGGCAAATGCAAGTGAGTCTTTATCTATAAGACAACCTACATTCATACCAAATCTAAGGTTCTCAGGACTTGACCAGTAACCAATCCGAAACTCTGTATGATAGTGACCTTGCACAAAATTCATGCCGATTGACATAGAAGATTTTACAGGATCTTTGTTCATGTTATGGCAGAAATAATATTCGCCATATTTATCTTTTATAATTAACCTATCGTGCCAACGCCACTTTTGCTTATCGACACCCAATATATCTGCGTAGTCCTTCACTGCAAGAGAGGGAAAGCCATGATGCTTTCTCTTTCTATAAACCATAGATCCATGATTGCTATGAAGTAAATCCATTTTAGGAAACAACTTCTCAATCATTTTGATCTTGTAAATACCTAACTCTAATTCTTTAGAAGCATTAGGTAGATCAGGATCTGAGTCGTGAAAAGATAAGGCATGATAATCCAGCTCATCGCCTATACACACAACTCTTTCAGGTTTGTATTTTTTTTTGATAGCTTCTAAGAAAGCAAAACTATCAGTATGACTGTATGGTTCGTGAAGGTCTGAGATTATTAAAATCCGAGACATCTTCCTCCCTATATTGTTGTCACCTCTTTTTCAGTGCAAAAGGTTGTTACATAAATATCAGGTACAACCATTACTTTGTTTGCATACATGACAGCATTAAATTTACACTCTTGCATCGAGTTATAACCTGCTGTTTGAATAACTTGTGTTACACAAGTTTTATCAAGTGGTACAGTGGGTGACTGTATACATAACCACATGACGATAAAAAACTTCATTAATCACCTATAAGGTAGTTTTCTATCCAAATTATTTTTTCTTTAATAACAGCTATATCTTGTTGCATTTGTGAAATGGAGTCTGCTTTAGCTTCGACAGCTTCTAATCGTTCACTCCACATACCCCATGTCATCGCTAATGATGCAAGGATTACAAGATAGGGTAATACTGTTTTGATATCAAAGTTCATTTAGACCACTCTACCTTAAACTCATTACCCTTTTGGTCTTGAATAGACATGGTTTGTTTTTCTGTGCCAAATATTTTAGGAGCTAGTTTACCAGCTTTAAAATGCACATTCTTTTGTATAATCTCTAATAGTTTGACCTTAGTCATATTTAACTTAGGATCTTTCTTAGCTTCTTCTAATAGCTTGTCTAAATCTTCTATTGTGTAGAGGACACTGTCGTGTTTGGCTTGTAGATATTGTTGATTTAATTTTTCATCTTTGTTAATCCACTGCCTTAGTGTGGTCCAAGATACATCTAATTCTTTGCAACATTCACGAATAGTTTTACCTCTCGCTAACATTTCAAATAAATCTGACAGGATAGACTGCTTATATTTGCTTGGTCTATTACCCTGTTTTCTTACTACTTCTGTTGTCATTTGTTACCCTTTGCTGACATATTGTTAAGTGGATTATTAAGTGCCTTATTAATGTTTAAGTTAAGGTTATCTTCAATAATTTTAATTTCATCGAATATTTCTCTTGTATCTTCTTTTTGTCTATCTTCTACATCATTAACAATCTCTGTAATGTGTCGTATGTCATTACCCATTTGTCGTAAATCTGTTTTCATATCGTTCTTGAGATCTTTAGCGACATCAGAAACTAAAGTTATCTCATCAAGGATCATATCTAGTTCTGATTTAATCACTGCAATTTGCTCATCATAAGCAGATAAATCAGGTGCTGTGTATTCTTCTATCTTGGCTTTCATATCCAAGTAGTCATCGTAAAACTTATAACCAGTCCAACCACCACCAATAATTGCACCTATTAGTGATAAGATAAGAAAAAACTTACCACCAGTAAACTTCATTCCTTGATACTCAATACTGGGCATTTATCATATCCTCCATTGTTACATCTTGTGCTAGTTGAAATAAGAGACCATATTGATCTTCAATGGTCTTGTTAAGATACTCATCGACATTCTTATCTTGTAAGGTCGATTGGTTGTTAAAAAAACTTTTTGTGTTTCCTAAGATTTGCATCACAATCAATGTTTTTAATTGATTGGTTTCATCATAACGAGCTTTGTCGTCTATGTTCTTCACTAATTTAGTAGCTGATTTTTCTTTAGCTGTAGGTTCTTTTACAGGCTTTTCATCTTCTTCCTGTTGTACTTCTTCTTGTTGGGTACTATCTTCAACTTCCACAATGGGTTCATCAATAGTTTCGCTATCGGATTGGGGTTCTTCTTCGATGGTTTCTTCAATAGCTTCTTCCATTTCCATTTCGACTGATGCTACTTCTATTTCTTCTATTTTAATTTCTTCGATTTCTGCTTCAACAGTCTCAAAGGTTATATCCTCTTGAGGTGTCTCGATGGGGATAAAATCTACCTTACCAGTGTCATCAATCTTGATATCATTGTACTCAATGATTTCTTCGATTAGGTCTATTTGTGTAGGATCAGTAAGGTTAAGGTAAACTATTTCTTCAACAGTGGTGATTTGTTGTTCAATAATTGTAGAAATAACATTGTAGAAAACATTGACACTAACATCGTCAAACAATGGTCCGATAGCTAGGTTAATATCTCGACCACCTATTTCGATCTTAATTCTATTTAAAACGCCAGAGAAATCGAAACTCCCATTATAGGATTGATATCCACTAGCGATACCAGTTTCAGACAAGATGTCAGTTCCTTGAAAGACTGTGTCGCTTCCATTAGTTCCTGTAATGTGCATATAGACTCGATCTTGAGCATCTTGTTTATCTACTTCAATCGAGTAGGTTACTTGTCCTCCATTATCAATTTGTAAATCGCTTATATCTATTTCTTGGTAAAAGGTTGTACCCATACCATCGACTAGCATACGAGATTTAGTATCGCCACTACCTGTAATTTCTGCACATTTATCAGTGCCTAATTGACCACACGATGTGCCAGAAGGCATACTCGCTGGTCCTTCACCACCCCAATCAAAATCCATATCGCCTTCTTGACCTGTAGCGACATATCCATTATCACCATCTAAGATATCTCCACTATCTTCATTCGTGATAGTGGTAGTTGTAGTGGTTTTAGTAGTGGTTGTTGTGAAGATAATCTCTGTGCCTTTATCTTCTTCCGTCTTTTCTACTGTAACTTGTTCTTCAATAATAGTCTCTGGAGTACAAAGACCTTCATGGTCAGGTAAACAGGTGTCAGCTTTAGAGTATGAGAAGCATAGTAAGAGCCATAAGACCAAAATCTTTAAGACCATTCATATCTCCTTTTGGTTCTTCTACTTTTGCCTCAACATAAGTAACCTTATACTTACTACCATCTGGGATATCTTGAGGATTTTTTTCCCATAATTCTTGTGCTTCAATACCGATAGATCCATTGTAAGGACATGGAGTACCTGCATCTGTCATCGCATCAAAGACACGATGATCTTGACATAATATTGATACACTAGCGACCTTCATGCCATAGGCATATAAACTACGAGAGAGTTTAAGTTGCTGACATAATTCGTCATCGATAACAATACCAGAAGCAATACCTAAGACATTGTTCTGTATTGATCCACCTACACCAACTTTACAAATGTCAGAATTATTATTCATAATTGTAGGAGCATTTGCTGTTGGGGGTGTAGAGTTTGTTACTACTGTGCTTGACACAGTGTTTGTTTCACTATGGGCAGATGTGCAAAAAAGCATGGTAAAAAGAAACACCACTGCCAAAGATGTAAAAAAGGTAAGATTATCTTTAGCCATCTGCTCTAGTGTCTATTAAGATTTAGGGTTTGCGGTTTTAATACCCTGTATTCTGGTTCTCCAAGCGTCAATGTCGTGATAGATTTCATCTAATTGGTCGCCTAAATCACCATACGCACTTCTACGAGTTGCGTCTACAGTGGCATTGGACTCAGCAGTATTTGCTTTTGTCTCTTGTGCATCAAGTTGAGAGTCAGTAGGTTTCGCTACACCAGAGATATTCCACTCTTTAATGTATGCACCTTGACCATCATCTTGTAAAAGAACATCAGTTGTGAAGTCCACAGTGTTCACACTGTTTGACTTTAGATACTCTTTTATTTTTGTACTTAGTTGTGCCATTTGTTTTCTCCTTTGTTTATTCTATTATTTTATATCCAGCCATAAAGGTTCGTTTTCTGTTTCCTGTAATTCCTAGACCACCACCTCTATTGTGATAAAAAACCAATCTGACATAATCAGATGTTCCATTTAATTCTACTACTGTAGAAACTATTCCAGAAGTAAAGTATCTTTGAGTGAACATATGTGCGTGTTCTTCTGTTGAAGAATTTTTCATAATTATTAATGAATTTTCATCATAATCTACATCATCTTGAACTCTAACACTTCCTGTAATCATATACTTACCAGCAACATTAGGAGCGAATGCATATGCTGGAGTAGATATTCCATTTAAAGTTACTGTGCTTCCTGTATTGTTGAAACAACCCCCTACATCAAATTCTTCTGTTGATAATTGTACAACTGTTTGAGTTTGATTAGATATAGATTGGTCTGGTGAAGGTTTATATGCTCTAAAACAAGGTTCATTATCTACAGCAACAGCACTAGGCAAAGCTGTTATCGAAGTAATTGAATTATTATTTAAACGAGTTATTGCCATGTTATGCTCCTATAATTTTATAGCCTCCGAAAAAAGTTGATGAAAGACCTAAATTTGAATTTGAAGCTCCTTGGTAAAATACAAAAAGTTCTACATAGTCACTACTACCATTAAAATCAATGGTGCTTTGACAATTAAATACAGAAGCAACACTTCCATCTCCATGAGATACTACTACCTCACTACCATTTTTTCTAATGGCTGTGTAGTGAGCAGTTAAAGCAACACTACTTCTTGTAGAACCATAAATAAAATATTTACCAGCAATAGTAGGTGTAAATCTATAATTTGTCGAATTGTCATACATCCCGTCACTATCATACAGTTCCACATTAATTTGTATTTTTGTCCAAGTGCTATCACTAACTGATTGACTAGCACTTCTATAAGCATGAAAAGCTGGAGTGTTATCAGGAAGAACTCCACTGAAATTACTATCTAAAGTAACTGTACCACTACCATCAGATGAGAATAGAGCATTTCCGTTTGCGTCTTGAAATGTATTTACTTTTATTATGCTACTCATTTTATGCTCCTATTAATCTAAATCCATAAAAATATGTTTGATAGTTTGTTGTATCTCCATCAAAATGTGGACTTGAAGTTGAGTCATTTATTCTTCCTTGAATTTCTATAGTATCACCAGCACTCAAATCAAGAACATCACTCACTAATAAGTTATGTGTGTATGTATTATAACTATTTCTAAAATCTGCATTTCTTTGTGACCTAAATGTACCATTAACTGTAATATATAAATTGCCATATATATATCTAGTAACACCACTAGCAACAGTATATAAATTAGCACCTATAAAATATTGACCACCTTTTCCTGTGGGTACAGTAAAGGTACTAGAAGATACAGCACTATCTGTGTCTAGTATTTCAGTATCAAATGTAACTTTAGTATAGGTATTATCACTTACAGTTTGACGAGATGTTTTAACGTATTTAAAAGCAGGAGTATTCTTTAAAGCATCATTACCTAATGTTAATGTACCAGAACCATCACTAGAGATAATAGCGTTGCCACCTTTATCTTGAATTGTATTAACTTTTAATATGCTCATCTATGCTCCTATTAATTTGTATGCTCCGAAAAATGTTGATGCAATACTATTACCATGTATTTCCCAATTAGCTCCACCAGTATCTTGTTGTGCATATATTTCTATATAATCTGAACTTCCATTCATATCTACTATTTGTTGAACAGTTACACTTGTATAACGAACCCACTCAGTACCATTGTACCAAATATTTCTAGCTATTTGAGTACCATTTTTATACATTCTTATTAATGCTGTATTAACACTGTCTGTACCAGGTCCTAACAAATATCCTTGAGCATACACAAAATATTTACCAGCTTGGTTTGGAGTAAATCTTCCATTTGAAGTATCATATACTGAGTCTGCATCAAATGTTTCAGAGTCAAAAATTATTTTTGTATCAACACCATCAGATAATCCAGTTTGACTTGTATTTAAATATGCTTGAAAGTATGGAGTAGATTTTAACACTCCATTATTAATAGTGAATGTTCCACTACCATCACTGGATATCAGACTGTTTGAACCTGTGTCTTTAATATTATTTACTTCTAATGTACTCATGCGATTACGAATGTACTCCCTGATGCAATAGTCAATGTGCCTGATACTGTAATAGGTCCAGCGACTATGGCGTTCTTATTTGTTGTTACTGTGATGTCTGTAAAGGTTTGGTTATTAACTGTGTAATAACTAGAAGCTAGTTTAGCAGTGGTAATAGTTGCATCACTTGGAACTCCTACATTTAAGGTATCTCCTAAGACCACACCACTAAAGCTATCAGATGATAAAGGTGCAGATGTAAATGTGATTGTAGATCCACTTACTGTGAAAGCATCATTTGGATATTGAACGACACCTGAGATAGAAATAATACAAGATTGTTCGTTAGTAGGTACGACATTGACTCCACCAGATTGTAAGGTGAAGCTAGTTAATGTACCATTAAATGAACCACTAATGTCGTCTATAAGGATATGGTTACCGACTATAGGTTGTTTTCCAATGTATGCCATATTATGCCTCTGGTTTCTCTGGGAATACCACAGCTTCAACATCTGCTACTGTAGTTAATCCGTTAGTAATATCTCTTAATGCTTGTCTGTATGTTGTCATTTCTGATGATAATGTTTGGTCAGACATAGCTAGATAGTCTGTCTCTGCTAATGCTCTATTTCTTTTTATTCTAAGTTCTTCCATGCTTCTATCAAATGCACCTTCATTCCATTCAGTAGCTTGTTGTAATAATGCTTCACATTCTGCATCTGTTAGTTCAATTAGTTCCCCATTTACATTTTTTGGCGAATAATCAACACCTTTATAATTATGTATTTTGCTCATTGATTATACCCATAAATATTTATCTCTGAAAAGTTAAAATCAAAAGGACTAGCACCACTATAAAATTGAAATCCTGTAGCTATTTCTGAACCACTATAAACCCAAGCACCATCATAATTTACAACACCACTTGCACCATCTGCCATAGCATTCATTTTTATATGCATTCTTCCATCTGACCTATTAAATGCGTTTGCAATTAAAAGTTCGCCTAAGAAACCACTACCAGAACCACTGTAAACATCATAACTAGATGCTTTTAGATAAAGTGATGAAGCTACTCCACCATTTGTAAAAGATGTTGGTGATGATGTACCGATTGCACCAATTAAATTTCCGTCTAAATTAGTTCCTGTAAAAACATCTGATGTATTTTTTAAAAATCTTAAATACACATCACCATTTCCTGATTGTGTAGATAAGTAAAATACTATTTTATAAACATCATAAGACGCACTAAAACATGATTGAACATTTATTGATGATACATTTGAACTATTAGTAATCCTAGAAATATGAGTTGGATTATTATCACCCGCACCACTCACAGTACCAGTAAAGGCATAAGTGTCTGCAAGGTTCATACTCTCTGCTTGTATTTTAGATAATGCCATTAGATACCAAATGCCTCCTTAATTTCATCTACTGTTAATCCTAAGTCTTGGAGTTTTTGTTTAGCAGATGCTTTTTTATTTTCTTTATCAATGATTGCTTGGTCATAGTCAGCTTGTAATTGTGCTAACCCGTCAGTACATTCTTGTTCTGTTGGTTTTGTTTTAGTATTGTCGTGAATGATTAGGTTTGCATAAACTTTGTTTCTACTATCACTCCACCCAAACCATTGTCCTTCGTGTAAAGATACTAAATAATCTTCTATATGTTCTGGTCGCATTATGTATCTCCTAATCTAATAAATGTTGCAAATGTTCTGTTTGCGTTACTATCTGTATAGGTGGTTACTGAACTATTATTTCTAGTAATCTCAAACTTACATCTAAAGTTTGAAGCATTAGTAACATCAATCAATGCTTCAGTGCTAAATGAATTATGGGTGTTATTTCCTT
>Ga0213860_10000076_pt1 | contig 36957 bp, 56 predicted proteins | sample PICome_3_FD_160118 | JGI IMG/M metagenome (GOLD analysis project Ga0213860, IMG submission 160118) | Coastal seawater microbial communities near Pivers Island, North Carolina, United States - PICO550 | ecosystem: Environmental > Aquatic > Marine > Coastal | place: USA: North Carolina...
TATTGTAATGTTATTGGATCTGATGCCAAGCAACTTCCAACAATAAACAAAAGTAATAACACAAATGTTTCATATGATGCGTTTGTCAAATGGCTTTTCAAAGTCGACTCAACACTAACCAAAAAACAATTAGGTGTTAATGGTTGGTATGGTGCTAATATTTCCCAATGGAAATCAATTGGAAATATTATCGTTAAGCGTGGTAAATATCACTTAACAAAGGAATGTATAGAAGAGGGTAACTCTCTATATAAACGTACTAAAAAAAGAGAGTTGAACCATTATAAATATTGGGCGAAACGCTTCGAGGATTTATATTGGGAACAAAGGCAAAAAAACCAAATATTAAATAGAGAAAAGTTTCAAGAAGAAAGAGAGCAAAAAAATATTAACTCCTTTCTTTATACTATGGAATCACTTATTGAGCAATATAATTATTTAAAAAAATCGCTATGAATAGAAAATCTTATAATATTTGGAACGAAATTAATTCGTGTGCATATTCAAGTGCAAAAAGCTATGGAGTAAAAGACCATAGCGAAATAAATTCCTTTTATGGAAGTAGCAAAACGCACTCCTCAAAATTAGGAACGATAAAATTTAGTAGGAAGCATTTATTTGATAATTGGTATTCCTATTGTATTTTATTAGATGGTAAAATAATTCGACAAAGATACTTTAATAATAAAACTAAGGAACATCGAAAAAGGTTACCAAGATCAAATGTTAAAATAAATACTTACTAATTATGGAAATATTATTAAACAACATTATGTTTTATGGGGCATCTTTGATGTATGGTTATATGCTTTATATAATCATTTTCCCACCTAAGCAACAATAAAAATATAATTATGGAAAAAGCAATTTTAAATCCAATTGATGAAATAATTTTTCAAGTGATAATGTACAAAAATAATTATATCACTTACGAAGATTTAAACCAAGCAATTGGGGAAATATTTAAACATTATAATATAGAAAATAAAAGAAATTAATTCTTTTTTCTTAATTAGTTTTTGTTTGAACCCTCTAAAGTAAAAGAATTCTTTAGGGGGTTTTTTTATGCTCTTTATTTTCTTGATCTGATTTAGCTACAAAAAAAAAGGGGAAGAAACAAATCAACCCCATCGTATTGAACCCTATCGTATTGAAACAACCCTATTAAATCTATTGACCTATTGAATCTACAATCAATACAAATACAAGTAGGAAACCTGGCATTAAAAATATTAGTGCTTCCATTATTTATTTATTAATTTAGTTACTAATGTTGTCGCTAGGTAAATTATGAAAAAATATCCATAGGAATTACCACTACCTATTAAGTCTACAATTGTCAATATCAGAAAGCTGATAGCCATACATACATTTATTATGGTGGCAACAAATATTAATTTATACTTAATCATAGACTTGATTTTAATGTATTAGACCTTTTGAGTCTATTGTTCTCTTCTCGTAGCTTTTTATTCTTTTGATTCAGCTTACGATTTTCTTCTGACAATCTTTCTACTCGATGGTGAAGAAATTTAATTAATGATTCTTGTGCTGTCATTGTTTTTCCATTTATCTATTATTTGTTCATCTGTTGAGTCATCTATATAATATGTATAATCTCCAATAGTTATATAAATACTTTCTTCACTTCTCTTATCAATTACCATTTTCTTTTTTATTTTTCTATCTACTACATTTGGCAAACCCTTAAAGGTTTCATATTCTATATCAAAGTCAAGTGGAAACCCACACCTTTCACAAAATACTAAAGTATCTTTAGGGTTATCATATTCGCATTGCTTACAATATGTTTTTATGTTATCCTTACTAAGCATTTCATACATCGCAGTCAGCTCAAACTTACAACCTAATTGTCTACAATTTTGATCGGTTGATATATCTCTCATACTATAATAATATTCAGTCATAAATTTATTGTAGGCATCTTTTTTATCTTTGCCATCAATAGCATATTTAAATTTCTTGAGTTCTTGGAACTCTATAACAAAACCATTTTCTACCTTACTCATCTTATCCATCTTCTTATTTCGTTATACTCTCCTACTTCTATCTCGATTGCTTTCTCTATTGTTTCTCTTTCCCATTTAGGATCTGACAACTTATATACTAGCATCTTTGTATAGCTTATTCCATTTTGTAGATTCATTTTCTCTACACATTCAATAACTCCATAGTCAGATTTATCTTCTCCAACATATGTTACGTAGCCACTTAAAGTAACTCCCCACATTTCTAAATATTGTTTGCATACTAAGTCAAGCCAAGCAAAATATTGCTTAAACTTTTCTCCACCATTCCAAGCAAGATATTGATTGCCATATTGTCTTTTGATATACCATTGATTATATCTACTTGGGTAGGAATTCAGATCGTGTCTTTTAGTTTGTATTTTGTTGAACCTATCAACTAATACATCATCTAGGTTTTTACTTAACCTAAATTGTCCGATAAATTGTGTGTTATATCCCATATTAATTAATATTTATATTTTCTAATTGCTCAACGTTTTCTTCTAAGTTATCTATAACTTGTTCAGTTAAGTTTTCATCATCAATAGATGGTAACCTATCAATGTCTTGCTTTAATTCTTCCATTCTTTTTAAAGCCCTTTCTTGTAATTTTAAATAGTAAGTAGTTAGTGCCATAATTAATTTATTTGTCCTAGTTCTCTTAATCTTTGTACTCTTTCGTGTTCCATCTTATCATTCAACTTTTGAATTGCTTCTTGTTGATATTGTATATCTTCTTCAAGAACACCATCTACTAATTTATATTGTAGTTCAGTTTCGCACTCCCAAGAAGTCCAATAAGTATTAAAGTGATTATATGCTATGTCAAGTATGTCATCATCTTTTTTATATCTATCAACATCAAATACTTTGTCACCCTCAGCTTGATGTATATTTAGCATTAAGTCTTTTGTATACTTAACAACATCTTTTTTATACTTAAAATATATACCCTCATCTTCATCATACCAACCCTCATTCATTCCCTCATTTGTTATACTACATTGTCTTGCATACCTCTCGTTTTCGTACACATTGTGTTCAGTAATATAAATCTTTTCGCTACCCTCAGATCCATCGAAATAGAATTGGTCATACTCATCAGTATAGATTTCATTCGCTTCAGCTCTAGCTTCTTTAACTAGTTCTTGAAATTTAGTCACGACTTCTTTCCAAGATGTAAATACTTGGTGGTCGTTGTAATCTTGTAGATTACTTGTAGTGTGTAATATATATATTCTCATAATAATAGTTTAAATTAGACTACTAAGATAAAAAAAAACTAAGTTATATACAAGTTATATACAATAAAAATATATATTTGTCAGATCAATGAAACATTATAGAATAATTTTACTAGCGATAGTGTGGACATCACTCGTGATACTATGGGTGTATGCTATGTGCTTGTGGTTCATATAACCTATCGTATTGAAACCCATTATGTTGAACCCAATTAAGTTTAGCGAATAACGTAGACTCCTTTGTTTGCGTTAGCTAAAAAGTATTGCGTACAATAACGTAGTGAATCTATGTGATGGTCGTATTTAGATATTGGCTTTGTGTTTCTTTCGTGCCAAACATAATTGTTCAACTCCTTAATCAGCTCTAAACTATTTGAATCTACAATCAGATCGTAGTCTTGTAGAAGTGCAATACCCGTTAGTATTGAACCCTTTCTTTTTATAGTAGGTTTTATATTACAATATTCTTGTAGTTCCTTAATTAATCTTGGTTCAGCACTATCACATATAATCAGATCATCACCTGCATACCTACGATTAGCTTCGCCAATCTCTTGTGTTGACATACCAGGTTTACAATACATTGTCTTAATCCATATCTTCTTTAATGCTTTGCTTATACCTACTTTTATTAGTACAGTCGGATCAACGCTAAAGCCAAAGTCTTGACCAAATATATAGTCTACTTCCTCATTAAATTCACCGACTTTCCAATTGGTAAATATAACTCCCTCAGCTTTGTCTAACCAACCACCTAGTATTTGATGATTGTATCTATCTGGTCGTCTACGTCTTATATCTTCTAATTGCAAAAGAAATGAATCAGAAAGATTTTCTACATTGTCTTTGAAAGTTGTGTGAATATATGTAATATTGTCTACGCATAGATTGACACCTGTGTTAACTCCTTTACCAGCAAAGAATCGTTGGTATATCCAATGCTCTTTAGTAGCAGGGTTTAATATTAATATAACCCTATTAGGTTTGTTCTTTGATCTGACTGATTGGTCTATCTTATCAAAGTCCTCTTCTTTAGTCATCTCCTCAGCTTCATCAAGAACCCAAGTAGTAATTCCATTTATAGATTTAAGTGCAGCTGTTTGATTACCAGCACTTGTTCTGATACCTTTAAAGATTATTGAACTACCAGTACTTATGTTTAAGATTTCATCTTTGGTAATTCTAAAGTGGTGCATAATATCATAGAGTTGTAGTTTTTCTAAGAACTCAGGAATTATTGAGTTTGACGCACTAATCATAGTGTACCTAGTAAATAGTATCTTATGACCTTGTTCAAACGTTAGAAAGGCTAAAAATGTGGTTATAGCGAATGATTTACCACTACCCCTACCACCAGTGATTACAAAATACCTAGAGTCATTTCCAAGTGCATTATATTTTTGGTTCAGACTCGGTTGTTTCATCTATGTCTATTGTGTTTTGTTCTTCGTTACCAGTAAATAGATTCTTTATATTAATATTAACCTTGTTGTTATTATCTTCATTGTTCTCGCCAGGTTTACCAAAACCATACTCCATTAATTGTTTTGCGTGATTGAAAGAACCTTTCTTAGCAAACTCTGCCATAGACTCAAAGAATTCTTCTTGCGAACCAAAGACTTTTGCAATAGCATTTTGTGTATATATTGTTGCCCTATTACGTTTAGCTTTGTTTACTCGTAACGAACTATTTGCATCTAGTACATCAATATTACGTACACCTTTCTTCCTACCATTGTTTCTACGTCCATCATTTGCTTTGACGTATTTATATTGCTTTGGCTTTCTACCCATACTAAACCTCTAACTCTTGATTGTTAACTTTCTTCTCAAGTTCAAAATGATCTCGTAACAACTTATCGTACTCTCCAAGTAAATCTTCATACTTGATTCTCCAATAATGTACCTCACTATATCTCTTGAGTGCTTGATTACCCTCTTGCAATAAAACATCTCTTACTCTATTATAAGTTTGCATAATAGAATCATTATACATTGCCATTGTATCAAATACAGTAAGCCCGTGTATAACTGTTGCGTGTTCTCTATTCACACTATCTCCTATTTCAGTTAAAGATGCGTGTGTAAATTCTTTGCATAATTTAAAGTAAATTGCTCTACCATAAACATACTTTCTGTTCCTAGTATTTTTCTTTATATTAATCTTCAGATCCTTAGATACTAAGATTTTTATTTGTGATAATGTTAAGTTCGTGTCTATACTCATAATCGTTTAATTCAATTTTTATTTGCTTATATGTTTTTTCCTTTGCATAATTTAATGCTTTTAGTATTCCTGCACAAACTTCATACATTTCTTTTTGTTCGAATTCATACAAGTCATCTACTAAATCTCTATATGATACACCTGAAACCAAATCTCTTAAAGCCAAGTAATAGCTTTGATTAATTTGCTCTTTATAAATACTCGATTGTAAGGTATTGGTTGATGTTCTTTGTTTTGTCATATACATAATCTTTATAAGTTTCACACGCTTTTTTAACTTTTTGTTCAGCGTTATCTAAAGTTTCTTGAGTAACAGGAAAGGCTTTTATCTCACCTGTACTCTTATCTATAACCAAAAAAACGAAGTTTTGTACTTGGAAAATTTGTGTGTATATGTATGCTTGTATATCTGTATGATATACTTTCTTTGCTTTATATGCCCAACCATCAAGTGATTGTGTTGTCTTTATATCTACTATCATATCAGATCGTAGGTAGTCAGCTTTAGCACGAAAAGGAAAGCCAAATATATTATCAATGCCAGGTTCTTCAGCTACACCATTTCTTAAATATTCACTAGCTTCTACATTGCTTTCAAACACGCTAATCAAATAACTAATTGACTCTAGTTCTCTATTTGTCATTACTGTTAAGTTTGGATTTTCCATCTCAGCTTCCTTAAACTTTTTTGTTGTTCTAGTACTTGAATCTACAAATAAATATTCGTTTGCTACTTTGTGTTCCTCTAATAACAAAGTGTGAAATAGTTTCCCATCTCTTATTGCTTTCTTATTACTTATATTCTCTCTAACATATTTTCTATATGCTTGTGGTGATTTGTATAATGGCTTCGCACTACTTGAAGATAATGAAGCATTACCTAAATAATCATAATAAAATGTATCATCATACATCTTTAATTTTAATTCATCTTTATCCCATTCGGAATTATCTAATAATTTAATCATCTATACTTTGTTTTAATATTTCTACGCATAACTCTTTTGGTAATATACTTCTATTGTGATTACCACTTAATTGACTTAATCCCATTTGTTTTACTTTCTTTGCTTCACGATCAGTTTTTTCGTGATGACAATCTTTATTGCCATTAAAACATTCTTGTCTAGGTTTCCAACCATTCGTATTGAACATTGGATCATATAGATTATTAGTCCATACATCAGTTGGCTTAGCCATAGTCATACCATATTTACAATACCATATTGTCGTTCTAGGTAAATCTTTTACTACGTCTAATGATCTGAGTTTACCTCTAGGGTTTTCCATATACCAATATTTAGGTTTTAATTCATTAATTATATCTAATGTCTTTTGTACCATCTTTACTCCATATTTTGCTTTATCACTTATTGGTGTTAGTTTATCCCAATGTCGCCATAGTGCTGCAACACTAAATGACGTACAAGGTGGACTTGCCCATATTAAGTCTGGCTTAAATGGAACTTTAGAGATGTCAAAGTCAAAAACGTCTACTACATAGTCAACATTACCAAATTGACGATAGTCAGAACTAAATGTTTTGTGACCAAGTTTTTGTGCTTCTTTACTAAAAGTACAACTTCCTGCAAACAACTCTAAAACATTCACTTGACAAATATAATAAACAATTTATAAACAAGCACTAATTCTCTTTAGTTTCTAAGAATTTTTCTAACGCACCTAATATTCTCCAAGCTGATTTACCTAAATGTAAAATGCCATCATCATCAATAGGATTTTCTATGTGATCTAATAAATGTCTTACACAAGCATCTAATTCATCTTTAGATTTTGACCTATCCCAATGTAGAGGAGTGCCAGGATTATGTTGTTCGTTACCTACGTAACTTACTTTAGATACGTATCGTATTGCTTTAGGAAAGTATTTAAGAACACCACTAAATACAGGTTGTTCTTTTCGGATCTGATGTTTTGATTTAGTCATAATATTTCTGCATCTACTATTGGTAGCATTGCAATTTCTTTAGTTATTTTAAAGTTATCTGAAAAGTCAGTTGTCTTTGGTAATTGTTTTTCAAACCATATCGGTTTAACAAAAAACAAATTCCATTTATATATTCCTTTTGGTGTTGAGTTTATATATATAGGTAGATCAAAATTATCATTAGCTTTTTCTATCATTGCATCAAACTTACCACGTTCAATAACTAATTCGTCATAATGAGTTTTACGACACTTTAATTCTATTCTATGTTTAGTTTTAGGACTATAACAATCCCATCTACTAATCGGACTATTACTCATAACTAAGTCAGGGTAAACCTTTTCCTTTAAGTATATGAATAAATCTTGCTCTATCATAAATACAAAGTATATACTTCTCTTAATCTACTCAGCTTAGAGTTAAAACAACTACCACAACTTGTTGCTACATCATTTGTATTAAATACATAATTATATATGTTTAATAAATCTCTTTGTTGTGCAGCAGTTATAGTATTAGTTTCTTGTTTAAAAAAATCTGTAAGATAATTAAATTGTCCCTCACTTAAACAATTAGGTTTATTATAAGGGTACATCTCATTTAAAGTTTTCTTACGACTATCACAACCACAATCTTTTCCAAGAGCATCAAATATAGTGTCTACTACTTTTTTAATGCCAGTGGCTTTTGTTACTTTTTCGACACTATCACCTAAACCACTAGATTGCTTTTCATATTTAGCAACCCATTGTTTATATGCTTTTGTTCTTTTATCTTTAGGTTTACTAGGAATTTTACTCATCTTTATTATGTTTTATTAAATGAAAATCACCATTAATATAATCTTGGTAATCTTCGTTAAACTTACTATTCATTATTTGTTTATAGTTCTTACAACTATTAAATATTGATGTAACTGATATATGAGTATCTTTTGCAAGTTTTCTCATACTAATATCAGTTTCATAATATATCTTAAATAATTTTTGATCGTACCATCTATCCCAACTATCTACTTCATTTTGTATGTTATCAAGTATAATTTGTTGTGCATAATCTTGATTTCTTTTGTGATAAATATCACTAGTATCATCAACTAAAGGTACGTATGTTTTATAATGGTCATTATTTTCACCAAGATCATCTATGCTAATCATTCTATGTTTTTGTTTAGCTTTTAGATAATCGTTCCATAAATTTTTTATTGTTATGTATACATAAAACTTGTTAGGTTCATTCTCATTATACATTATTTTTTTTGGATCTGATATGTACTTATTAAGTTTCAAGTACATTTCGTGAATGAAGTCCTCAACTAAATCGCTACGAATTCCTATTGATAATCCCATCGCTATCCATAGTTTATGATATTTCGATAGGAGTTCCATCATCTTAATATAAATACATTAATCCAAAAGAAACCCAAGCTAAACCTTATTAGGTCAGTATACTCGTCAGGGAAATATTCTATGTCTTTAACAAAGTCAACACCTAATACAAAACCATTAATCCACTCAAATTGTATACTCATTACATAACTTTGAATTGTACTCTGATTCTATCTTGCTCTCCATAAAACTTACTCATCTTATTAATAACCACAATGTTTTGATCTTGTTCATAAATTAAACCCTCTAAAGCATCAAAAAATGCTTTGTTTAAATTATCCTGTAAATCAGGTTTAGTAGTTTTATAAGTGAATTCTAGCTTTTTCTTTTTTGAGAAACTCTTAGGGTAACTAAATATATATTCTATATAGTTTACCTTAATTATAGAACCAGCTTGTATAATTTCAAAATTATTAGGTAGTTGCTCACTAACTAAGTTACGTAAATTATTTTGATAATCGGTAATCTTTTTTGGTTTATATCTTCTTCCATTTCTTGCAAACCTGAATGATTGATGTGCTTGTGGTTTGATCTGAATGTCTAAAGTAACCAACATTAAAAAGGAGAGTTGTTGTATTCGTCTACGTTATCTATTACAATTGGTAAACCTTGTCTAACTTCAAATGCAAATTGTTTAAATGGTATACCTCTACTTTTTTTACATTCTACTATTACAATATCATTATTAGCACTAGATGTTTCTACACTAATTTGTGTTTCTGTTTTCTTTTCTAAAAACGAACCTAAATGACCGGTAGCTTTAGAGTTATAGAAATTAGAATGTATTACTGTAATTATATGTATGTTGTAATCCAAAGTCCATTTCATTAAATAATGAATTACTTTGTTAGATTTTTCTATATCATTTATGTCATTTAATAAATCAGCTACACCATCAATAATAACTAAACCAATATTGTCAGTTTTAGATATATGCCAATCTATAAACTCTAATCTTTCATTTGGCAAAAATTGTCTTAGTGCATATGTTTCATAACCTGTGCAATCCTTACACATTTTATGCACTCTATTAAATGTTCTTTGTGCGTGGTATCTACTTTGTTCCGTATCATAATGTAATACTTTTTTTGTACCTCTATATCCTTTAATATCTTTTACATAAGTTTCGTGTGAACCCATATAAGCTGATGCTAATAAACTAACCAAAAATGTTTTCTTACTCTTAGGTCCTGCACTTATAAAACTAAAGTTACCATAAGTTCCTAATGGTATAGGTTCTTTATTAAATGCTAATCCTTTTGATATTGCTACAGGTGGTTCTTTTATATCTTCATTAGAATCTACATAACTTTCTTTTAGTATCTTCTCAAACTTCTCTTCAAAATTGATATTATAATTCATTAATTAGGTCGTTTATTATAAGGGTTATTTTATTTTTGACATCATTGACAAATTCATCTATATCAAAATCATTAGTAATATTATTAATAACCATATACTCGTATAGATTAATTCTTAGTTTTTCAAAATGTTCTTTCTTACTTATTTGTATAACACTTCTAAAGTTATTTAAAATGTATGTATTAAAAAAATGTAGAAGCATAGGTTTGTCATTATATAGTTCTTGCTTGTCAAATTTTTCAGTAATATACCATACTAAAAATCTTTCTAAGAACATATTCTTCATCTTCAATTTATTAATATCATCAACTAGATCGTCTAGTAAATCAATTATTTCTTGATCTGAAATCTTATTATATAGTTTGTTTATCTTCTTGTCCATAAAAAAAAGGGAGAGCATACACCCCCCCTTAACTACCAATTATTATGAAAAACTACTAATTAAAAAGGCAAGTCGTCACTATCGTCAGAAACTACTTGCTTTGCTGTTTCCTTAGAATTGCTTTCTGCTACACTAACTTTACCATCAGTCCAAAACACTTTGCCATTACCTATATATTTCTTAGGTGCTTTTGCGTTTCTTTCTTCCTCTGATTGTTCTTCGTACATTGATATATTTTGACCATAGTCATTTGTGAAATCACTAATAGAAATAGTATAGTTTTTATAATTACCATCTCTACCTTTTATTCCAATTGTTCCTAATACACTCATATTTATTTTATTTAGTTATTACTTTACGTTCATCTATTGCTTTTTGCAATTTCTTTTCTACTACTTTAGACATTTTATATTTAGTTTTAATAACGTCTAACGAACCACCCTCTTTTAAATAGTTAATGGCTTTGTCAAACTTTTCACTTTTATCTTCAAGTGTTTCTCTAGCACCGTGTGTATTCGTTGCGTCAGAATCTTGAGTATCATCTATTAAAAATAAATTACCTAAAGCATACTTTTTTGCATAAGAAGAAGCACTCCCTGTTCTTTGTGGATCAGCTTGACCTTTCATATTGAAATCAATCACAGCTTGTGCTTTGCTTTCTATTTGCATATCTACTGAATCACAATCAATTAACTTGGCTGTAGATTCAATGTATAAACGTCCACCTTTATCCTTAATGGTATCACTAAGTTTTAGAGAAAGTTTATATTTCATAGTAAGTGGTTTGATACCCTCAAGAATATCTTCCGCACTTCTATAATAATAATCACCAAACTTATTATGTCTTTTTTTAGGCACATTAAGTTCGTTTTGAATTGCTAATAATTTTTCTGAAATATTCATATATTTAAATTTAGTATTACAAATGTAAAAAAAATAATTAACATTTTATATATAGTTATTAATAATCCAAATACCAGGCTTTTTCAGATCATCATTATCTACGTGAATATGATCTCTTCCAATACCAAATCTTCTAAAACCTACCATAGATAATCCCTCTATAATTAACAATCTTTTCCTTGTGTCAGTACATCTAATATCACAAGCACGTCCTATTAAATGACTTGATGTAGATAATCCACCTTTACGTATATTTTCTTTTGGACTTCTATAACCACTTAGTATTTTGAATTTAACTCCTGCTATATCTCTAGCTTCATCTAAACAATATAGAAACTCTCTATCCATATAACCATAACCACTCCCTGGCATATCAGGGGAATCAAATTCATCATATGTAAAATATCTAAGTTCCATCAAACATATTTAATTGTGTTGTTGTATTATGACTAGCGTCATATCTTTTGTTATCACCTTTAGGGTAAGGTAATATTTCGTAACCTAATGAATTAATCATTCTTTTCTTAAGTCTTTTATTAGCTAATATCATTATGTATCTATGCTTTCTTGATCTTGGTATTCTTTCAAACCTCTCAGGGTGTGCATACATATACTCCGTGCTAAAACTATCACCTAAAGTTCTACTATGCTTATTAGTTCCTTTCTCTTTCCAATCAAAGTTCTTTTTTGTTAACCCTGTGTATATCCAATTAGTTGCTTGATAAATATAACCATTGTGATTTTGGTCTGTATCAGCATAAGAAACTAAAATAGATGGTTTAGGTAATTCATAAAAAGTATGTGCAACAAAATACGATAAAGTGTTTTTAGGTAAATCTTCATTTACTACTAATCTATTTAGTTCTAATACATTGTTTCTCCATTTATTACCACAAACATTATCACATAATTCTTTTGATATAGGATTACCATAAGTACACACTCCTATCAGCTTGTCACTATCATACAAACCAAATGAATATCTAATACTAGGTATACGCTTTGCATAATGCTTATACTTTAACCATTCCTTTGTTTGCTCTTTAGGAATTGATCTGATAATATATTTTTCTATTAATGACATTTTTATATATTTGCAAATGCGTAGTCGTAAATCTACGAAAAAAGTTACAAACTTCAATAGAGATATTGTTGGTTCAGGTAAATTATGAATTTTGTTTTTCTTAGGGGGACTTTTTCTTTTCTTTCTTTTTGTCCTTTTTCTTTCTTTTCTTTTATTTTAATAACTTACGTATTATGTCTTTATAGTACATAAATTCATTTAATGCTAATGTTCTAGCATAAACACTTTCATAATCTTCTATTTCTTTTTCATATTCAATTGTAGCTTTTACATTATTTAAATCAATGCCAGTAATAAAATCATTCCACAATTGACAATAAATTTCAAATTGTCTATGATTCATCTTTTTTTACCTTGACCTATATATTTTTTTTTGTAACCAGGTTGACCTTTAGAAGCGTTTTTAGAATGTACTCCAGGTCTTTTCTTTTTTTTTGGTGGTATATAAATATGAACTTTAGGTCGTCTAGGCATTATTTGCTTATTGATCTGAACTTTTCTGCACCTCTTGAACCAAAGTATGCAACATAAACTGTGATTAATAAAGATTTTAATAGATCAATCCAACCACTATCAACACTAAACTCTAAACCACTTGAATCAACGAAGATTAACAATACCATAGATATAGTTAAGAATATTAATGCCATAGGTCTAGTATTTTTACTTAACCAAGAATCTGATTGCATATCACTAGACCACCTTTTTGATACTTCTTGCATTTCAATAGTATCTTGATTTAGTAATGCTAATGCTTTTTCTTTATCCTCAGGTGGTAAAGTTTCATCTTTACTAATTAAATTTTTTACAACACCAAATACTCCATTGTCTGGTAATACATCACCTAATGAATCTATTATAGATGAACCAGCACCACTTAAAAACTTACCTACTTTAGTGTCTTTTAATTTCTTTTTACTCATATTACCATATATTTAGTTTTGCCATTTTCTTTATATGCTTTTAGACATCTATTTCTATTTTCGTCTTTGCTTACATAAGAAACGTGAACCCAATTAGGATTATTATCATCTCCAAACTCCCATATCATTTGGTCAAAGTCTAAATTCTCCCGAATATATTTAAACATTTGTGCATTTGTTTTATGTCCAAAAGTATCATCTATATCTATTGCTCTTCCTTGACAATGTTGAGATTTTGTGCTACCACCAATTGCTTTATTTAAGTCCTCAGATCTAAAGAAAGAATTTATTTTGATAGCACCACCTACCCAATCTCTTAAAGGTTCAAATATATTTTGTGCTACTCCACTCATATTTGTTAATTGATATGCACTTGGTGTGTTATCAATGTTTAATCGTAAAGCAGTATTAGAACGAGTAGCTTCTTGAAAACTAATATGTTTACTTATACGATCCATTATTACATTTTAATTTTCTTCAACCAAGCGTTCCACTTAGCTGATACATAATGATTAAACGTTTCAAATTGATTTGCTAACCATCTTAGTATTCTTACCATAATTTATTTTTTAAGTAATTGATATATTTTAATAATTGTATATATGAACGTTGCAATAATTAGAAGTCCTTGTAGTATTTCGTTTAACTCTGATATTGTTATCACGTAAACAGCAACCCCTAATATTGTAGGTTCAAATCCTTGCATTATCTTTTATATTTATTTATAATAGATTGTATGCTATCTAATGAAACACTTATTTTCATAGTTAAACCAGCTTCAAATCTAGCAACAGGTTTATTGTTGTTATATATAACAATTGTAGGAACTGATTTAATTGATCTTTTTATATTATCACTTTGTTCCTCTACAAAAGCATATTGAACTTTAGTGTTTTTTAATCTATCTAATCTATTATAACTATTATTTTCGTTCCATTTATAGTTAAAATGTACTGTTGTTACATCTTGACCATAACTAAAACAACTTAACAATAAAGCTAATATTAATATTCTCATTAGTTCTTAGTTATAATTTCAAATAATTTCTCATCAATATCTTCTAACTTTTCACCATTCTCTTGCACTTTTTCTTGTGTATTGATTATTGTTTCTCTAATAAGTTGATCTTTCAGATCATACTCTGTTCTTGACACTTCAGGTTCCGGTAACGCTTTAGCTTCTTCGATGTCAGCTTGTAGCGAATACCACATACCAACCACTGTTACTACTACAGCACCAAGTGTTATTAAGTTCTCAACACTTATGTTGAATTTCTTCTTCTTTATTTCTTCTAAATCTAAATCTGCCATTTTTTTACCATTTTCCTGCTGGACAATATGAAGCTATATCAAGTGCTTTTGCTGCTATAACACAACCACACCCTCTAACTACATTGCCAGTTTTTAAGTTAATTGTTCTTTTTGTTGGATCACATATACCTACATTTCTCATAGTACAATCATTGCAAATATTTAATCTTTGTGTAGCCATACTTTTAGTTTGTTTGTCTAATAAGCCAAACTTATCTTTAATTAAATTACCCCAACCATTTATTATATTATTTATCATATTAAGGTCTATAAACTGTAAATGTATAACTTCCTGAAACATAAACCCCACAACCAGTAGTTGTTGGACAACCTGATGTATGGAATCCTTCTGCACCATTAGAATTAGCTGTATAAGGTGATGCACTATAACTATGAGCTGAACTTCCATAATACGGTAAAAATGTTTTATTTGCTCGAAATCCTTGTAAATTATTATCACCACAACACGCTTGACTTAAACCTTGACCTGAAATACTAGAAGTAGACCTTGAATCTGCGTGGTCAGCAGCAGCACTTCCTTTTCTATAATCAGGTAAAAATCCTACAGCATAATCTGTGTAACTTTTACAAAAGTTAGATGGATTACTACCACTTGTACCTGCAGTAAAACTTCTATTTATACAACTATTGTCAGTTTGCCAACCTAATTGATTATGTAAATATTGTCCATACGCAGCTAAACTTTCAGATGAAACTGCCCAGTTACCAGCATCCATACCAGCATAAACAGCATTATTTGTACTATAACCTGTATATGAAGTTAAAGCACTTGTAGAACTTGACACTGTTGAACCTCTTGTTTCACCTGCTGCATTTAAAGCATAAGCTGTCGCATAATAAGTTGTTGATGCTGACAAACTACTCATTGTTCTATTGTATGAACCAGTTCCACTACCTGATGTATATTTTGGGTTATTTGCATAATTAGAACTTGTACCAAAATAAAACCCTCTTTCAGTCACAGTAGCACCACCATCAGCTGTAACATTACCATTTGCTCTCATACTATTGTACGATATATTACTATTTGAATTTGTTGTAACGCTAGGTGGCGAAGCATTTGCTGTTGCTTGAGTAATAGTAGAACCTCTACCCTCTCCTATTGAGTTCGTTGCGTATGCTGTAATGTAATATGTTGTATTAAAAACTAAACCAGTTTTTGCTAACGAAAAAGTCCCTGTTCCAGTTCCACCAACACTTGTTTTTGTGTTATTAGCGTAATTAGAATCAGTTCCAACATAAAAACCTCTATCAGTTATACTAGCACCATTGTCAGAAGTCGCATTTCCATTTACTGTAAATCCACCAGCTGATACATTGGTAACTGTGTCAGTAGTAACGCTTGGTTCAGAAACACTCGAATAACCATAAAATTCACTCATAGTGTCAGGTTCCGTAAAACCAGCACTATTTGACAACGTTCCTAATGAAACGTCTGTCCCAGTTGCACTTCCATCAACTTCTAGTGCTATATCTCCTCGTAATTGTAAAGGTCCAGAACTTGGTACTGCCATAATTATTTATTTTAAATTAAACACTTTCCATTGTTTCAAATGGTTCTGCTATTTTTAATTGATTATACGCAAAATCAACAATATTTTGTGAGTTAAATTCTTCACTCTCTATATCTATATCAACCATAGGTGTCCAATCAGTTAGATATAGTGGTGTATCTAAATTGTCTTTTGATTCTTTAGATTCAAATACTTTATACATAATACTCAAATACCAAATTTTATCATCTTTTGAATAATTGTGTTGTGTAAAACCACAAGATTGAATAACAACATAAACATCTTGGAAAGACCTTTCTTCATCTAAATATCTTTCCATTATTGGTTGTTCTAATTGTATTGTAGTACCTCTACTTTCATAATGTGGGTGTTCCTCATCTATGTTTTCAGGTATATCAACGTCAACCATTTCTGTACCATTTTGTCTAAATAACCAAAAATTTATATCTCCTTGTAATGCCATAATTAATCTTTTTTACAATTTTCACATTTGTCTAATCTTTCAGACAATTCTTTTACTGATTCAATTAATAGACCTACTAAACCATTATAATCTACAGTTTTAAATGTGTCAGATCCATCAAGTGTGTTTTGCTCTTTAATTAATGATGGTAATACCTTTTCTACATCTTGTGCTATAATACCACCACTAGCTTTTCCATTTGATTTATAATTAAACGTTACACCATTTAATTGTTTTACTTTATCTAATGCACCATCAATAGTTTCTACATTATCTTTTAATTTTTCATCAGAAGATATTACTGTAGAATATGCAACTACATCACCCTCTACTTGTAATGTACCACTATCTTGTAATCTCATATCTTCACTACCATCAATAAAGAAACTAATCTTATCAGATAACACTGTGATATAATCATTTGTATCTAATCCTATTTGTGATACTAGACCTCTTGAATCTAATGAAGCACCATAACTTACTGTGTTACCCATACCACTATGAGCTGTACAATATGTGTATAATGTTGGTGTATCTTGCTCTGTTGTAATTTGCGTATATGCACCAGCACTACCAGGTGTACCATTAGTTGAAACATTAGTTGTGTATTCCGATCCTGATGCGTGTGTACCATTTGCTGTTGTACTAAATCTTAATGGGTGACCATTATTAGATGAGTCGCTTTGGTCAAATCTATATGTTTGTCCTTTTGATAATGTTATTGCTTGGTTTGCACCATCATAATAATATACATTACCAGATCCAGGGTTTACAACTGTAATTGCTATGTTTGTATAAATAACATCAGTTGTATCGTTAATTTTTATATCAGCTAAATTTGTTAAGGCAATAGTATCGTTTGCAATTTTTGCACCTGTAACAGCACCACTACCAATTGTAGCAGTACCACCACTAACACTAACGTCACCACTTAATGCTAACGTAGAACCATTACCAAATAGCGTATATACTTCATTGAAGTTTGAGTTTGTTGATTGCATTGCGGTTCTTAATGGATCACCTGTTCCATCATTTGCACTAGTACCAACGTTTATTACTGTTTTTGCCATTGCTTAATTTTTAATATATTGTTTTATCTACTGTTATACTTGTATCATCAACTAGTTCTAAAGTTGTGTCAACTCGTAAAAAAGAACCATCTGCATCAAATGGGTATATTGCACCCCAACCATTTGTTTCATTTGTATTACCAAAAAAACTACTTTCGTATATCGATCCAAATGCCATCTTTTATCTTTTTAATATAACTCATTAATTTGATTTCGTTCTGCTTTTTTGTCTTATTATGATGTTTAACGTATTTCCCTCTTTTCATTATAATACCCAACCTGTTAAGTTTTGATCTCTCTCAGGGTACATACCACCCTCTTGTGCTGCAGTATATAGTGGGTATGATTCACTATTTTCATTCATATAACCTAAAAATCTTTGAGTGTAAAACTCTGCTTTTTGTTTTGCATCATCAGCTAAACTATCTATTTCTCTTAAAGAAGCACTATCTGAATTTTCAGATCTATGCTTATAAATACCACCATTACTAATTTGAAAAGCAATGTATGGAATTAGAGTAGCTTGTGAATACCAAACTAACATAGGTTTTAAATAATCATCAATTAATGTTTGATTCACAGTTGTTAATGAGTTATTAATTACTTCAAATTGCAATCTATCATATAACTTTGTTCCAAGTTGTGTTTGTATGTAAGTATCTTGTGCTACTTCTACAAATTGTATTAATTTATCTTGGTCTACATTACCATCTATAATAGACTTCCTTTTTAATTCTTTTAATGTTATAAATAGTGCTTTCATTATTTATTATAATTTGGGTGATGCCCTCTATTCGGCATATCTTTTGGTGCAATTGCATATTCTTTTGGATTTGTTGGTTCTTTAAATCCATCTTTTTTTGCATCTCCAATTGACACTTTATCTCCTTGTTTTACTCTCTTTTTATATACGTTTAACATAAATTTGTGTTGACAATTAACACCCCCTTTATATTTAAACAAACTATATCTTTGTCCTTTATGTCCTAACTCTTTGTTTAAACCTCTAAAAGACATCATACTAATATCTTCTTTTCTAAATACTATATTTTGTTCAGCTAAATTTTCCATACTAATACAAAACTTTCTACTATTAATAGATTTTTTTATTGGTGTATATGAATATCTAACTTTAAATGTAGCACTATCTTGATATGACTCTTTGTTAGGATTTGCATCAGATTTACTAGCTTCGTTAGAAAACTTCTCTAAATCAAACTCTTGATCTGAATCTTCTACTACTTCTTGATGTACCAATTCCCATTCATTGTCATCTATCTTTTCTCCTAAAGACTCTAATTGACTTAATAAGTCATCAGCTTCGTCATCACACATATCTATTTTTTCTTCACTAGACAACTTTTCTCCTGTTTCTTCTTCTCTTTTAATCTTAGTTGCTATGTTATCTAACTCAGTAAATTCAATAGGTTGTAACGTAACAAAATATAAGTTTAGATATATTTCATTAAAAGATAAAATAGTCTTAAGAGAGTCTATTAAAAGTGCTTGAAATGGTCGTATAACGATGTTGTCCATTAATATAGAAGCTGTTCTTAATTCTTCTGCATTGTTACCAAAACCAGTGTTGTCTTTTATACCTAATAATATAGGAGATACAACTCCGTGACCAATCATAATCTTTTCTCTCGATTCCTTTGCTAAGAAATCATATTGTGCGTGTGCGTCTGGTAGGTTTATTGGCTCTACTGATGCTTGTGTTTCTGCATCTTCATTAAATGCTAATATAAATCTACCTGCGTTTGATGATCCACTAAATTTATCATATATCTTTCTTTCTATTATTTCTTGTGCTTCATCACCAGGCACACCATTATTAAAGTTTAATAACATAGATGGTTGTAAACCATTCTTAATGTTGTTTATGTGATAGTTAGATACCTCTTCCTCTAAATTACAATATTGCAAACAACCTTGATAGTCGACTGGTGAATAATAATAAAAACCAGGTCTATAAGGTTTTACACAATATATTTCTACTAATTCACTTTTTTTACCAAATCCAAATGCTGGTATTCTTTTTGGTTTATCACTAGGTTTTATATCAGTCCATTTAGGGTGATAATAATATGCTTTTATTTTACCATCTTTTGCTTTCTCAGCTCTAAGTGTTTCAGTAGGAAAATGATAAATTCCATTGATCTGACTTTTTCTCTTGTCATAAGTAACTTGTATAGATGCTTGACCTAAAAGTTTTAAATCATTAACTATTCTTTTTAATTGGTCAGGTTTTAGTATCGCCTGCATTTTACCAAACATCTCTGCTTTCTCTTGTGAATCAGTTGCATCTAATCCTCTACCATATATCATATCGACAATACCATTAACACATCTTGAGTTAGTTGCACTACCTAAATATCTTTCTATAATCTCATCAAAGTATGCGTTATTTTCTCCATACTCAACCCAATTATGTCTTTTACTTTCAATTACTTTAGGTATTTCATACCCTGCTAAATTGATTATTTTTAAATTTTTACTCATATTACTATATATTGTTGTTCAGTTGTTTCAGAATCAAACTCATTATATTTATTTTGATTTAGTGTATGACTAGTAGTATAATCTACTTGACTTGTTGCATATGCTTTACCTCTATAAATTAAGGTTGATCCTTGTTTAATCTCAAATGAATAATTTCCATCTTCAGCTAAGATACTAAACGTGCAAGACATATTTAAAAAATTACCATTAGAAGATAACGCACTTGTTACGTTACTTAACGTTTCATTTTTCTTAGTTCCATCTTCAACTATTTTTAACGTTAAATTACTTGCAACTATATACGATCTTGGTATAATGCTAATAGTTTGTGCATTTGTGTTTGGCAATAATGTTGTCATAAGTATATAACTAGAAATGTTATATATTGTTCCAAAAAAAAAGAGGATCAAATTGATCCCCTCTTTCGTATTAAGAAAAAAACACTCTATTACGAGTTTGTTCCCTCAGTCTTAGTAATTGTACCAGATAAACCAGCAAAATCAGTTGAGTTAAATGCTTCTTGACCTGAAGTGTGTGCCATAAAGTTTGCAGGTGTTGTTTCTTGTGCTGTGAAAGTAAGTGTATAACCACTTAAATCTCCCATAGCTGCACCTGTAACAATTGTACCACCACTTACATCTGCACCATTTACTAATCCCATCATCATAAAGTTACCATTGTAATCTTCAACAGCAATATGTGGTCTACCATAAGCTAATAATTTTAACTCTTTGTTATCAGCTTTAGATAACTTCTTAAGTGTTAAATTTAATGTTTGCTCATAGAATGTAGTACCATTTTCTCTTGAAGAGTTCACGGTTTGTTCTAATGATGAATTACCTTTTACTTGATAAACGAAATATGTTAAATCACCACTATTACCAGTCATATTTGTTATCTCATCGTTTGTAAGAGTCACAGTACCTAATTTACCAAAGTCAACGAAATAAACATTTTTTATTCCACCAACTACGTCTTTACAAGGTTCTTTTCTTCCAAGTGTTAAATCACAAGCCATAATTATTATTTTTTATAAAAAAAGGTAGGTAAGATAACCCCCCCTACCTTTCTTTGAGTTATACAATCTATTTATTAAGAGTAAAGTACGATGTCAGATCCAATAGCGTGTTGTATACCCGCTGTAAATCTCATTACTACTCTTACATTTTGGCTTCCATCAATATCTGCCATATCGATTACTTTTACTTCGTTTTGGTCATTTAATAAACCACAACCAAAGAATAAGTTACCTTTTTCAGCAGCTACCGCTGTGTTAGAAGCTAAACCTGGTGCCATAACCATATTGATACCATCAAATGTTAATGCACCACCATTGAACCATTGTGTACCTTTGTTGTCAGTACCAGCAGCACCTATGTTACTTGCAAAACCACCTAATGCTCTTACATATGCTCTATAAATGTTGTTAGATACATAGATGAATAAATCTTCAGATCCATACACTGCGCTTGGAATAGCGTCTACTATGTTACCTAATTGAGCAATTACGTTTGATGAATCAACTCCACCACCTGCTGCTGCAACGTCATTTACGTCAGCATCAGCTAATAATGTAGTCTTGAAACCATCAAACTCACCAGCGTTTGCGTTAGTACCATTCCAAATGTTTTGTTCCATTTTTTGTGCTACTTTGTCTGCTACGTGAGCAATTAAAAAGTCAGAAAAAGATGGTGGCAAGTTATCAAATGCAGAATATCCCATTTGTACTGCTTCCCAATCTGCTCTAAAGTCTTTCTTACATAATTGTAAGTTAACTTGAAACTCTTCTGGAGTAAGGATTCTCTCAGTAAGAGTTAATGTTGAAGTTGCGTCAAAGTCACAAGTTGCATCTTTTACGATGTCATCAGTTGCTACTTTTTTCATTACTTCTTTATACTTGATGTTTGGCTTGATAGATATGTTACCCTCAGCCAAAGTCTTACCTGATAATAAAGCTGCAGAAACATATTTACCTGCAAATTCACCAGAATAAGTTGTCGTTAAATTATTTGTTGTCGCCATTTTTTACGAATTAAATTTGATTAATATTTGATTATGATTCTGATGCCCAAATTCCTACACCACCTGTTACATACCAAGTAGTTAAGGCTACAGCTTTTAAAGTACACCAGTCACCTTTGTTTGCTGTTGCTTTTGTGTTTTCCCAGTCTTTGTCTACTACTCCACTAGCTACTGAATCAGCAGCTGCGTTAGAAATAGTTCCATTGATTCCATCAGCAGCAGCAGGAGATAAAGTAATAATGTTATTAGCATCAGCTCCAGTGTTTCTGAATGTAAATTCCATACCAATATTATTGGCGTTGATCTCAGGTAATGTGATAACTATTGCATCAGTCGCAATGTTGAACTCACCACCTGCTTGATTAGCTTTTAAGCTCTGTGTTGTAGTAAGAGTGTTTTGTTTTGATCTTGCTCTTAGTACATCATTCGAAGTTGTTATTGTCGTTGACATAATTTTAAATTTGATTAATTATTAGATATTGCGTTTAATACTCTTGAGTAAGTTGTGTTTTGTCTTGCATTAGTTGAATATCTAATACCTAATTTTTCACTTACTTCATTTTCAGGAGAATGTGCTAAAGGTTCTGTAACTTCATCACTAGAAAGTTCTTGTGGAACTTCAGGACTTGTTTCCTCTTTTGCTTCAACCATTCCTCTTAGTTTTTCAACCATAGCTTTAATCTCTGCAACCTCTTCTACTGTTGCATACTTTGGTGCTTCCTCAACAATTTCTTCTTGAGTATCTTCCATAGGATTTTCAGCTAGTACCTCTTCAGCAGAATATGACACTTCTCTTACGTCATCTTCTTGCTTAGGAGTTTCTTCATTAGCGTTTTCTGTAACGCTTTTTGATTCCACCTCTTTTTTAGATTTAGGTGTAGAGTCCTTTAATTCAACTTCATTTTCGATAGTAGTTTCTTCTACTTTCTCTACTTCAGTTGATGACAAAAGAACATCTTTAAGTTTGTTTACTATTTCACTTGCTCTCATAAGATTAAGAATTTATAGTATAACTTAAGTAAATATTATTGTTTTAATTTCAAACCTTACCTATACCCTGTGCTTCTAACGTACCATCACAACATTTTTTGTGATACGTTCTACCATCAGGACATAGACACCCTCTTGAAGAAGATCGAGGGGAAGAATAACTTAATGTAGCGTCTTTTCTTCTTTTCATTTTTTCTTTGTCTTTCTCTTTTTATATTTATGTTTACCTGGCATAACTATTAATTTTTTATTGGAACACAATTAGGAACTTTCACGCCATTCTTTGTTTTCATACCTATTTGCTCGTAACCTGCTTGACAAGGATCATCTTTGTCTTTAAGATTGTGTTCCTCACAAGGCATATACCAAACATCACCCTCGTATTCGTGTGTATGATACCCTGAACAACCCATATCTGTTGCAGCTCTCTCAGCTTCTTCTTGTGTTGAGTATGCTGCTCTGCCATCTATTATAACAGCTGATGCTTCAATTGCATCAAGACCTTTTAATTTAGAAGTAGTCCAATTTAACATTGATTTACCACCCCATAATAAATATGAAATTGTTCCACACGCTTCATTATTGCCTGGATCATAATATGCACTTGCTCTTGATAAATAAGAATATATTCTTTTAAGTGTTGATAATGTAAATTTTTCACCTCTTGCTAATTGCTGCGCTCTTACTTTACCAACTTGTGTTGCACACTTATTGTTTACTTTCTTGTTCAGATCAATACCTCTTTTTGCGTTATTTCTAGCTGATTGTGGGTAACCACCATAACTTTCTAAATCTACTTCTTCTTCTAAAGCTGATAGTGCTTCCATTAATTCAAAGTGTGCGTTCAACTCATCTAAACAACTATCACACGCTTTTTCTTCTATGCTTTCTTTTGGTCTTTCCATTTTATCAGCAAAGAATCCCTCTATTGAAAAACCTTTAACTTCTTCGTTTTTTACTCTTTGCCATACATCATCATTTAATACTTTCATAGACACAACCCAACTTCCTTTAGGTAAATCAAAACCATAAGCATTAGATTTGTCATTTGTTGGATCATCTACAATCCAAGATTCTACAACACTCATACCCTCTAGTTCGATTTGATGTTCGTATGTTGAATTGTTGTGTTTGCTTTTTATAAAGAATAACTCTGATGCTTTGCGAACAGTATCTTCGCTAAAGTAAATGTAATAATCTTCGTTGTCGTCAGCACCTTTTCTATATATCTTTTTGTTAGGTATTAACGCAGGTCCCATAAGAATTCTCTTCTCACCATCTACTTCTGCTAATCTAACTTCTTTATGTTCTTTAAGTGCTACAAAATCTTCTTCAATAGCTGGGTTTTCTACAATAGATATTGCTTGTATTCCACTTATCTCATTATTTTCATCAATGATTAACTCTATTACATTTTCCATATTATTATAACTTAAGTTTTATTTTTTTGTTTTATATCGAAGAATTAAACATAACTTGTCGCATTAATTGTTGTTTTGATGTTATTTCACTTTCTACTACATATGCTTTTATAGGTTTCTCTTCAGCTCCAGCAATAGTTTGTGCTAATTGACTAGTTTGCGTTGCACCTACTACATTAAATGCTGGTGCTTGTATTACTGGTGTTGGTGTATTAGCAATTGACGATGATGCACCAACTGATGCACTTTCAGGATTTCTTATTTCTTTTATAGCTTGTATTGCACTAGCTGTTGTCGCAGCGACACCTGTAAAAGCAGTTACTTTGTTTGTTGTTAGTAAAGCTGTTCCTAGTGGTGCTGTTAGAGGATTAGATAAAAGTTTTAAAGCAGATGCGTCAGCTATACTTTTATTAGCTATAATTTTTGATATAGCACCAGCTTTTTCAGTAACTACTCCTGCTATTGCTAATGTTTTATTTTTTCCTGCTAATTGTTGTAACAACTTACCTACTTGAACTGCTGCTTGAGCTGATACTCGTAAACTTTTTGCTTTAGATTGGTTTTCTACGTCAGCTATTTTAGCTCTTTGGTCAGCATAAAATTGTTCTATCTTTGTTAAATCTTCATTAAATCCTATTCTACTACCTAACTCTTCTTCTTGTGCATCATATAAAACATTTAATTGACTAATTGCTTCTTGTTCTGCTATATTTATTCTCTCAAGAGCATTTGATCCTTGATACTCTTTCATAAACTCACTGAGATCATTTAATGCACCATCTAAACCACTTTCTTCAGCAAATCTAATTGCATCAAATCCATCTTTTAATTCATCATTAGGATCAAGTAATCTTTCTATCATATTTCTATCATCATCTAAAACATCATCATTTAATGATTCAAAAAGATTATCATCAATTGGTTCTATATCACCAAACTTTTTTATTCTTTCATCTACAAACTCATTTAGTTGTCTTTCACCATCTATAACCTCTCTTAACAAATTCAAATCTATATCTCTTTTTTGAATTGTTGCTTCCATTTGACCAATTCTAATATCATTACCTCTAATAATATTTTTTACCCTAGCTTCCGTGCTTACTGTTAACGTTCCCTCAGCTCTACGTAAATCTACTGTTTTTTGTAGTTCAATATTTTCATTTCTAAGATTTGCTATTCTACCTTTTTTACGTTCAAATGCTTTAAGGTCTTTGTCATTAAACTTTTCTAGTTGTTCATTTAGTTTATTACTCTTTTCAGAAAAATCTAATTGTAACTTAAAAAACTCTTGAGATAATTCTTTTCTTTTTTCACCACTAATAAGTTGTTCGTCTAATGCGTCATTTAATTCTTGATTTCCTCTAAGTAGTGCATCTAAAGCAGTGTTTTGATCTTCATAAGATGAATTAACGTCATTTAATATTTGTAGGTATCTTTCAAGTGCTGCTCGACTAGCAATTGCTTCGTCTTTTATTGCAACCATACCCTCTTTTATTTTTTTACTACCACCAAATATAGACGCTACTAATTTTTCAATATCATCTCTAAAGAATGTTAACAACGCAAGTACACCTTGTATTGCTAATACAAAAGCACCACCTTTCATTAATTGACGCTTTAATAAAGTCAATACATTTTGTGTACCACCAACTTTACCACTAAGTATCTCAAAGTTGTTTGCTAAGTTTGATAAGTTGTTTGTTACACCAATAATACCAAAGGGTGCATCTGATATTGTTCTACCAAATTCTACAATAGTGTTAGATGCAAGACCAGTGTTTGCAATCATATCAGCGTTTACTTGATCTTGACTTTTAGTAGTCGTAGTCAATTCACGCATTTGTGCTTCAACTTGTGCTATTTGTGCATTATACTTACCATATTCAGAAGATGTTTTAGCTAAAGAATCTCTTTGTTGTTTTAATGTTCTTATTTGTTTTTCAAAACTAGATACAGTTCCCTCAAGAAGTGCATCGGTCTTTTGTAACTCTCCATTAATTTCAACAAATGCTTGTTCAAGTGTTTCTACCTCTTGACCTAATTCGTCAATGACAACTCTACTTTTGTCAATAACCCTAATAGTATAAATTAATTCTTTACCCTTTGCCATTAATTACTCTTTTAAAATGTTCACGAACCTCTTTCATATTTTTCTTTGCTTTGTATTTACCTTTAGCAATATCTACTCTTTCACTAATACCATAGTGATCGTCTAACTTCAATAACTCTATTAAATTTTTAATCATTATTCATCTGTTTGATCTGACGTAATTATTCCACTATCAACATAAATATCAGTCGCATCTACTGTTAAGTTTCCTACTACTGGTGCTGATGGTGGCGTTGTAGACGTTAAACAATCTGCATTATAAACTAGATTATTTTCTCCACCCATATACCCGTGATTATAACACTCGTAACTCATTGTACCAAAATCACCAGCAACAGTTATAGTAATGTTACCATAATAGTATGTATATGTATTACCATCTAACCCAGTTTTTGTACCACCACTTGCTGTACCTGTGTAAGTAATTCTACTTTCTTTACCAAAGTTGTGAAATGCAATTGGGTGAGCTGATGGAACGTCATTCATTACATAAGTACCTAACCCCATTTGATATGTACCATACTTGTTGTCAAATACATAAGCATTACCACTTGATGTTACTTCTACTCTAGCATTAAAGTTAAGTGCTAAACAATCAAAAGAAACAACATCATAATATCTTTGTAACTCTAATTTTGATTGTCCATTTTGTAAATCTATATCAATTTTATTTATACTAAATGTTTTATCTAATATTCTAATCTTGTCAGCTAAAGAATATTTAGATATAAAAGCATTAGTTAAATTTGCATTTACTTTTATTAACCTTGACTTTACATCAAACAGATGTTCAATATAATTTTTGTAGTATATATTAAATAAATTATTTACGTTACTTTGCTCGTTAGCATTATAAACTCTATACTCATCTACCTCTTCTCCAAAATGATTAGATTGTGATGTATTTACATCAACTGAATTTAGTGGCACAAAATAAGATGTAATAGCACCATAGAAAACTGCATTATTATTTACATCAGTATATACGTATGGTATTTGTGTACCACTAGTTTCTCTATGTGCGTAAAACAATAATGGTTTTTTACTAAAATGTGGACTATATTTTTCTTCTTGGAATGACTTAAAACCCGCTGTACTACCACCACCAATAGCTACATTTCTTTCTGCATTACTTCTTTTAACACTAAAACCTACTTGTAATGATGATGGTGTTGTACCATCAACTAATAATAACCTTTCATATTTTAAATGTGAAAAAGGTGGAATTATTTCATACTTTTGTTCACCTCTTGAATCACTATACGTCCAACTTTCTCCACCCCATTCTAATCCAAAGTCAGATCTATGTTGTTCTGCAAGAACTGCTTCAGTATCTTCATACTTAAATTCTATTTGTGAATATGGCATCAATCTTTCTACACTACTTTCCTCAGTATTTACTTTACTTGTTATATCTAATTCTGAACTAGATGAAGCATAATATGAATCATACGTCATAACTCTTATTCTTTTCATATTTGATTGAGTCGTACTATAACTACTACTATCTGTATTTTCTACAAAACAAACTAGATTAAACATTTTAAATAAACCAGATAGAAATTCTATAACATTCATCTCAGGCATATTTTTAGATATACTAAATTTACCTTTGTTAAATGTTAAAGAACCACCAGTAATTATTACGTCATTATATTCTTCATCATCTCTATCTCCAGATATAACAAACTTAGCTTCAAAACCATTATTAATAGTTAACCCTGTTGATGAGAATAATTCAAATTGATAATCACCATCTTGTTCTACGTAAAAATCATAATCTTTTGATGTACCATTACCAACTGATGTTTCAAATGTTCTAATAACTGATCCATTTCTATAAATCCTTAAACCAAAAGCATTAGAAGTATCAGTAGTAAAAACTCTAAATCTACATTCTATATAATCAATATTTTCAGCAGTAGAGTTTCTAATTATAATTGTGTCACCTGATTGATTCCCTGTAAGACCTGATGAATTTACAGATGATATTTCTAATAAACCTTGATTAGAAGCATCTTGATATAATGCTATTGTATTACTAGAAATATTAAATGAATTTACTTTTATTTCTTTATCACCCTCACTAAATAATGTGTTAGCTTTTTTATCTTTATTAAGCCACATATATAAATTGTAGTAATCTTTATTACTAGCATTAAAGAAATCATTAGAGAATTCTATGTTTGGTGTATTAGGATCACGATTTATTTTTTGTTCTATTGCACGTAAAACTAAATGTACTCTAAGACCAGGTTTAAGATGTTCAAATTTCAATCCATTTATTTGGTTGTTTAGAGGATAGTCGCTTGAATTGTAATATAAATTACCATCACTAATTACTCCATAAAAATTTGTATTGTTTGTATAGTACAATCTTTCAGAAGTAGATATTAAAGGAATAATGATTGGTTGTGTATAAAATAATTTTGTAGTTATAGAGTTACCAGCATTAGGAGCAGTGTCAAATGTAACATCTCCTGATGTATAAGAGTAAGAAAAATCACTTGTAGCAACTTCAGATCCAGCATTATACAACTTAAAATCTGTATCTAATTGTGGATATGGAGAATATAACAATCTAAATGTTCTTTTTACACCATCTCCTGTTCCTATTGTAAATTCATCACTAGATGTATAATCTTTGCTTTGTGTTAAGTAATGATAAAAAGAATCTCCACTAGAATCATAATGACTATCATTAATATTAAATCTTTCTAACCATTCTAAGTTTGTCAGCTTAACATTATTAAATAATTCCCTAAGCAATTTTAAGTTACCATAAAAAGTTACTTTATATGAACTAGGTTTATTAAATTTAAGTTTGACACTTTCTAGTGTTATATAACCATCTTTATATGGTCTATCATTTATTTCTATTCTAGCTTCCTTAGATGATCTAGCGTCAAAATTGTTTCCAACAAGATCATAATTATAATAATGCTTAAATAATTTATTATTCCTAGAAGTTGCCGGTAAGTTAAAGTTACGAGAAAAATCAGTAAATATTTTATCAGGTTCTCTAAAGTCTTTTATACTACTTACAATATTTATTGAACCATCTTGAAATACATCAACTTGTTCGTTTTCTATGTATAATTGTATTTTTTGGTTCATTATCTAATGTTATTGATACCATCAAATGCAAATTCAAAGTTTATTGTATAATTAACTAATTTATCATTTACACTTGTTTTGTATTGGAAGTTAGAATCTTTTACTAATATTGGTAATGTTTGATTATCTTCTCTAATCCATATATTTTCTGATTGTAATAGTTGTCTTATAGTTTCATTGTATTCTTCTCTTAAAAATCCAGTGTTTAAAGTTATTGATTTTGTAGAAGCAACATCTTGAACAATATTAGAGGGTGTAAATGTATCGTAAGTAGCAGAACTTGTTGTTGATCTGATTGTACTTGTAACAAAATTGTCTTTTTGCACACTTAATCTATCTTGTCTTTTTTTGTTAAAGTATATATCTTGTATAACACCAAATTTATTTATAAATGAAACTTTATGATTTGTGTATTTTGTGTCACAAGTAAATATAGGATATATTGTTTCAGTAGCACTTCCAATTTGTGCGTTATATGAAGAAACACTAGTGTTAGTTGATACTATTTCTATTTTACTAGCTTGTATTGTACTTGATACATAAACAATAAAATCGTCAGAAGTTTCTAAACCAGGAACGTTAGTTATAGGTGAAATAGACTTACTATCAGCTACCGATTCTACACCTGTACTATCTTTTGTGTAATATATAACATTTGTAACCCCATTCGGCCCTTTATAAACAGGTATATGGTATTGTATATTTTTTGGTATATATAAATAATTATTACTAAATAATTTTGATGTAGATAGTATTGAATTTAATCCATCTTCAAAATATGTATAACCTTTAGTTGCTAGACCATATTCTGTTGTAGAAGTAGGTGTTGATAAATCAGTATATTGATTTGTTTTTACATAATACCACCAACAAGTAGTGTTTATTGTATTATAATTATTATCAAATGTTACATCAATGTAATCTTGTACTAGTTCGGATATTTCAAACCTTACAGTGTTATTTGAATCAGGGTTTGATTTTGTTATTGTATATTGTGCTGTTGTTGGTTGTGAATTAAAACTTCCTGTCCAACAATACAATTTTAATGTAGAACTCTTTAATGTAGCCATCTTGTCTTTTTTAATATAACTTAAAAAGTAAAAATAGTATTAATAGATGTCTACTCCTGCACAAGCACCAAAATTATAAACTATTCCAGACCTTACTCCTGATGGATTACCACTATAACCTATTTTAAATGCGTTTCTATCTTCATTAATTCTAAAACCAGTTTCACTTGTTGGTGCGTATATTGTACTTAATGCAGTGTCGCTATATAATATAGTTCCATCTCCAAATGTTCCAACATAATAAACATTTAAATCATAAGTAAATAGTGTACTACAAGCAGCAGATGTATTTAAAGCCGAACTAGAAGATATTCTCATAACTTTAATGTCAGATGGTCTTTCTTCCGTTGGGGGTGGTGGTGGATTAACAAAAGCATCACACGAAGCACAATCCCTAAAGTTAGTTAGATCATCAATATTAATAGTTGTCGTATCACTTGTAGTTGTAGAATATTCATAACAAATACCATTATATACAACACTAGGATATTGGTCTTGAAATTGAGCAGTAGTTAAATTATCTATATGACCAAATACTATTGTTTGTGATGCGTCATTACATTGTTTGTATACTCTTCTACCAGTAAGTGTTGTTGATGGGGGTGCAGAACCACCACTAGTACAAGTTGAACAATCATTAAAAGGTGTCCAAAATAAATCTTCAAATACTAAAGCGTCTGGACTATATGCTCTAACATCTCCCTCGTTATTATGTAAAGTAAAAACTGTGTGTCTACACTTTGTAGTGTCTGCACCAACTCTTAATACATTTGGTAATGGTGAGTTAGATACAATATATGTTAAAGTACCACCTGTACTACCACATAATCTATAAGCACCATAATATTTATTAGGATCAACGACAACTTCTTCTTCAACAGTTATATCACCAATACAACTTTCACAATCACCATATGGCTGCGCTCTTTCAAAATCCGAAGTAGATAGTGTATAATAACCACTAGGTAAATTATAATTATCAGCATATATTTCAATTAACTCATAACAACCAGCACCACCTGTTTGACCAAAATCTTTTAGACTTAATATATTACCTAATTGATATTCAAAATTATCAAACACTATGTATTCTAATCTTCCAGAATTAGCATCACCAGTACTCGTACATCTTCTTAAAGCAACCTTTTGTATGTTTGTTGTAGGTTGACTAGCTGGTGGACCTGCACAACCATAATTTATACAAGGACCTGCGATTCCACTTGCTTCAATGTATCTATAATTATTGTTAGTTCCATTTGTACTATCAGAATAAGTACCTGGAGATAAAGCACCAGTTCCATCTGCATTTGCATAGAATTGATTACCAACACAAAAAGCAGTCACTGCATCTCTATCACCATATATTGTAACTGTTGTTCCTGAACTACAAGCTGTGTCACTTGCAGCTCCAGTACTTGCAAATCTTAATGCAAAACTTGGTCTTGTTTGCCACGTAATTTGTTTTGCAGTCGTAGCAGTTAAATCTGTAACACCAACACCACTTACTTTACAATTATAAAATACATCACCAGCACTTGTTTGCGTTTCACCACCACCACCAACTTCGTTAATAATAAGTTCAGATGATGTTTCACCACTTATGTCAGATTGACTACCTGCTGAACTACCTTTAGTCCATTGATAAGTTGGGTTTGTTATGTTTTCTGCTATTGCAACTAATTTTGTTCTTTGTGATACAAAAGCAAAACCTTGATTATTACCATCACTTGTTGACATACTTATTGTTACTCTAGCACTAGATGTTATTGTTGTATTTGGCGATACGTCAGTACCACACATTTTGATAGATGAAACATAACCAGGTGGGTAGCTATTTACATATGCGTAATGTTCTTGTGGCGAACCATCACTACAAGTTAATATTAATTTATACCAATTGTCAGTACCACCAAAAGCTGATGATAAATTATTGTCAGATGCTCTTTGCGTATATAATAATGCACCCTCTGTGATTGCACCATTATAATAAACCTCTGTGTCAGCTAATAAATCACAAGCAGTTGCACCAAGAGGACCTGCTATTGTTGAATAGCTTGAAGATATAATTGCTGTGTTTGGAATATTACTTGATTCTTCAATGTTACAAGATGTAGGTATAGTAGCACACTCAACATAACCACTAATTCTTCCATCAGCTTGTTCACCAATTATCGCATTATTATTTGAACCTATCTTATAATATTTACCATCACTTGCATAAGGAGTTTGTAATGATTGATCTGAAAATAGAATAACACCATTTCCTAAAGCACTTTGACCATCAAGTAAAACAAAGTAAGCTGTTTCTGACGCAGTGTCTGCACAAGCAATACTTGCTAATGTTCTACCAACAGGAGAAACTAAAACAGTGCTTGGTGTCACTTGTGTTACTTCATCATATATTTTCACACTAGTAGATACTGTTGGACTAATATCAGTTAACGTCAATGTAAAAGTTTCATAAGGTTGCTCACTTATACTATCTTTAATTGCTTCAAATGTTTCTTGTGCAGAATTATTAAATACTTGAAACGATCCTGTTAATCCATTTCTTACTAAATCACTTGCAGATACTCCTGTTATTTCAAATGGAATAGCTGTATCATCAGGAATATTTTGTGTTGTTAATTCTATTGTAAACGCATCACCCTCAGTTGCACTTGTAACACTTGGAGTTAGTATGTATGTTTCACTTAAAGCAAGAGTACCAGATAAAGATGAAGCTAAAGAAACATTAGCACTACCAAACGTACCACTAAAAGTAGCAGTTGATATTGCAAGAGCAGGATTTGCACTATAATTAGATGCAAGTGTTAAAGCAATAGCAAAACTATAACTATCACCTTGTCTACCTTTTACTTCAAACTCTTCGCTAACTAATTTTTGTAAATTAACTACTTGTTGTGCTTGTATGCTTGATGATTTAGTTACAGTACCACTATAACCTGGTGATGAAACTGATGGTAATATTCCATTTGTAATTGTAAGCGTCGCAGTATATTGAGTTGATGTTGCCCAAGAAACTATAAAAGCTGTAGCAGTTATTTGATTTCCATCTGCGTCTAGTGTACTACAACCATAAGTAAATTCTTGATTAGTTACTCCACCCCCTAACGTTTCAGTAAATGTAATGTCTGGTGTTGTACCTGCAGCAGCAGCGTTTCCACCAGTCCACGTATAAGTTCCATTAGATGTAAAGTTAATAGGTATTGCACGAAGTGTTATGTTAGAAGCTGATGTTCCCTCTCCTGGACTATTTACTTCAACGTTGTTAACTACTTGTACTATTTTAAGTTGATATATCTCTCTTCCCTCTTCACTAGTTTGATCTGTTGATCCCTCAGATCCTGAAGCTACTATGTAATATGGACTCCTACTATTTACTTTGTTTACTGCCATCGATTGTTATTTTATTTAGATGTGTTTCTAAGTCTTTATTATAACTTGCTTCTATCTCTTTTGTTATTGAAGCATAATATTTTTTGTCAATGTAATCTATAATATTTGCACCTCTATTTCTACCCCCAAATCTTGCAATTGTACCATCACGCTCAATTTTCTTCATTATTAGATATGCTAAATCCTCTATTGAGTTGTTTGCATAATTACTAACTACATTTTTTGCTCTAATCCAATTCTCTATTGCACCTCTATCAACTTTTCTAGGATCGCCACCTTGATCTACTTCGTTGAAATATTTCGCAGCGTAAAAATTTAGAAATATATCGTTCTTTTTTACAAACACTACACTATTCATACTTCTCTTCAAATTACCAGTCGCATTTAGTTTTGCAGGTGGTGTACCTTTTTTTACATCTAGTTGACGTTTTAAGTCAGCTTGTATTTTTGTTCTAAGTTTATTTAGTGCTTGTGATGTAAATTCATAGATCATTAGCAAAGAGATAATTCGTTTGTAGGTACTTCTATTTCTATTGTTACACCCCACCCTGCAAGTTCATTCTCATATGAGTCGATTATTGGGTTGGCGATTACAGATGTAGTTATTTGAAAGTTCTCTGAAAATGTATCTCCTCTTCTCATTTCTTGTTGTAATAGATTTACTACTTGCAATTGTGTATTTAATACATCTTGTAAGTTATCGTTGCCAAAAAATTCATCTTCATCTTCTTTTGTGTTTTTATCATCTACTATGTCTAAGCACAAAACTTGTATTGTTGCACTCATTATTCTATCATCAAAAGTAACGTCACCAAATACTATATGTGCTAATGGGTATATAGTTGTCTTATTCAGATCTATTTGTAGTAGATCACCAAATGTAACATATTTAGTTATTCCATTTGCTCTTAATAATGTTTTTAATTTATCTAGTATTGTATAGACCTGTCTCATTTTGTATGTTTTTTTAGCATTTTATGTTCTAGTTCGTTTTTCTCTTTCTCAAACTCTAACCAAGTTAGACATTGAAATAAGGGTAATTTTGTAATGTTTTTAAATTTAGTGACATCTCCTTGAGCGATTGCGTAAATTGATTGATACCAACCCCATTTTGTTCCAAAGTTTGACGTAGAGTCAAGTCCTTGTTCACTTGATCCACCAAAGAGCGAATCATATGACTCGACAACTCTTTCCCTAAACGATAAAAAAAAACATTAGCACCTATGGGAACACTTACTGGTGCATCTAACATAACGTCAGAATATTTCTCACTCCCCTCATAATCCTCTATCTCATATAAATTTTTGTTTTTATATATTATAGGTCTATATAGTACAGCCATAGCTTTGTGCATAGTTTCCCAACTTTGTATGTATTTTTCTAAATCTACAAACTCACCTAATGTAATATCGTCTATCTTAGGTATAAACCCAAACTCTACTTCCTTGCCATTAGGATCAGTCATAGTAAATCTTTGTTGTAATGGTGTTTCTTCTTTAAATATTGTTGCTAGGTGGTTTATGATGTTGGAGAATGCAGTCATAGGTAGTTCATATGCTTTCTTAAGATTTATACCACAAAATATTTCTAGCATCTTCATATTAGCAAAATCTATCTTCTCTTGAGTAGGTTCTTGCTCTTGATTAAAGTCAACTATCTTAATATACTTTTGGTAATCTATCAGCTTGACCTCTGATAATGTTCTAGGTACTTTTACTTTTATTTCCTCAATCATACTTATATAACTTATGTATTATTATTTGTCGTATAACAAAATTAAAAAAAGTAGTTATATTATCGAATATATTGTAAGAACAAATAGTTTATCTTATCTTTGTATGGTAAATATATAGATTCACCAAAATTATATTCAATCAGATCATTTCTGAGTTCATATTAATTTAGTTATTTAAATCCTTTAGCAAAGTTCCAAGCACGTAAACGCCCTGATCTTTTCTAAGGGATTTTTTTGTTTTCGCTTGAATTTATGAAAGTGGAGTATTCACTAGACGTATACCGAATTTTACGTTGAAATTACTAAATTGACCTATTCACAAAAATAAAGTACTTAATTGCGTTAATTCCATTGAAAAAGAGCAAAATTTGTGCGTCCTGATTTCCGATTGAAATTAAATCCATTTATTAGTTAATAGATTAAACTTATATTGATACTCAACATTATAAAAAATAACTATATTTTATTTTTATGTACAATTATTGTAAATAACTATTTTTTTTTGTATCTTTAATTAATTAAAATGGGTTGATGACCTCGTCTTAATGTTAGTCGAAAGCTGACGCCCATTTTTTTAACTAAATGAGGACTTTATATCCTCATTAGTTCATTGACATATTGTAACTAAATTATAAAACTATTATGAAAAAACACATTTATATACGTAGGTTTATTAATGACTATAAACCAACAAGAAAACAATTAGAAATCTTTTGTAAGTA
>Ga0213860_10000077_pt1 | contig 36938 bp, 35 predicted proteins | sample PICome_3_FD_160118 | JGI IMG/M metagenome (GOLD analysis project Ga0213860, IMG submission 160118) | Coastal seawater microbial communities near Pivers Island, North Carolina, United States - PICO550 | ecosystem: Environmental > Aquatic > Marine > Coastal | place: USA: North Carolina...
ATATGTATTTTGTTTGTTCTTTGAATAAGGCATACTATATGTGGTTACCTAAAAAAGGTAATGAGCACTGGAAAGTTGTAAAATAACATAAATATTCTTAGAAGAATAAAAATCTAAAAATGGATTCCAATAACCTCATCAAAAATTTACAAGAAGCATATCTTGATGTTTATACATCTGATGAAGAAATTGATGAAGCAAACAGTGGATATAATATGGATAAGATTAAAAAAGATCCTCTTGCTTCAATGACTCCTGCAACGTTCTTAAAAAAAAGAGAGGCAGGACAGCAATTTGCATCACCTAGAAGACAAGGTCCTGGTGGTGGTAGAATCCCTTCAAGTCTTGCTCCTTCAAGAACTGCTGCAAATGTTGCAGATATTACAAAAGGAAGTGAGAGAAACATTTCAAGATCACGTAGACTTCCCACTGATCCAAAGAGAACCAAAATGGTTAAAAAAGATGGTAAGTGGATGAAGGAAGCATTTGATATTGTACTTGCACATCTTCTTGATGAAGGTTATGCAGATAGTCAAGAATCAGCAGTAAAAATTATGGCAAATATGAGTGAAGAATGGGTTAACAGCATTCTTGTTGACTGAGGACACTCTATAAACTGCCACATAGACCCCTCCGGGGGTCTTTTTTTATGCTATAGTTTACTAGTAAACAAATGAGACAGATGACTTCTTTCACACCAGAAACAATCTCAGTTGAATTTACTGAATGTGAACTTCAAGATCTTCGTATTGCAATGATGGATTATACATCAAAGTGGATGAATTATCATTCAGATTGTATTTTAGGTGTAGCACCAAAAAATATGAGTCAAGAGGGAGCACGTCTTTGTTATGAAGATGCAAGAAAACTCCAAGAACGTATTATTGTACTTTCTAAGAATTTTTGATGAAACAAATTAAAATTAAAAGGATCGTAGAAGACATTGAAAAAAACCTTAAAATAGGTGAGAAATCACTTGAGGATAAAGAAAAAGGTTATCCTTATGTTGCTGGATTCTATGAAGCAACACTAAAAACAGTTTCATTTATGCTTTCTCAGGAGATTAAATGACTTCTTCAAATCTTTCTAAGATCAAACCAAAACTTCGCACACAAGGTAGGTTGTCTGGTAATTTTGGAAAGTCAAAAGTAAAAGCAGGTTCATCACTAACAGACATTGGAATTACTAAAACAAAAGTCGTGAAAATTACAACACAAGATGAATATCTTAATCGCCTGTACACTGCTTTTGATAAAGCAGAGGATTCTAAATTGAAAGGATTTCTTTATGAAGAGATTCGTAAAATTCTTGTTCAGCGAGGTCAGTGGTCAAAATGAGCTCTATGTCTGAAATTCAAAAAGCATATGATATTCTCAATGCAGTTGTTCAAAAAGAAAATGGACTGCACTTGATGGATATGACAATGTATTCATCTGATGTTGATGTTATTCAATATGAGATTCTTCCAGTTCTTGAGAGTATTATTGATTATGAACCCTCTGATGAAGAATTGTGTGGAGAACCTTCAATTACAATGAATGAAATGCACAGTGCTGCTCATAAGAGTCACATTGAGATGCATTCTTAACAACAATGTGTGCCACTTGTAGAACTGGCACAGTATGCTTGACTTTAGGCGGATAATCCCTTATATTAGGAGGGTAGTCAAGTCAAGCATATGACTTCAATTCGATTCACTTACGACATCCAAACCCAAGAAAAAGTTTATGTTGTGGTTAAGAACAATAAATATGTTTTAACCAACTCAATTACGAATGCAATTCGTATTTCCCAAAATGAAACACAAGAAAATCAATAAACCAATAAAAGAAGACAGTGAAATGTCTTTAGGTGAATTGATTGACACTCCAAAGTTTCAAAAAGAACTTTGTAAGTGCTCTCCTTGTAATTGTTCAAAATCTTCTAAACAAGTCTAATCTCAATCTTGATTATTCTAATTCTTATTTCAAAATGAAATTCAAACTATCTCTTCAAGAATACGAAAAGCAACTTAAGATTGCAAAGAAAAAATATGATAAACTTTGCAAACAATATAAAAGGTGTAAAAGTGCTTATCAAGCGGAAATGATTGCAGAAGATTTGGAGGATACACGTCAAGACGTGATTGAACTTCAAATTATTCTAAATGAAATTAGGCAAGAAAAGAAACTTCACGAATGTGATCCTTCTCAATTTGTTTACTGATAAATTACCTATAAAAACAATTATGGAAGAAGTTAATTTTTCTGGTGTATTTCTAACTGCTGAAGAGCACGGTTGCCTTTATACAGTTTGCTCTGAAGGTGAATTGTACTATACACCATTATATAAAGATGGTAGTGCAAATCTTGAAGAGTTTGATTTTGTAGATTTTGAAGAAAGTGATGCTGATGATAAACAACTTGAAGAAATTCAAGAAGTTCTTTGTAAAATGATGCAGGTTGCAGGTCTTTACTTTAGACCTGCTGTGCCAGTCTAAAATCTGGCACAAAACGCTTGCAAAAGCACCTAGGTGGTGCTATATTAAAAAAGTCGATTAAGGAGTTCTTCAATGTCTGTCAATGAAATGGTTCTTCACGATGATTACGAATCTTTTGCCAGTTATCTCGGTGTAGATTATGACGATTATTATGAAATGATCAATGATTTGAATCTTGAATCTGAGGAAATTGAGATTGAATACTCTTTGACTATTTGACTATTTGATTATTATGACTGAATTTGCAGATTTTCTTTCTTCAAGATCTAACACAACTTTACAAATGGAAAAAGTAATTGATCTCATTGAACAGTTTTGTGATGTTCTTCGTACTAACTTTCAAGAGTATGCAATTTATCAACATCGACGTTACATCTTACAAAATAAAAATGTAGAATTTCATCAAAAACAAATTGATGAAATTTGTGAAGGTGAAGGTTTAGATCAATTTGTGTATGAAAAAGGTAGGAAATATGCTAAAGTTATTCACGTAACATCAGCAGGAAACAAAAGTGCTCACGCATTCGTAGATTTGAAAACAGGTGATGTATATAAATCTGCAAGTTGGAAATCACCTGCAAAAGGTATTCGATATAATCTTCTAGATGAAAAATCCAGAACTGAAATGTATAAGCGTGCAGACTGGGCAGGTTCTTATCTTTACAGCAGATGAAAAATGAATACTATGAAGGTCTAGAAATTAGCTATCAAGGTCAAAATGGTACTATACGTTTTATTTGTGATTCTTATATTACAATGTGCATTCATTTAGATGAAGTAAAATTCAGAGATGTTTGCATTGTAATCTACCCAGAGAGATACTCTGAAGTCAAACTACTAAAACAATCTACAAAATGACTCCTGAAGAAAAGTTTCAACAACTCTTTGAACAAATGTATTCTCTTTGTAATGAACAGGGTTGGGGTGATCCTTTTTCTTATGCAAGATCTAGAGAGATTCATATGGCAGGTGTTTTGAATCATCAAATTGCAAAAGATTATAGTGGTGCTGATGCTTATGATGAAGATGGTGGAGCAGAATATAAGTCAACTATTGGCAAAAATATAAATGCAACCTATAATGGAATTAGTGTTCAGGATACTTGGGAAGAACAAGAGAGATATTTGATCGAAGATAAGATTGGTAAATATAAGAACCACTATTATGCACGCTATGAGGGTGGTAAAATTGTAGAAGTTTGGAAGTTAGATTGTAATGATGTACTTGCTATTATTCTTCCTAAAGCAAAGAAACAATATCCAAACAAAAAGAATGGCAATGCTAAAGATCCTCGTATTGGCATAACTATCTCTAAGAAAGAAATTTATTCAGTTGGAACCTGCATTTTTGGTTGATTTATGTTAAACTCTAAAAAGATTATGTATTCATCAGGAAGTAATGATGAATCATATACACCTGATTATGGTGTAAAACCAATTCTAAAATATATCCCTAAAGACGCTATCGTATGGTGTCCATTTGATACTGAAGAAAGTGAGTTTGTAAAACAGATTGGAGAGCAAAATGAAGTGATTCATTCTCATATTGAAGATGGGTGCGACTTCTTAACTTATGAACCAGAGTTTCATAAGTGGGATGTAATCGTGTCAAATCCACCTTTTACTAATAAGAGAAAATACTTTGAAAGAGCATTATCATTTAACAAACCTTTTGCAATGATAATGACGAACACTTGGTTGAATGATTCTGCACCAAAGCAATTGTTTAAGGATAAAGATCTTCAACTTCTGATGTTTGATAAAAGGATGAGATTTACTAATCCTGATGGTAGACCTAACGATAAGATTACATTTAGTAGTAGTTATTATTGTTGGAACTTTCTTCCAAAACAAATGATCATAGAAGAACTTGATGTGCCAACTAAGAAAGCGGCACAAAGCACTTGACTTCTAAGTCAATTCTCTGTATAGTTACGAAGTAAAGAAAAAAACAATGTACGAATCCACACTTGACCTTTTTTGCAACGAAGATGATGATAAATTTGCTGAAGAGTTCTGGTTGGAAATTGAAAGGAAAGCAGCAGAACTAGAAGTAACTGTTGATTATTTTATGATGGAATTTATGTGATTCCTTTGCCCTTATAGTTAAAAGGTATAACAGTTGCCTTGTAAGCATCAATTTCCAGTTCAATTCTGGATAAGGGCTTTTACTTAACAAAACTGTGCCACCTGTAGAACTGGCACAGTAAATGAGCACAGACCCCAAAATGGTCTATATTGGTTAAGTGGTCGAGAGGGACCACACTCAAATTTTATTCTTTTCTATGCCACTTCTTTCTTATCAAAAACTTGCTGTTTCTCAGATCAAAAAGCATAAGAAAGGAACTATCTTCATTCCTACTGGTGGTGGTAAAACATATGTCTTTATGACAGATGCAAAGAATCGTATTCAAGAATCTGATTCTCCACTCACTATTGTTGTTGTTGCTCCTCGTATTCTTTTGTCTGAGCAACTTGCATCTGAGTTTCAAGAGTTTCTAAAAGATGAAGAGATTTCAATTACTCACGTTCACTCTGGACACAAGAATGGTACAACAAAACCACACGTAATTGCAACTTATGATGCTGCTATAAAAGCACTGAATAAACATCATATTATATTCACAACTTACAAATCTCTTGAGAGGGTGAATGAGTCTGGCATTCCTATGAATGTTGTTTATTTTGATGAAGCACATAATGCAGTGAAACCAGCAACTCAAGTTGGTGTTGCCCATACTTCTCAAGTCTCAGATAATACTTACTTTTTCACTGCAACTCCAAAGATTGCAATGAATCAGACAAATATCTATGGTTCTAACATTGTCTCGGTGTCTGCTACTGAATTGATAAGCGCGGGAACTATTCTTTCCCCTAAAGTGGAAACTTATGAGTTCAACGAGATACGAACGAAAGAGAATGCACCACTTGTCGATGCAAGTAATGTCATAGGTATTCTTAGTGAAGTCGAGGAAGAGAATCCTAAAGTTCTGGTTGCAGCACCATCAACAAAAATCATTTGGGAGTCATTGTCACAGACTGCACTGTTGAATGATCTGAATGCAATGGGTTACACAGTTATGCATATCACTTCAAAGCACGGTGCATATATCGACAGGAAGAAAGTAAGTCGTGGAGTATTCTTTGAAAAACTGACAGAGTATGGAAATGATCCCACAAAGAAAATCATTGTGTTTCACTATTCAATCCTGTCAGAAGGTATCAATGTGCCCGGATTGACTCATTGCATTATGCTTAGGAATCTTCCGACAGTTGAGATGTTACAAACAATCGGTAGGGTCATTCGAGTTGCAAAGGAAGACAGAGATGCTATTGAGAAGAGAAAGATTCAACCAGGGCAATTTGAGTTCTACAAAAAGTCGGAGGGCAAAATTATCATCCCAATATCTAAGGGATACGGAGCTAACATTCAACGGAACATTCAGAATCTCGTTGATGCGGTATTTGTCCAGGGTCAGACTGTAGTTTCTTAAGTTTCCGCGATTCCAAATTAACTAACATTCATTTTTCCGCAATTATGCCACGCTTTGAAGCACAAATTTGGGTTGATGGAGAACTCCCTTATCAGGTTGAAACTAATGCGGCAAATGTATTTGCTGCTAAAAACATCATTGCAAGGCGTGAGGGTGTTAAAAATCATCAAGTTCAACGTGTTTTTCAAATAAATGATGACAATGATTCATTCGACTCTGACACTAGTGATGAAGGAAATTTTGATCTAGGTGGAACATTTGCATTGATCATTATTGGTATTTGTATTGTATTTTGGAAGTGGGTATTAATTATTGGATCAATTGCATTCATTGCTTGGTTAATCTATTATTTCAAGAGTGAGTAAGAATAATATGTGCCAGTTGTAGAAGTGGCACAGAACACTCCCAAACCGCCTCCATATGCCCTATAATTACGAAGTAATCAATCAGAGACCTATGTTTGTTGTTTGTCCTGTTCAATACAATCTAATGGATGCTGAATGGTATGATAACATTGATGACGCATCTGATAATGCACTTGAATGGAGTGTTGATCTTCAAGGATCTAATGTGAAAGTTTATGAGGCAATCTATCAAGATGATGGAAGTTGTTCTTTCAAAGCGTTAAAATCTATCTGTGCCTGAAATCTTAAATTATGAGTTTAATTAAGTCTGAACTTATGGATATGCTCACTGCCCGTGAACAATTGATGGAAGACATTGATTGTATCATTGAATCAAATTTAGGTGAGATTGATTACAAAGATGATGTAATCCGTCAACTTTGTGATGCTGTTTGTAAAAACTTTCCAATTAACAAATGAACGAACAACAACTTGAACAACTCAAACTCAATTATGCTGAGATGATTGTTGATGGTATGGATATGGATAGTCTGATTACTTTTGCTGTTGAGAGTATTGAGCAGAACATTAAAGATTGGGATGAGGATGATGTGAAGGAAGAGATTGTTGAGTATTATGGTGAAGACACACTGAATGATTTGCTTCCCAAACCTACCATCAGTGAGTTAGAATTATCTGCACCTGATTATGGTGTAGGAAAATGATACCTTGTGCCACCTGTAGAAGTGGCACTAACAACCCCCATAGCGCCCCCTGAGGCGCTATAATTACGAAGTAATCAATCAACCACTATGGCAACTCGATACAGTGTCCTCTGTCCTTCACAACCTCAAGAATCTGAATCTGTATTAACATTAGATCAGGCGTGGGATGTATGTTATGATCTTGCCGAAGAGTTTGGTTATGCTGAGGTGAGAGATCCCAATGGTGATTACATTGGAGATTGTGGTAATCCTGCATCATTCTTTAACTGATTCAATCAACCCATTAACAAAATGACTACTTCTACACTTTCAACTGAAACCTATCAAGGTTGGGCAAATTACGAGACTTGGAATGTCGCACTTTGGATTGGTAATGATTATGGACTTTATAATCAAGCAAGGAGATCCAAAAACTATCAAGATCTTGTGAACTATTTGTATGAGTGTGGATCAACTGAAACTCCAGATGGTGTTGAATGGACTGATACAAAGATCGATGGTATTGCTATCAATGATATGATGAAAGATCTCTGATTGATGATTGACCTGATGATGTCATTAAACTCATTGTATTGTACATTCTAACTTCTTCTTTTATTATGACTTCTTCAACTATTGAATTCCCCCGTAATGTTGCTATTGATATGCTTCGCAAGGGAAACAATGGTAATGAGATTCTTCAGATCCTGAATGTTATTGTTCCTGATCAAGATGATGCACCTAACGAAGGTACACTAGAACCCATCGAATTCTGATGCCACTGTGCCACCTGTAGAAGTGGCACAATAAATGAGCATAGACCTCAAAATGGTCTATACTGTATAGGTGGTTGAGAGAGACCACACTTTTGTTCTTTACTCCTTCTCTTCAATGACTACAGCACAACGAATGGAACGTCAATTCTTTATTCGATTCATCACACTTGTCAATGATGTGCAAGGATATACTCAACTGCCTTCTGAGATTAATTCTTCGCGGAAGTCAAGTTGGATGAAACAGGTAAAGAATCCAAAGATGAAGAAAGATGCACTGTCTTCCGTGAAATAATGGTATAATTGTTAACATATTAAAAATATGTTAAAAAACCATTTAATCTGTTCTTATTGTGTATCTAATGTCTCTTAATGTCTCCACTTATTGTAGTCTTGGCCTGCATTATATCACAAAAACTTCGTGGTGTCAAGAGAACTGGGACACCTGACAAAGTGGCACACTGGGAGTTTTCCACAACCCTGTGGAAAACTATTTTTCCACAAGTAATTAATAGTTTTCCACAGGGTTGACATTAACTCACAAATGCACTATGATATTAGGTGAGATAGCAGTTGTTATATACCACCCCCCCTATTCGTGCATTTGGAAGTATGATATTACATAGCAGTTCGTATTCGTTATGCGTCCTCTAAGGTGTATAGAATCGTCTACAATCGTATTGAGAGGTTATTCGAGTATAGTTCGTGGTTTAATTCTTATTACGTCTTGTGGAGGGTTATAGAATGTCGTTGTAAATATTCGATTTACTCGTAGTTTATATTCGTGTGAGTTATATAATTATAATTAATCTGTCGTGGTATATTATAAACAATACAACTTACAGATCTGTCTATTAGTTTACTATCATCGTATATGTAATACTAATAGACAGTGAGTTTAGTATTCGTTATACCTGCAATATTATTGTTAATAATTAGTATTCGTTCATAGGCAGTTATACCGGGGGTTATGTGTTAATTATTATCGGTAATGCGATATAAAAAAGGCAAACAACCCTAACCTACAACGAACCAAAATCGAGAGAGAGATTTCGAGTTAATAAAAAAAATTTTTCGATAATTTTTTCCGAGAAACCAAAAAAAAATCCGTGGTAAAAAACCTGTGAGGAACTTGATTGACAAGGAATAAATAATCGAGTATCATTGAGTTGGTACGATATAACCTAATTATTACTTAAGATGGCAAAAGGATTTAAAGTTAAGGCGACAGCACCTACAAAGGCATCCGAAGGGGAAACAGGGGATAGTCTATTTGATATCGAAGAATGTAAGGAGAGAATCAGAGGGAAGACGATTGTATTCTGCCTTCCAGGCAGGGGCGTTTCGTATCGCTATCTGAAGAGTTTCGTACAGTTGTGTTTCGATTTAGTTCAGGCAGGAGCAAGCATTCAGATCAGTCAGGACTATTCAAGTATGGTCAACTTTGCTCGATGCAAATGCCTAGGGGCAAATGTACTGAGAGGACCGGACCAACTTCCTTGGGATGGAAAGTTGACGTACGACTATCAGTTATGGATTGACTCAGACATTGTTTTCAACACCGACGCATTTTGGGCAGTGTTTGCAATGGACAAGGATATTGCTTGCGGATGGTATGCAACAGAAGACGGAAGGACTACAAGTGTCGCGCATTGGCTTGAGGAGGATGACTTCAAGAACAATGGGGGAGTAATGAACCACGAGATGGTAGATACCATTGGTCAGCGTAAGAAGCCATTTACAGTTGACTATACAGGATTTGGTTGGACACTGATCAAGAAGGGCGTATTTGAGCACTCTGAGATGAAGTACCCTTGGTTTGCCCCACAGATGCAAGTCTTCGACTCTGGAGAGGTTCAGGATATGTGTGGAGAGGACGTTTCGTTCTGTCTCGATGCTAAGAAGGCTGGATTTGAGATCTGGTGCCATCCACAGGTCAGAGTTGGTCACGAAAAAACCCGAGTCATTTGATTATTATTTTTTATGAGTCATCTACTAGTAAATTTACCCTCAGAAAAAGTTTGGGTTAGAAAAGAATATCTAAGAGATCTCAAAGATGGTCACGGTGAATTTGTAGAAGGTGTCTGGGTATCGGTTAAATCGATTCCTGGACGTGCCTTTTACTTTGAGACCTATTTACCAGAATACGGTGCAATGTTCGATAAACTTCCTATCAGTGCATTTGTGTCTAGACCTGAAACTCCTACTCCAGATCTAGATCTACCAAACCTACAGTTCTGGAATTGTATGGATTATGGAGTTACTACAATTTGTAAACAATTCACTGCTTCAATGGATTGGCAAATTAAAACTCGTCATTTTGGAAATATGAATGGTTATTATGTTTGCACATTGGATAATTATCATGCAAATCCAGATGTAATTGATTATTCTACAAGTGAATCGCCATCTGAACATAAGTCATTTAATGTAATTAACTTAAAAAATGGTCAGTTTGCATTGTATCCAAACAATAGGTGTAGAATCTTTGATCTTAGTTTAACTCCAGAAAATCCAAAGGATCCTGACTTCAAAGTTTCGACTGAATATTATCAGGTTGAGAATGATATTGGTTGGGGAAGACTTGGTGATACTGATGAGTATTTCTGGGAGACGACGGATGAAAAGTATTCAAGTCTATCAGTTACTCTTCCTATGCCAAATGATATAACGGATGAAAAAGATTCAATCTTAAGGTTTGAGAGAATTTAGGTGTTAGAAAAATAAATATTAGTTGGATAAAATTTTGAGCAAATGAAAACAGAAAAAATCAATATATACTGTCAGGGGAGAAAGATCTACCACGGTCTTTCTGAAGAATCAATGTTTGAAGTTCTTGATCAATTAACTGAAGAATTTTATGCAACAGGGGTTCCCCTTCCTGAGGAAATTATGGTAGAATACACAAGTACCGAAGGAGATTAATTATGGCACTGCGTCCAGGGAAAAATGGAAAGGAGACTATCGAAAGTCGTCCGAAAAAAACGAGACAGGGAAGTTCGCAATATACGAAACTCTCTGCATCATCTCGGAATGGAAAGCGAAAACGTTATAGGGGTCAAGGTAGATAATTCTTTACAACTATTTCTGATTTGAGAGTCTGTGTCTTTTACGTAGTTTAAATGTCAAATACTCTCAGAAAACTGAATAGCGTTAACTTAACGACGCTCTTAATCACTGTGATGGCATCTTCTGCCCTTATTAAAATGTCGGTAGCGTCATTATATCTTGAGGAATACTTCGACTGAATTTTCTCAGATCATATGAAGTCTCGAAAGAGACTTCTTTTTTTATGCTTGGAATTATTTTAAGGTAATCATATCGCGTTTCTTTCAATAAGCGCACGTCGAATTTCTTTCAATAAAACTCAAATAAATACATATATAATTTTTGAGAAAGACAAAGTGCCTCTCAATGCAGTATCAATAGGATTTAAAGATATCAGTCTATCTTTTTTAAGAAATCCTGTAACAAATGATATTACATCTTTAAGAAATGAAGATGCAATAAAGAAATCAGTATTCAATTTAATTAGGACTCAGGTAGGAGAAAGGTTCTTCAATTCTCTTCTAGGTTCAAATGTTGAAGGATCCCTATTTGAACTTGCGACAGATAATTTACTTGATCCACTAGAGATTGAAATTAAAAACGTAATTAATAACTTTGAACCTAGAGTAATATTAAGGGAAGTTGAAGTTGATCCTTTACCAGATAGAAATACATTAAATATTTCTATATCTTACGATATTGTTGGATTAGGTGCTCCTACACAAACAATTAACTTTGTATTACAACCAACCCGATACTAATGGCATTTACACAACTAACGAATTTAGACTTTGATCAAATTCGGGAATCAATTAAGGACTACTTAAGATCAAATTCAAACTTCACAGACTTTGATTTTGAAGGATCCAACTTTTCAATACTAATTGATATTCTAGCTTATAATACTTATTTGACAGCCTACAACACCAATATGGTGGCGAATGAGGCGTTCTTAGACTCTGCTACCGTTCGTGAGAATGTAGTATCACTTGCACGTAATATTGGGTACGTTCCACTGTCTCGTAGGGCAGCTAGAGCGAGTGTATCTTTCTCTGTATTTGATATTCCAGACAGTTCTTTAACGGCAACTATCAAAGCAGGGATTCTTTGTACAGGAAATTTTAATAATACAAGTTTTATTTTCTCAGTTCCTGAGGATATTCAGGTTGGAGTTGTAAATAACAGAGCAGATTTTTCAGATATTGATATCTTTGAAGGAACTTTGATCACGAAAAAGTTCACAGTAGATGATTCTCAACCAAATCAAAAGTATATTTTACAAAATCCTTTCATTGATACGTCTACAATTAGAGTTAAAGTTAAAAATACTTCTACAGATGCTACCGAAGAGGAGTATACTCAGATTGACAACATCATAAACATTGATTCTGACTCTAAAATTTTCTTAGTTCAAGAAGTTTCTGATGAAAAATATGAAATTTTCTTTGGAGATGGTATTTTAGGTAAGAAATTAAGCAATAATAATGAAATTACCGTGACCTATATTGTAACAAATGGAAGATCTGGCAATGGAGCATTAGATTTTACGTTCTCTGGTAACATTTTAGACAATAATTCCGCAAATATTAGCGGAGGAACCGGACTTGTCATTACAAATGAACCAGCATCAAATGGAGATGAGATACAAAGTATCGAATCAGTACGTTATTATGCACCAAGACTCTATTCAACGCAGTATAGAGCGGTAACTGCAGCAGATTATGAGGCAATTATACCCTCAATTTTCCCAAATGTAGAATCTGTCACTGCTTTTGGTGGAGAAGAACTGGATCCACCAAAGTTTGGAACGACATTTCTTGCCATAAAGCCTAAAAATGCAGATTCTTTGAGTGTATTTTCTCAAGATTTGATTCGTCAGTCATTAAAGAAGTATTCTGTTTCTGGATTAACGGTAGAATTTGTTGATGTTAACGTACTTTATGTAGAATTAATCAGTACATTCTACTATAGTTCCAATTTAATTGCATCTCCATCAGATTTGACTTCTAAAGTTATAAATTCTTTAACAAAATTTGCAAATTCTTCCGATTTAAATAAGTTTGGTGGAAGATTTAAGTATAGTAAAGCAATTCGTATTATTGATGCAACAAATGAAGCGATTACTTCCAATATCACAAAAGTAAGAATTCGTAGAAATATCCCAGTAACTCTTAATTCTCCAACAAAATATGTAATTTGCTTTGAAAATAGATTCAATGTTTTAAATAAGAAAAATAATATTCGTTCAACAGGATTCAAGGTTAACGGTATTAATGAAACAGTTTATATCGGTGATCAACCAGATTCTGATTTGTCTAAAGGAACTTTATTTTTATTTTCTTTTAATCAAGATGAAGTTTCTATCAAAGTTCAAAATGTTGGAACTATAAATTATACCACAGGAGAAATTAATATAGATAATATAAATGTAACTTCAACTGTTTTACCAAATAATATAATTGAAATTGATGCAATTCCACATTCAAATGACGTAATTGCTAAAAAATCAATTTATTTGAAACTAGATATTGGAAGAAGTGTAATCAGTCCTGTAAAGGACATAATTTCATCAGGAGAAAATGTTTCAGGAAGTAGATTTACTCCAGAATCAAGTTATTTTTCAGACTCAAAAATAAGAATTTAAAATGAATCAAGATAAAAAAGTAATTAAAATTAGTGATGTTGTCGAAAATCAAATTCCAGAATTTATTTTCACAGATAATCCAAATTTTGAAGAATTTTTAAAGCAATATTACATATCACAAGAGTTTCAAGGCGGAGTTGTAGATCTTGCTGAGAACTTAATTGATTACAAAAATGCTGATTCATTTGATTCAAGCAATTTAATTACAAAAACAACATTATCTTCAGATATTGATCCATTTTCTGAGACTATTAATGTAGAATCCACTACAGGTTGGCCAAAAACTTATGGTCTTTTAAAAATTAATAATGAAATTATAACTTATACTGGAATTACTACAAATTCTTTTACTGGTTGTGTGAGAGGATTTAGTGGGATTCAATCTGTTTCCAAAGAAAATGATCCTGAATTCCTTGTATTCTCACAATCAGAATCAGATTTCCACACTAGTGGAGACTCTGTAGAGAATTTAAGTAATTTATTCTTAATTGAATTTTTCAAAAAGACTAAATCTCAGTTTATTCCTGGATTCGAAGACCTAAATTTTGATTCTAGAATTGATATTCCTAACTTCATCAGCAAATCTAAAGACTTTTATAGATCTAAAGGTACTGATGAATCTTTTGAAATTTTATTTAAAGTTCTTTTTGGTGAAAAAGTAGAAGTAATTAAACCAAAAGACTTTTTATTCACACCTTCAGATGACAAATGGATTGTAGTTGAAAACTTTATTTGTGATTTAGTTGAAGGAGATCCTTTAAAGATAAGTGGTCAGACTCTGTTCCAAAGTGAAAATGATTCAGGTACTATTTTAGAAGCTAGTGGATCAATTTATGCCATAAGTTCTTTCAATGTTAGAGAAAATATTTTTTATAAAGTTAGCATATTCTCAGGATTTTCTAACAACTTAAGTCCAAGAGGATCTATTTTTGGAGAATTTAAAACTACAGCAAAAACATATGTAGTTTCTGATGTTTCCGAAAACAGTAGCACTATTCCGGTAGTATCTACAATTGGATTTGATCTTAGTGGTAAGTTAGTTATTGGTAGTTCCGAAATAACATATACAGATAAAACTTCTACAGAGTTTTTAAATTGTTCGGGAATAGTAAATTCTATATCAAATTCTACAGAAATATATTCTGATAACTTTGTATTCTCATATGAAGATGGTGATATAAATTCCATTGTAAAATTAAGAATAGTCAATACAATTTCAAATATTGATTCTAGTGACTTAGTATTAATTAATGAGGGTGATCAAATTAATATTAAAGGTTTAGGATCTACTAGAAATAGTATTTTTACAGATTCTTTAAATTATAATGTACCATCAGTAATTTCAGCAGGAAAGGTTTTCCCTGCTGAAGAAGATTTAGGAGAATTTGAAGAAGGTATTAATATTAATGGTTTTGTGAAAACAAAGTTTCCACATTATTTAAAAAATGATGATGATGTTGAAATATTCAACTCATCTAGAAATATTAAAATTGCTAATGCTAAAGTTAGTAATGTTAATACTTCTAGATCTTTTGTAATTAATAATTCATCAGGACTTTCTGAATTTATAAACAATGAAATAAAAATAAGAAGAATTCCTTTTAGATCAAAATCTTCACTTTATCCCGAAGTTGATAAAAAATTTGCAGTCAATGTTCAGAATTCATATGAAGACACGGATAATTATTACTTAGAGTCTAATGGATTTCCAGATAATGATATAAAACCATACAAAAAAGAATATAAATTTACTGTTGAAAATGAAAATGGTCTTTTAAGTATAATAAGTGACTCTAATAATAGATCTGAGCATATTTTTCAAAATGGAGATATAGTAAGAGTATCTAATATAGTTGGAGTTTCTACTGTACTATCTAATAATGTTGATTATTATATAAAAAGAATAAATGTATCTAGTTTAAAATTATCTAGAAGTTTACTTAATGTATTAAAAGAAGATTTTGTAATCCCTGAGGTTGATATTGAATGCACTTTGACATCTAAATCATTATCTGGAAAGCAATTAACTTCTTCAAAATCATTTAAAAAGATACCAAAAGATATTGACTATACTAGAACTGAAGAAACTACAAAACCAGGATCAATTGGAGTTTTAGTTAATGGAGTAGAAATTCAAAATTATAAATCTTTAGATAAAATTTATTTTGGCACTTTAGAAAATATATTAGTTTTAAATTCTGGTTCTGGATATGATTTATTGAATCCTCCTACTTTTAAAATTGGAATTGGTTCGGAAGTTGATACTGTATCATCAATTATTCCACAATTAGAAGGAAAGGTTGAAAGTATATTTGTAGATGATCCTGGTTATGATTATGTTGAAACACCAATTGTTACTATAAGTAATGGAAGCAATGAAGAAGTTAAGACTGAAGTTAGAATGAAACTAATTTCAAGAGAACTTGAATTTAATGCAGGAAACTCTGATGTAGTTGCAACTTTAGACACTGAAGAAAAGTTTATATTTACAGAACCTCATAGATTGATTGTTGGAGATGGTGTAATATATGATTCTCTTTCAGGCACTAAAATTGGTATTGGAACTGAGTCTAGTGACGGTACACTATTAGATAAATCTGTATACTATGTTTCTTCTATTGGCGCTGGAACTTCTTTTAGACTAGCTCCAACGGTAAAAGATGCTATAGATGAAACAAACTTGATTAGACTTAGAACTCTTGGAACTGGACTTCAGAAGTTTACTTCAGTAAAAAAAGTAAAAGTAATAGATTCAGTCAACTTGACTGATATTAATCCCACATTAAGATATAAAAAAATTGTAGCTAAAGCAGATGATATTAACAAATTTGACAATATTATCAATATAAAAAATCACGGATTTTTATCCGGAGATGAAATTTCATATTCATTCTCTAATGGTAGTGGTTTAACTAATCTTTCAACATCAGAATTTTATTATATAATTAAAATTGATAATAATAGTTTCAAATTATCATCTACAAAAGATTTAGAAAGTATTGTAGATTTTAATTTACCTGACAACGATACAGTTCATCTATTTGAGTATTCTCCAATAAAAGTAAATATTATAGGTTCATTAACTGTATCTGGTATATCTGAAATAGGAACTCCTGCAGTATTAACTCCAGTAGTAAGAGGATCAATTAATGAAGTATTAATTGAATCTTCTAAAACTGATTATAACACATCTGCTCGTACATTTTTAAATTTTAATGTCAATCCACAAATTAAAGTAAATGATGGAAAAGGTGCTTTCTTACAACCAGTTATTGAAAATGGTAGGATAACTAATGTTATAATTCTAAGTCAAGGTGAAAACTATTTTAACTCATTAGATTTAGAAGTTATTGGTAGTGGTAGTGGAGCAAAACTAAGTCCAGGAATTGTAAATGGTAAAATTACAAGTGTAAAAATTGTAAACAAAGGTATTGGATATGATTCAAATACCACAATTAGAATAAAAAATATAGGATCAGGATTTAGTGCAATAGGTGAAATTAAGAATTATACATTAAATGAAGTTGCTAGGTATAAAACTTCAATACTAAAAAGAGGGATTATAGTCAATGATGTTTACAGACCACAGAATAACATATATGGAGTATATAATCTAACCAATACTCTAAAGAATCTTCTAGGTGCAAATAATTCGAACTTACATTCTCCTATAATTGGATGGGCTTACGATGGATGTCCAATTTATGGACCTTTTGCATTTGAGAACAATGATGGAACTGGTAATATAATTGAAATGACCAGTAGTTATAAAAAATCAAAAATACAAAGAATTACAGATGTTATAGAAGATTTTAAATTCGTAGAAAATATAGGATCTTTAGATAAGCATAATGGAAGATATTGCATTACACCAGAATATCCAAATGGAGTTTATGCATATTTTGCAACTTCATCTTTTCCATTCTTCATAGGAGATACATATAAATTCAAACCATTACAAGAAAACTTTGAATTTAATTTTAGTCAAAATTTAGACTTTAATAAATTAGATATAATCAAATATACTTTACCATATTATGTTAAAGATCAATTAAAATACTACGATTATTTTGATTACAGACCAAATCCAAAAAAAGAAGAAGCAATTGTACTAAAAACTTTATCTGGTGATATTGATAATGTCGAAGTAATAGATTCTGGTGAAGGATATTCTATAGGTAGTAAACTGACATTTGACAATGATGGTACAGGTGGATTTGGAGCATCAGCAGAGATTACTGAACTTTCTGGAGTTGGAATTACAACAATAAATTCTAATACAAAAACAGTTCAAAATATAACATTTGTTTCAAATAATAATATAATTACAGGAATTGCTACAACTGCACACAATTTCAAGGATGATTTCTTTATAAAAATTTCAGGAATTACTGATTCTAATTTTAAATCATTGAATGGAGTTAAGCAAATAAATGTAAATGAATTTAAAACAAGTCTAGATGAAAATTTAGATTCTGAATCTAATACTGGAATTGTAACTTCAATTAAAATTAAAGATTCTATAAAAATTTTTGATATAGATTCAGAAATAAAAATTTCCGATGAAACTTCTACTGTTATTGGTTTTGACTATTTAAACAATAGAGTTAATATTTTAAGAGAATCTTCTTCTCCATCATCTTCTATTGGTTCTTTAGTTGAGTTAAAACAGAATAAATTTAGTTTTAATGAAAGTAAATCTCTAGATCTTCCAGAAAAAGATGTATCATATTATTTCAATTCTGATCTTGTTTCATTAGGATCAGATACTTCTGCAGGTGCTGGAAATACTGTTACTCTAGAACCACTTGGAGCTGGAGTTTCTCAAACGAAATATATTAGGACAGCAGGAATATGGATGCCTAATAATGAATTTAAGTCTGGAGAGTCAGTATCATATTCTAACAATTCAGCATTTTCAGATGTTCAAAGTGATCAATCCTTATCTAGTTTTTCAGAATTGTATATTGTAGATTTTGGAAACAGTGTAATTGGATTGACAACTATTCAAAACGATTTAAGTGGTTTATTATATTATACTGATAAAGGAACAGGAAGACTTCACAAATTAAATACAAACAGATCTGTAATTTCTGGTCAAGCAATATTTAATGAAACAGTTGTTTCTACAGCATCTTCTCACGGATTAGATGTTGGAGATGAAGTAAGTTTAAAAGTAATCTCTGGATTAACTACAACTTATACTGCAACTTACAATCAATCAGATGCAAAACTTCAAATTGACGGACAAAATAATCCTGAAATAAATGTTTATAGAAATCAAAAAGTTGTATTTGATACTTCAACCGATACATTCTTAAGTGGTTCAAACGCTGAATTTAAATTATATACAGATAGTGAATATAAGAATGAATATATTGGAACTGGAACTTCTGGAGTAGAAGTTGTAGTTGGAGTTGGTTCTTTAACTTTAAATGTTACAGATACAACTTTATCTACTCTTTATTACAATTTTGAATCTGATACTAAAAAAGTTTTTGATGATAAAACTGTTACTAACAATAATAGAATCAATATTCTAGAAAGTCTTTATAATGTTACTAGTGGAATAGTAACTAATACAAATCAAACTTTTACAATAAACTTACCATCTTCTCCAGAGGAAGATAATTACAATTCATCAGATTCTAATAAATTGTCATATACAGTTAAAAAGTCTGATGTTTTAGGTCCTATTTCTAAAATAAAATTAACTTCTAAAGGAGTTGATTATAAAAAAATTCCATCTATAAAAAGTATAGAAGGTGATGGAAAATCTGCTGTATTAGTCCCTACAACAAAAAATATTGGAAGAGTATCAGAGATAGGTCCAATATCAATTAATGTTTGTCCTTCAGATAAAACTTTAGTTCCTGAATCAAATTCATATTCAGTTTTATATTTAAAAAACAACTATGAAGTATCATCAATAGACTTAACTTTCTCTGGAAAAAATTATCTAACTCCTCCTAAAGTAAAACTATTCAATAGTAGTAATAATTCACTTGACGATTCTTTTAGTGCATTTTGCACTCTAAAAGGAAATACTGTTGATCAAATTTCAATTTTAAATCCTGGAAGTGGATTAAGTAGATTTGGAAATAAAATAGTATTTACTGATAATTCTAATGGAGTAAAGATTCTAAGTGCATCTTCTGTTCAAGATACACCATCAAATTTTGTAATAACATTAACTGTTGAAACTCCTTTAGCTGGATTTACAACTTCAAATCCACCACCATTTAGTATTAATGATGAAATATTTGTTGAAAATCTTGGTACTAATTTTGACTCTTCAGATTATTCTTATAATACATTCAAAGTAATAGGAATAGTTACTAATTTTAGTAGTCAAAATCAAACAACAATAACATATGAAGTTCCAAGAAGTGTTGGAAGTGTAATTTCATATGATAAAGCTTTTGTAATTAATGCAAATGATCTTCCAAAAGCAAATGTCTTACTTACTCAAAGTTCATTTATTGCTGGAGAAGAAATTAATAGCGAAAAGACTATATCAAACAAAAAAGATAGTTTAACAAAAAATATTGTAAAGATTGAAGATTTAAAATCAATAAAAGTTGGTAATAAAATAAAAGGTAATTTAAGTTCTTCTGAAGGTGAAGTTGTTAAGATTGATAATTACAATTCAAAATTTAATATTGATAATAGTGCTTCTGAGATATTTGGATGGAAAGAATCTAAAGGTAAACCTTCTTCAAATGAGCAAACTTTATCAGATAATGATTACTATCAAAATTTTTCATATTCTTTGAGGAGTAAGTTACAACTTTCTGATTGGAATTCTCAAGTTTCAGATTTAAATCATATTTCTGGATTTAAAAAGTTTAGTGATTTGCAGATAGAATCCGAATTTAATTCATCTGTAGTAGAATCCACTGCTTCTTCTGATGTAAATTTATCAATAAATTCTTTTGGAGATATAACAACAAAAAATAACTTTGATCTAGTTTTAGAACTAGATATTGAAGATAATAATAATCAGTTCTCAGAACTATTGAAGTTTAAATCTAGAAAACTTTCAGATTTTCTACTTTCAGAAGAAAATAGAGTTTTGCCAATAGATAATATATCATCAAATTTCAACAATCAAGCTAGATTTGCTGAAATTGTTGTGGATACTTTACCAACAATTAATACTGGAGGTATTGTTGCAAAATATTTTGTTTTCATAGAATCTACAACCTCATTGTTTACAGATTTTGAGCTTCCTACATTGGCAGAAGTTTTTATAACTAAAAAAAGTAATAGTTTAGATGATGATACTGTAAGTGCAATTTCATATTCATATTTTGAAGATATTGACTTAGGTACATTTACTGCTACAATAAATCCTCAAAACCAAAATGAAATTTTCTTGAAGTTTGTACCAAGAAATATTAATAATATTTTATCTGCTAGAACTATAGTAGATTTTATTCCTTTAAATGTAACTACAGAAACTGTATCATATGGTAATGTAAATAGTTTAGCAACTACTACATCATTTTCTGCAGAAAGTTCCCCAACTCAAAAGGAAGTTATATTATCTTCATTATCTGAGTGTCAATCTGGAACAGTTTATGTAGGAATTTCTTCATCTTCTGGTGTAATTCAAGAATTTAAAGAACTTGGATTTAGATATGACGGTACAAATGTTGCATTTTCCGTATATGCCGAAAGTAGAACATCAGATTTAGGCGATATTGCAGTATCTACTAGTGGTACTGATTTAGTTCTTACATATGATGGAGTTCCTAATGTAGGTGTAACTTTATACGTTGACACAATTTTACTTGTAGAAACTGAAACTTCTCCAAATGAAATACAAAGCGACTTTGGATTGATACGTAGTGAATCATTACAATTTTCAGGAAGTAGTCAGATAGGTATAGCAACTGTTGGAGAAGAATACGCAGTTTCAAATTTTATAATTGAAGTTGAAAAGACTGTTGGGAGTACAACAACAAGATCTCTCGCTCAATTAAATGCAGTTCATTATAATGTAAATTTACCAACTAATAAATATTTGGCAAATATTACTTATAATGTTGTTGGAAATTTTGATGATTTAGATTTTGATCTAACTTTTGATCCAGGTTCAAATAATTACACTCTTTCTTACATTCCTTTTGAAAATGCGGCTTTTGATGTAAAGTTATCTCAAAAAAGTATATTAAGATCCACAAATCCATTATTGTAAAATAAAATGCCAGTATCAGGTTCTACAAATTCAGTTTTAATACCAACTAGTTTTGGTACTAATGCTTTTAATTTAAAGTCAAAAGGTGATTCAATTTTTTTTAAAATTTTTGATGGGTCAAGTATAGAAACTGTAGATTTAAATAGAGATAAAATAACTATTAAAAATCACTTTTTTAAAACGGGTGAAAAATTAACATATAGAATTGAGGAAGGTGGAGAAAAAATAGGAATTTCTCCATCAAGTCCTGGAAATACTTTATCAACTACATTTTTACCAGATGAAGTATATCCTTTAGTTATTGATTCTGATAATATAAGTCTTGCTTTTAGCCCTTCATTAGCAGAATCAGGTCAAGTTATAGATTTAACTTCTGTAGGAATTGGTACAATTCAATCTTTAGAAGTTGAAAAGCAAAATGCAAAGTGTTTAATTTCAATTGATAATATAATTCAATCTCCAGTTTCTGTTGCTGCTACCGTTGGTATATTAGATTTTACTTCAAGTAGTTTGACTTTAGATAGTTTAGATAATATAAAAATTGGAACAACTCTCAGAGTATCCAATGAATTAGTAAAAGTGACAAGAATTATTTTTGAAGATAGCAGAGTAAGTATATTGAGAGGTGAACAATATTTGGGAACAGAAAAGGAAGATTTTACACCTTCAACTACAATGGCTGAAGTAATGTCTGGACAATATAATATTGTCAAAGATGTTATTTATTTTACAGATGCTCCATTTGAAGGAATTAGATTGAAGTTTGATATACCTACTTCAGATTTGGATTATGAAAATAATTCCTTTAATTTATTTGATAGTGGAATAGAAACTGGATCTTTAATATCAATATCATCACAAAATCCTCCAGAGGGTTTAGATAAATCTACTAGATTCTTTGCTATTAAAAACTTTAATAATAATTTTAGTTTTGCTGAAACATTTACAAAAGCAATATCTGGAGAAAAAATAGAATTTCAAAATTTAGGTGGAATTGATCCAACATCAAAAGTTGAAGATATTGAGTTAACTTTCATAGATATTTCTGGTGGTAGCAGTTTTTCTGGTAGAGCTTTTCTTAGGAGTGATTATAGTGGAAATGCAGTATTTGATGATTTTTCTGAGGAGTTTAATGGTATAACAACTTCTTTCGAATTGAAGGAATCTGGAATATCGACTGTTGGTATAAAATCTGAAAATGGTATTGTATTAATTAATAATTTATTTCAATTTCCAGGTTTTGATGAATCATTTAGTTTTGATGATGATTCTGGTTCTTCAACTAATATAGTTTTTACAGGAATATCTTCAGCAAATGGATTTACTACTAGTAAAGATTACGATGTTAACATAAGAGGTCTTCCTAGAAATGGTATAATAGTTGCATATGGAACAAGCAATGGAACTAACTATCAACCTCAAAGATCAGCAGTTTTATCTGTTACTGAAGTAGTTCAAGATGCAAATGGAAATTTTATTGTTGATTCTGATAATATTGGAATTGCTTTTAGTGGATCAGGTTATAGAAATGTTCCAGGTTCTGTAACTTCTATATTCTTTGAAGATAAATTTGGTAATAAAGTTTCAGGAATTGGTACAGCAATAATTGAAAATGGAAATGTAACTGGTGTTGATATGATTCAAGGTTCAACATTTATATTATTAGAAGATGAACCAAATGTAAAAATAGATCCACCAATATCATACTCAAATCTTGAATTTTCTGGATCTACAAATGGAGTCGGTGCTAGAGTATCATTAAAGATAAATGATGATGGAACAATATCAAATTTAATTCTTACTAATCCAGGATATGGATATACAGTTGGAGAAGTTCTTACAATTCCATCTATTGTAGGGACATCTACTCAAATTTCTTCTGAAGAAATAGAGTTTACAGTCGAAAGAGTTGAAAAGGATAAATTTTCAGCTTGGAATATTGGTATACTAAGAAAATTAGATGATTTAGGACCACTTTCAAATGGAGTAAGAAGAACTTTTAATATAAAGGAAAATGGAGAACTTTTAAGTTTGGAATCTAGTCCAGGTTCAGATATAGAGATTTCTCAAAATGTTTTAGTGTTTGTAAATGATGTTTTACAAATACCTAATGAATCATATTCATTTGAAGGAGGAACTCAAATTATATTCTCTGAAGCACCTCCTGAAGGAAGTACTATAAAAATATATTTTTATGCTGGTAGTGAAAACGATACCTCTATTGTCAATGTAATTCCCCCTATAGAAATTGGAGATAACGTTAAAGTTAAGAAAAATTTTGAAGAAAATCCACAAACTCAGCTCAAAAGAACTGTCAAGAGAATCATATCTTCTGACATTTTAAAAACTGAAATTTATAGTGATAAAGGACTTTCTTTCGACGCTGCTACGTTTAGACCAGTAGACTTAACCCCTCAAAAAAGAGATATATTAGTTGGTGGAGAAAAAATAAGTAAATCTAGGGAATCTTTAAATTCTAAAATTGATATTTTTGAACTACAAGTTATTACAACTGGAACTTTTGTAGGTGTTAATACAAATACTGTAGGAATTGATACAACTTCAATTGAGATTGGAGATTATATAGAATCTGTTTATACTGGAATTGGTATAACAATATCATCAATTTCTACTGGTGAAGTTGGTCTTTCTACTAATTCTAATTCCGATCCTGGAACTAATACAGTAAATTGTTCTATATTTAGAAAACTCTGATTAAAGTACAATAGCATAAAAAATTGATAAATAGGGATAAACTAGAATTTTAAAATGCCAGCAATTATAACAGATAATTTAAAGATTCAAAATTGTTCTAATTTTGTTTCTCAAATTGCAGGTTCTGATAGCAATTACTACATCTCTATTGGTATTGCTAATCCTGATTTTTACTTTTCAGATTTTGACACAAATCCACCAGCACCTATAGATAATACAACTTATTTAAATTTCTATAGAGATAATATTCTTGGAGTCAAAAAAATAACAGCATCAGATGTAATTAGAGTTGTTCCAAAAGTTGAATGGAAAAGAGGAACTACTTATGATCTTTATAGACACGATTATAGCGTAAACAATACTACTAAAGTAACTGGTTTTAGCAGTTTATATGATAGTAATTTTTATGTTGTAAATGATTTTAAAGTTTATCTCTGCTTGAATAACGGTGCTTCATCTTCTAATAGTATGAAGGGAGTTCCTTCTACTATAGCTCCAGTTCAAACTGATACAGCAGACTTAACAGACAAAGGAGATGGATATGTATGGAAGTACCTATACACAATTAGTCCTGGAGATTTTTTAAAGTATGATTCAACTAATTTCATTTCAGTTCCAAATAATTGGTTAACTTCTTCAGATGCTGCAATTGTTTCCGTTAGAGAGAGTGCCACAGATGGTGAAATAAAAACTATTTTAATTGAAAGGGCAGCAAAATATAATATTACATCAAATACTGTAACCTGTAACATTGAAGGAGATGGTACTGGAGGAACTGCATCAGTAACTTTTGATAGTCTTGGAAATCCAAATAAAGTTCAAGTTTTAACCGGAGGTTCTGGATACACATTTGCAACTTTAAATTTAGACGCTGTAGTTTCTCCAATCGATACTAATAATAAAGCAATATTTAATGTTATTATTCCTCCAGAAGGTGGACACGGTGCTGATATATACAGAGAGTTAGGGGCAAATAGAGTTTTAATTTATTCTAGAATAGAAAACTCATCAACAAATCCAGACTTTATTGAAAATAATCAATTTGCATCAGTTGGAATAATAAAGGATGTTAAGAGTTATAAAAGTTCTTCACTTTTCACATCAGATACTGGATCAGGTGTATATGGTATATCACTCAACACTTCAGAACAACTTACACCCGATGCTCTTATAGAGCAATCATCATCTGGTGGAACTGCTAGAGGATCTTTGGTCACTAGTAAGTTTTATGGTACTGAAAATATAACTATAGTAAAATATTCTCAAACTAGAGATTATTATACTGATTCTTATAGTGAAGGAAATGTTGTAAATATATTTGACCCGTTTATAGTAAATCCAAATTTTTCGGGGTTAAATAATTCTTCAGTATACAAATTTATAGAATTTGATTCTTCTAATCCAGTAACAATTAATAATAATAGTTACAATGTTTCATCTAGTTTCAATGGAGATGAAATTAATTCAGAATCTCTTGGTCAAGAATTTACATCAGGCATATCAAAACCTGACATAAATACAAAGAGTGGTGATATTTTGTACGTAGATAATCGAGTACCTGTAAATAGATCACCAGATCAAAGAGAAGACATTAAAATTATTATAGAGTTCTAAAAATGTCACAAAGCACAAATTTAAATGTCAATCCATATTATGACGATTTTGATTCCCAGAAAAACTACTATAAAGTACTTTTTAAACCTGGAGTAACAGTTCAGGCTAGAGAACTTACAACTCTACAGTCGATTTTACAAGATCAAATTGAAAAGTTTGGTAGTAGTTTTTATGCAAATGGTGGTATTGTAATTCCAGGAAACTTTGCTTATGACGGAACTTTTACTTGTGTTGAAGTAGAATCTACGTACAAAGGAGTTGATGTAGAAACATATTTTAATTCTTTAATTGGAAAAATTGTAAAAGGTAAAAATACAGGAATTACTGCAAAAATAGAAAGTGTTTTATCTAGAAATAATTCTATAAGAGATACAACAACTTTATATGTTAAGTATCAAAATTCTTCCTCAGAGGACTTTTCTACAGAAATTTTTGAAAATGGTGAGGAATTATCAGTAACTTCTGATGTATCAATAGGAAGTACTTTAATTGAATCTGGACAGGATGTTTTTAGAGTAATTTCTCCACTTGATAGAAGTGCTTGTTCTGTTGGTTCTTCTGCAAAAATTGAGTCTGGAGTTTACTTTGTAAGGGGATTCTTCGTAGATATAGACTCAGACTTAATTATACTTGATCAATATACTAATACTCCTTCATATAGAGTTGGATTAAAGATAACTGAAAGTATTGTAGATGCTAATGATGATTCTTCACTATTTGATAATGCTCAAGGATTTTCAAATTTTGCTGCACCAGGGGCAGATAGATTTAAAATATCATTAACTTTAACTAAAAAGGAAACTGATGACTTCATTGATAATGATTTTATCGAACTATTTAAAGTTGAAAATGGTATAGTTAAAAAGATCAGGCAAAATGATCAATTCTCATTTATAAATGAAATTTTAGCAAGAAGAACTTTTGATGAATCTGGAAATTATTATGTTTCTCCTTTTGCAGTAGAATCTTTTGAATCTTTAAATGATAGATTGGGAAATCAAGGATTATATTTAAGTAATGAGAAAACTCCTGATGGATCTACTCCGTCAGATGACTTAGCGGTATTGAAAGTATCTCCAGGAAAAGCTTATGTAAAGGGATTTGAAATATCAACTTCAGATGAGATTTTAGATTTACCAAAACCAAGAATTACTAAAGAAGTAGAATCTTCATCTAGTAATTTTTATGCTGCTAATTTAATTAAAGTTAATAATGTTCAAAGTTTACCTAAAATAGGTCTAACTACTGATTTTACAGTATCTCTTTATGATACTAGATTGGATGGTTCTGCTTCAGTTTCAGCAGGAACTACAATTGGACTTGCAAAAATATATGATTTTGAATCTGACAATACTTCTTATGTAGATGCATCAAGTCAATCTAACTTGTACCTATTTGACATTCAGACATACACAAACTTGACTTTGAGTAGTTCGGTAAGTGCAGGAATGGGAGAGTATATTCAGGGACAATATAGCAACGCCTCAGGATATGTTCAATCTGGTTCTGGTGGTAATTTATCTTTATATCAAGTTTCTGGTGAATTTGTAGATAATGAACCTTTAATAATTTCAGGTATTTCTACAAATACAACTATTACTGACATTGAAGATTACTCTATACAAGATGTAAAATCTGTTGGATTTGATAGTGATTTTGCTGCAGATACACTATTATCTAAAGAATTACTAGTTGATGGACCATTTGATTTTCAATCATCAGCAGGAGTTGCTACAATTACTAGATTTGATGGGAGTTCATTTGCTACTGGATTTAAAGTTAATGATATTGTAAAATATTCCAGAACTGGTGGATCTGACGAACCAAGGTTTGCTAGAATTACTAGCATCAATTCTTCTTTAACTGGAATTGGAGTTACTGATGTAGCTAATGTTGCAAATGTTTGTACTGGAGATATTGAAACCACTACAACTCTACAAACTATTAAAATAATTAGACCAGAAGTTCTAAACTTTGAGGATTCTTCATTATATTCAAGACTCAATAATACTAATATTTCAGAAATTAGTTTCTTAAATTCCAGTATTTTTATTAAGAAGTACTATGATGGTCAAACTATTTCTGGCAGTTCTATTACACTTCCATCTCTACTCAATACAGATTTTGTCTATGCAGCTTTTGACGAGGAGAGATATAGTCTAGTAGACGACTCTGGTAATGGTGTAAATTTATCTTCTGCAACATTTAATATTACAAATGGTGGAAAAGATGCAGAATTTACAGGATTAAGCGTAGCAACTGGTTCTTCAGTAAAAATAATAACTACTCAAATTAAATCAAATGTTTCACAAAAATTCAAAAAATTACAAAAAGCACAATCAATTGTACTAAACAGAACAAAATACAGTCCCACTAGAAATGGGGGGTTAACTAATTCTACTGTATATGGAACTAGAGTTGAAGATAATGAAATAAGTTTAAATTATGCAGATGTAGTTGAAGTTTATGGAGTATATCAATCTTCAACCACATCAGATCCAGAATTACCTTCTATTACATTTTCTGGTGCAAATTCTAGTAATATGAAACTAGGAGAAGTTTTAATAGGAAAAACTTCTGGTGCTGTTGCAGTTTATGTAGAGCAAAACTCAAATAGTAAAATTTCTTTCGTTTATAAGTCAAACAATAAGTTTATTGTAAATGAATTTGTTGAATTTCAAGAGTCTTCGCAAACTGCAACAGTATTAACTGTAAATGAAGGTGAAGAAAATATAATTTCAGACTTTATCTTAGATAACGGTCAAAGAAAGCAGTTTTATGATTTTGGCAGGTTAGTAAGAAAAGAATCTACAAAAGAGCCTTCTTCTAGATTGAAAATTGTATTTGATTATTTTAAGTTTGAATCAACAGATTCTGGAGACTTAGTTGGAGCAAATAGTTATCAAGAATTTTTAGATAAAGATAAAATTCCATTCTTTAATGGTTTGAGAAATTCTGACTCAATTGATATTAGACCAAGAGTATCTGATTACAGTACTGCATCGTCTATGAGTCCATTTGATTTTAAATCAAGGTCTTTCGATACTAGTTCAAATAACTCTACACAAGTGCTTTCTTCCAATGAATCTATAGTTTTTGATTATAGTTTCTATTTACCTAGAATTGATAAACTAACTTTAGATAAAAATGGTAAATTTGATTTGGTATTTGGTGAATCTAGTGAAACACCATTTAAACCACAAATATCAGAAGAAGTACTAGATGTTGCAACAATTTTAAGTTCTGCTTATGTTTATGATGTAAACAGAGATATTGATATTGTATTAACTGACAATAAAAGATTTACTTTTTCTGATATAAGAGATATTGAAAAGAGAGTTGATAATCTTGAATTGTCAAGTACATTATCTCTTCTTGAAGTTGACACTAAAAATCTTTTAATTCAAGATTCTGAAGGTTTCAATAGATTCAAGTCTGGATTTTTTGTAGATGATTTCCAAAATTTTGATACTTCAGATGTTGAATCACCAATTTTCAAAGCAAATATTAGTAATGGATCTTTAAAGTCTGAAGTAAATAAAAACAGAATTACACTTAAGTTAGATTCAAATACTAATACTCAAATAACTGGGCATACACTGACATTAAGTTATACTGAGAATGATTATCAAAAACAACCATTTGCAAGTAGAATTGTAAATGTAAATCCATTTAATATTGTAACTTGGACTGGAAAACTTGAATTAAATCCATCTAATGATAGTTGGACCATAGAAGTTTCTTCTTCTGAAAGAGTTGGTAGTGCTACAAGAGGGGGTGAAACAGAGGTTATTAGATCTTCTAGATCTGTAGAATTCATTAGATCTAGAAATATAGAGTTCATTGGAACTAGATTAAAACCTTCTACTGAGTTTAGTTTGATATTTGACTCTAGAAATCTCTCATCAAATTTAGCAGGAACTACTTATGCATTCCCCAAATTACTACAAATAACAAATGTAGTTGGAACATTTAATGTTGGCGAGACTGTTAATGGATTTGATAATAATGGAAATAGAATCTCATTTAGAACTTGTACAGCAAATCATAAGACTGGAGTATTCAACAATCCAGATTCAACTTATAATATTAATCCTTATGATCCAACTGTACAACTTCCTTCAAGTTATGGTCCACAGTCTACAGTATTGAATGTTGATACATCATCATTACAAATTTCAAACGAATCTTCTTTCTTTGGAAATGCTACTTCTGGTATGAGATTGTTTGGAACAGAAAGTGGAGCAATAGCAACAATATCTGCATTAAAACTAGTATCAGATGATAACGGAACTTTAATAGGAAGTGTATTTATTCCTGATCCAGATTCAAGTTCATTGAAATTTAGAACTGGTAATGCTTCTGTGAAGTTAACTACATCTACTGCAGGTTTAGGAGTTCCAGGAGAATTTACCAGCACTGCAGAAACTGTCTTTAATACTTCAGGAACTAGAATAGAGATTAGGACTGTTACTTATTATGATCCTCTAGCACAGACATTCATTGTAGATGAACCTGAAGGGATTTTCCCAACTTCTATTGATGTTTTCTTTGCTACTAAAGACGATACAATACCAGTTACACTTCAGATTAGAGAAGTTATAAACGGTATTCCAGGTGGTCCCGATAAGATTGTTGGAAGTTTAGAAAAGATTTTAAATCCAAATGAAGTTAAAGTTAGTAACGATTCTTCGGTAGCAACAAACTTCAAGTTTGATAATCTAACTAGATTAGAAGGAGGTAGAGAATATGCTATTGTTCTTATTTCTGATTCAAGCGACTATCAAGTTTGGATTTCTAGAGTAGGGGAAATTGAAATTTCTACACAATCATTCACTGAAGCTCAGAAGGTTTTAATCAGTAAGCAACCATCTTTAGGATCTTTATTTAAATCCCAAAATGGAACTACTTGGATTCCAACTCCAGAAGATGATCTTAAATTTACAATTAAGAATGCTAAATTTAATACTACAGGAGGAACTTCAACATTCTTCAATAGTGAAGTTAATGCAAGATCAAATGAAAATAAACTTGCTCCAAATTCAATCTTCTCAATATCAACAGATGCCTCAGAATTCAATAATGGAAGATATATTCTAGTTTTCCATCCAAATCACGGAATGTATTCATCAACTAATAAAGTTGTTATTGAGGGAGTTAAATCAGATATTCTTCCAGAAAAATTAACAATTGGGTATGGTATTACATCTTCTGGTGCAATAGACGTATCAGATTCTACAATATTCCAACAATTTGAAGGATCTACAGTTAGTAATTCTGATGCTTATATTGAGATTAATGGTGAGATTATAAAATATGAAAATGTTTCTGGAAATCAATTAACTGATATTACAAGAGGTCAATTTGGAACTAAACAATTAGATCATCCAGTAAATTCTTTAGTACGTAAGTATGAATTTAACAATGTTTCTTTGGCAGGAATAAATACGGAACACGATGTAATTAGTCCAACAATAGATTCTTACTATGTACAAGTAGAAGCTGGAAAACAATTCAGCGAAAGTAAATTTGGTGGTGGTGATAAAATATTTGCCTCAAGAAATAAGCAATTTAGTAAATTAGAATTTGAGAATAATTTTGTTAGAAAATTTGAATCCACTTCTGTAGATTCTTCTATTAGAACAGTAAGTTCTACTAGTGTAGATGGAACAGAAGTATCATTTAAAGATAAAGGATTTGAATCTGTCGGTATTAATAGTACAAATACATTTACAGATCCAAGAATGGTTTGCTCTAGAGTTAATGAAACTACATCATTAAATTCCAATCAATTCAAGGATAATAAGTCATTCACTTTACAATTAACATTATCAACTGATAATGAAGACTTATCTCCTGTAATAAATTTGAATAATTCAAATTTAATTGTAGAAAATAATAGAATAAATCAACCAATTAGCACAAATTCTTATCCTGTAGACGGTAGAGTTAATTCAAATGTTGATGATCCAAATGCTTTAATTTATGTTTCTAATAGGATTGAATTGGCGCAAAGTGCATCTTCAATAAAGGTTTTACTTTCAGCATTCAGATCACAATTTTCTGATATTAGAGTTCTTTATAAGATTTTTAGGGACGATACTCCAGATGAAAGTCAAGTTTGGCAATTATTCCCAGGATATTTTAATCTTGATGTAAATAATCAAATTGTTGATCCTTCTAAAAATGATGGAAGATCTGACAAATTAGTTCCTTCTAGTTTTGAAAATGAATATCGTGAATATTCATTCACTATTGATGATGTACCACAATTTACATCATTTGCTATAAAAATTATTGGAACAAGTACAAATCAAGCATACACACCAATTATAGAAGATCTAAGAGTTATTGCATTAAAATGAGCAAATTTGCTAAAATAGATGGACATCAAAATTTAATAAGAGACATTAAATCAAATGCTATAATAAATACTGACATATCTGAAGGAAATAATTATTTTCAAAACAGAAAAAAGAGAAAAGAAGATGAAGAAACTATGAAAAAATTAAAAAACGATATTGACTTTTTAAAATCTTCTATTGATGAAATTAAATCTTTAGTTAAGGGGTTGAAAAATGAAAAGTAATGAAATTGAATTAAAAAATATTTCAAAGTCTTTTCTTTTTGAAAATTTATCAAGAGACATAGACTCTATTGAAGATATTAATGCATTGAAAAATATATGTAAATCTTGTGTAAAACTCTATTTGAAGCAACAAGAAACATTAAAAGAAATAGTTCTAAATAGTTAAAAAGTAAAAATAATGGCAAAACCCGCATCAAGACAAGAATTAAAAGATTATGCTTTAAGACAACTTGGTGCTCCAGTTTTAGAAATCAATGTTGACGATGAGCAAATGGATGATCGTTTAGATGACGCTCTTCAACTTTTTTATGAACGTCATTTTGATGGTGTGGAGAGAGTTTATCTAAAGTATAAATTAACTGAAGATGACATTAAAAGAGGTAGAGCAAGAGGTGGAGATGAAACTCTTGGTATTACAACTTCCACTACTTCTAGTGGAAACTTTGAAGAGAATTCTAATTTTATAAATTTGCCAGACTTTGTTATTGGTGTAGAAAGAATTTTTAAATTCGATACAAGTACTGTTACTAATAATTTTTTCAATTACAAGTATCAACTTTTCTTGAATGATGTCGCTTTTAATGTTGGTTATGGTGGACTTTTAAATTATTCAATGGTAAGAACTTATGTTGAAGAAATTGATTTTTTACTTTCAACAACTAAGCAAATTAGATTTAACAAAAGAAATAATAGATTATATTTAGATGTTGATTGGGGAACAGCAGTAAAAGATACTTACATTATTATAGATTGCCAGAGAATTATGGATCCATCAAAATATACTGGAGTTTATAATGATTCTTGGTTAAAAATGTATTTTACTGCTCTTCTTAAGAAACAATGGGGACAAAATTTAATTAAGTTTCAAGGAGTAAGACTTCCAGGTGGAGTAGAACTTAATGGAAGACAAATTTATGACGATGCTGTTAATGAATTAGAATCGATAAGACAAAGAATGATGAGTGAATACGAAACTGCTCCTTTTGATGCCATAGGATAATATGTTAAATCCATTTTTTCTAAACGGTAGTAATGGTGAACAGGGTCTCGTTCAAGACCTTATTAATGAGCAGCTTAAAATTTATGGAATAGAAGTTTACTACTTACCTAGAGCTATTTTTTCCGAAGGAAAGGTAATTAGGGAAGCTATATACTCAAAATTTCAAAATGCATTTCCAATTGAAGCCTACGTTCAAAATTTTGAGGGTTTTCAAGATAATACTGTTTTAATGAGTAAATTTGGAGTTAGAGTTACTGATGAACTTAATTTAATAATCTCAAAAGAAAGGTTTGAATTATATATTGGTGAGATTATGAAATCAATTCCAAATGTAAAAAACTTTTCTAGACCAAATGAAGGAGATCTAATTTATGTTCCATTAACTGAAAGTTTAATGGAAATTAAATTTGTAGAAAATAGAAGACCATTCTTTCAATTGCAAAAAATTTATGTTTATGAATTAAGATGTGAATTATATGAATTAGAAGATGATGAAATTAAAACTGGGATAACTGATATTGATAAACAATTTAAAGACGAAAGTTATTCAGCAACATTAACTCTTTCTGGTATAGGAGTAACAGCAACAGCAACTTCAACAATAGTTGATGGTGGAATACAAACTGTTGATATTATAAACGGTGGATATGGATTTAGTTCTACACCATCAATAGTAATAAGTTCTCCAACATCTGGAACTCAAGCTAGAGTTGTAGGTACTACAACAAGTTCAACATCATTAACTTCTAAATTAAACATAAATAAAGTTTACATAGAAGATGGTGGTAGTGGTTACACTAAAAAACCAACAATATCTTTATTTGGTGGAGGTGGAACTGGCGCATCATTTAATGTTGGAATTTCTACAACTGGATCTGTAGGATTTGTATCAATTGCAAATACAGGTCAAGGATACACTTCTATACCAAATGTAATATTTTCTTCTCCTCCTGGTGCTGGTGTAACTGCCACTGGAGAAGCAGTATTAAATTCAACAGGAGGAATATCTACAGTTAGAATGACAAATTGTGGTTCTGGATATTTAACTGCCCCAACAGTTACAATATCAGCAGGATCTACTATATCTACTGGTAACTTTAAGTTCAACGAAACAGTGACTGGATCTATATCTAATGCTACTGGATTAGTTAGAGACTGGGATCCTGATACCAGAGTTTTAAAAGTTTATGGTCAAGGAAAAGATTTTATTGTTGGAGATCTTGTAAAAGGATCAGATTCATCTGCTGAATATTTCATTCAAAAATATAATACTTTTGAGTCTGATACAGAATACGATCAAAATGAAATTATTCAGGAAGAATCGGACAATATTCTTCAGTTTGATGAGATAAATCCTTTCGGAGAAGTTTAATTGGTTAAATAATAACTACAGAGGTTAAGAAAATGTTTGGAACTTACTTTTATAATAAAATAATTACAAAACACGTTGTAGCATTTGGCACGTTATTTAATAATATATCTATTAAAAAGCAAGACCAATCTGAAAATGATCTTTCTATTTTTAAAGTTCCAATTTCTTACGGGCCAGTACAAAAATTTTTAGCAAGGATTGAACAAGATCCAAATGCAAGTAGAAAGATTGCAACAACCTTGCCAAGAATGTCTTTCGAAATGGTTTCTATTGATTACGATGGAACTAGAAAATCTTCTGTAATTCAAAAATTCAAAACAGCATCGGCAACTGATAGTACTGATATTAAAAATGTTTTTGTGCCGACTCCGTATAATATTCAATTTGAGTTGAATATTATGTCAAAGCTTCAAGATGATGTACTTCAGATCATAGAACAAATACTACCATTTTTTCAACCATCTTTCAATCTTTCAATTAATTTTATTCCTCAAATTAATGAAATTAAAGATGTTCCAATAATATTAAATAGAATTAATTTTAGAGATAATTACGAAGAAGATTTCAGAACTAGAAAGATTATAAATTATACATTAACTTTTACATTAAAAACATACTTATATAGTGAAATTCCATCAGATCAAGATGGTCTAATTAAAAAGGTTCAGGTCGATTATGCAACTGATGCATTGAGGAGTGCTAAGAGAGAAATTAGATACACATCAACTCCAAAAGCTCTTGAAGACTATAACGATGATGGTCAGATAAACTCTCTTGACGATCCATTTATTGAAATTGGAGATGATTTCGGATTCAACAGAGATCTACAAGAATTCTCAGACTTTAAAACTTACAGTCCAAATCAAGGAATTGATGTTGATGTATGAGTATGATGGAAAAAAAGTATGAAGGATTAGAAAAAGCTTTAAATATCAAAACTGATATTGAGCAATCTGTCGATACAGAAATAGTATCAAATGAAATTGTAGATGTTAGTTCTGACGAAAAAGAATCTAACGATTCAGAAAAAGATTATGAATATACTAGAGAAAATCTTTATAAGTTAATAGATAGAGGTCAAGAAGCAATTGAAGGAATTCTTGAATTAGCACAGGAATCTGAACATCCAAGAGCATTTGAAGTTGCTGGTCAGTTAATTAAATCTGTTGGAGACGTTACAGATAAATTATTAGATCTTCAGAAGAAGATGAAGGATTTAGATGCTCCAACTAAAAAAGGAAACACAACAGTAAATAATGCACTTTTTGTTGGTTCTACAGCAGAATTATCTAAACTTTTAAAACAAGGTCTTCTAAATAATAAAGAAGAATAATCTTAACTCATGAAATCAATTAATTTAAATGAGGAGGGACTACGTGATTGGTTTGGAAAGTCCAAATCTAAAGATGGTAAAAAAGGTTGGGTTAATGTTGTAACAGGTGATTCTTGTGCAAGTGACAAGCCTGGTGAGGGAATTCCTAAGTGCGTATCTTCTGCAAAAAGAAATAGTATGTCAAAGAAAGAGAGACTTGCTGCAGCTGCTGCAAAAAGAAGAGAAGATCCAGCACAGCAGAAAAAGTCTGGTGCATCTGCGCCAACTATGGTAAAAACCGACAGAGAAACTAGGAAGGAAGAAATGGACACAAGAAGAGCACCAGCAGAATTAGTTGCTAGATTAAGTGCCAGAAGAGAAGGAGAAATGGCAAAAGATGGACCTAATAAAGCAGCATATGATGCTAAGCAAAGACTTCTTGCTAAAACAAAAGCAAAAAGAACTAAAAATGAAGAAGTGGAGTTAGAAGAAGCAAAGGATAAGAAAGGTAAGGGTAGTGGTAATAAAGATGCTTGCTATAGTAAAGTAAAATCACGTTACAGCGTTTGGCCATCTGCTTATGCATCTGGAGCATTAGTAAAATGTAGAAAGGTAGGTGCAAAAAATTGGGGAAATAAGTCTGAGTCT
>Ga0213860_10000078_pt1 | contig 36790 bp, 35 predicted proteins | sample PICome_3_FD_160118 | JGI IMG/M metagenome (GOLD analysis project Ga0213860, IMG submission 160118) | Coastal seawater microbial communities near Pivers Island, North Carolina, United States - PICO550 | ecosystem: Environmental > Aquatic > Marine > Coastal | place: USA: North Carolina...
GGCAAAAATCCATGGTGCCGTGTACGCCGCTTGGGTGCTTGATGATGTTGAGGGACTATCATGGGTCCTTATCTGGCATGAATGCGGTTGTAATCGGGCGTTCAAATATTGTTGGCAAACCCATGGCACAATTGCTGTTGGGCGATAGCTGTACTGTTACAATCGCGCATTCACGGACCAAGGATTTGCCGGCGGTCGTGCGCGGCGCGGATATTGTTGTGGCGGCCGTTGGTCGCCCTGAAATGGTGCCTGGCGATTGGATTAAACCGGGTGCAACCGTGATCGATGTGGGCATCAACCGCATTGATAAGCCAGAGGGTGGAACACGCCTTGTTGGCGACGTAGATTATGCATCCTGCGCCGAAGTTGCGGGTGCCATTACACCTGTTCCAGGGGGCGTTGGCCCAATGACAATTGCTTGCCTTCTTGCCAATACCGTCACCGCCTGCTGCCGCATACACGGACTGGTCGAACCAGAGGGCCTAACGGCGTAAGTTCATGAAAATTCAAGAAGATCATCGATTACTGCGTGGTTGTGATATACGCGCGCGCATTCTGAAAAACGTAACAGCTGCAGTAGATTCCGAAGGCGTCGTTGGTCGCATTGTGTCCATCATGATAGGCAATACGCCTGAGGTCGCAGTTTACATTCGTGGTCAAGCCCGCGCGGCTAACGTGGTTGGTATCCGTTTTGATGAACAAGTCTGATCAGAGACCATAACACAAGATGATTGTAAAAACCGAATTCAAGAGATGAATAATGACCCAGATGTGTTGGGGATTATCTTGCAGCGTCCAGTACCCAATCACATCAATGTTCGTTCTCTGCAATCAGCGATCCACCCCCTGAAAGATATAGAAGGAATGAACCCCGCGTCTATAGGGAATATTGTTTATAATGATGTGGCACTGGCCCCTTGCACTGCCGCAGCAGCGGTTGAATTGATTCATGCCACTGGGTTAACTGTGGAAGGGCTTGAGGTTGTGATCATCGGCCATTCCGAAATCGTTGGCAAACCAATCGCAATGATGCTGATGGCAGAGGGTGCGACAGTAACAGTCTGTCATCATATGACACGGTCTGTGGCAATGCATTCGCGTCGTGCTGATGTGGTTGTCGTCGCCGTAGGCAAAGCGCATTTAATCGGCAAAGATATGATCAAGCCAGGAGCCGCTGTAATCGACATAGGCATCAACCAAATCGAAAACGGCATTGTTGGCGACGTAGACACCCACGAGGTACTGGATGTTGCGGGATGGGTCACCCCTGTTCCTGGCGGAGTAGGCCCTGTCACCACAGCAATTTTAATGCGAAACGCCATCGTCGCCCTAAACCGACAAAAAAGCGCCGGGTGGCTTAATTAAAGCCCGAGATAGGCTATCGCTACAAAGACCGTGGCAACGGCAGTCATCTGGCGTTTCGTCATCTTTTCCCGCAAGAAAATAGCCGCGAGAACAACCGTGATAAGACCAAAAGTTGACGCGGCAACCGCTGCAAACTCTGGCGACTTCATTCCTCCTGCCGAGATGACACTGCCTAATGCGATCGTGTCCAGAACACCCATTAGCGCCAATATTGATAGACCATTCTGCGCCCGCCAATTAATGTTTAGGATAGTCGCAATTGCAAGAACAACAATCAGTGCAGCTAAACGTGTTGGCGCCATAAGCGCAATTTCACCCCCATGTGCAACCGCGGCTTGCCCAATTGCAAAAGTAATCGCAAAACCTGTACCCGCAGCGATTGACCACAAGATGGCTGGTTTTGGGTCCTGCCAATCGGCTTCCTTATCGTCTGAGATCGCAACATATCCAACCCCAGCAATCACCAAACCAACAGCCATCCACTGTAAAACCGAAATAGGTGTACCCGTCAGCATCGCCCAGCCCACTGACAAAACTGGATAAGACCCGATGATTGGCGCAACAAGTCGAACAGGCCCAATCGAGAAAGCTTTATAATGCGCTATTGCCGCAAGCCCAAACAATGCGCCAGATAACAGAGCCAGCGATAAGGACCCTTTGGCCATGGGCCCATCCCAATGAAAAATACTAATCGGCGTTACCAAAATGCATCCAAAGGCAAGCACTGCAACAATGGATGCAAAAATCCCTGTCTTTTGACTGACTTGGCGTACGCAGAGATCGTGGACGCCCCACGAAACCGCCGCAAGCAAGCCTAACACTAATGACATCAGGGATCGTTCCGAAAAAATGGAATTAAGAAGACGAAACACGCAACCAAAAAGAAGACCGAACCGACCATCGACCAGAAATGACCCCACGACGCAATAATGAAACCGCAGGCGGATAGAATGAATAGGATCCAACCTAAAAAATTGATTTGTTTGTTGGTCATTCTATCGCGCTACTGACTTGACAGCTCTGGTTTAAATATTCTTATAATGAAACATATTTTCCGCACAAGCAAAAAATAGATGTTGGGAGGTTCCATTGTTAGACGACATATACCCGAAAGTAACCGCGGGTCCACCCAAGCCTAGCATCATTTCAGAGCCACGGATTTTCAGCCTTCCGAAGGATACCGAGCGCTATGTAATAGAAGGATGCGGAGCTATTTTAGTTCCAATTGAAGATGGTGACCAAATTTCAATTATCAATGAGGAAGGCGGCCAACCATGCGAAGTGATCGCGGCATGCCCAAAGGGTATTATTGATCCTTCTATATTGGGCGCAACGCCCGGTGGACCAGCGCAGGGACTGAAAACGCTATTAACATCATCAAACCAATCTTTGCGCGGGTTGCGCATGGGTTTAGATGCCCGCGGCATTGATATCGCACAGGGACCGGCAATCAAATTTTTTGACATCAAAACGCCAGCAGGTTCGAAAAAGGAATTCACAGCCACGCGCACAGGCGTTGCGATTATCGCGGCCCCCCATCCGAATGCGTTGCAAGCAATGGATTTTGAGGCACAAGATACCGCGACACCACTGGTCGTGTTTGTTAAGCGCACCAGCATCAAAATGGCAAAAGGGTTTAAATTGCCTGACCCCCTGGCAGATCCTTTGCAGGATATTCGTGTTCACACACAAACTGCCGAATCCTTTTTCGTAAAGGCCGGGGACTATATCCAGATTATTGACAAAGATGGTCGTCAATGCACGGACTTCCAATGCTTTAGTGCACGTAAACTGGATAAAGGGATTGAACATGCATTGGACGTAACAACGACACGTACATTAATGGAACATGCCTATCCCATGCCTGGTTTGCATGCCAAATATTACGATCAAGACATGCTGCCGTTGGTCGAGGTTATACAAGATACCTGTGGGCGACATGACGCCTTTGCATTGGCATGTTCAGCAAAGTATTACGATGACATTGGCTATCCTGGGCATATCAATTGCTCGGATAACTTTAACACAGCACTTTCTAACTACGGTGTGTCGGAACGTGCAGGTTGGATGGCCATTAATTTCTTTTTTAATACTGCAATCGACGAACATGGCGTGATGTACAGTGATGAACCTTGGTCACGGCCCGGTGACTATGTGTTACTACGTGCATTGACAGATTTAGTGTGCGTCTCTTCTGCCTGTCCCGACGATACTAGCCCAGCGAATGGCTGGAACCCCACAGATATTCACGTACGCACATACAGCGGTAAGGAGACATTTCAACGCTCCATCGCCTTCCGCGCCACACCAGAATCGGAACCTAAAATGACCAAACAAACTGGTTTTCATGATAGCTTTGCGAAGCACACGCGAAATTTTATTGAATATAACGGCTATTGGTTAGCGAACTGCATGGCTGAACATGGTGCTATCGCAGAATACCACGCGACACGTGAAAAGTGCGTAATAATGGATTTGTCGCCCCTGCGAAAATTCGAAGTAACTGGGCCTGATGCTGAAGCATTATGCCAGTATATATTCACGCGAAATATTAAGTCGTTGCCGATCGGTGGTGTGGTTTACACAGCGATGTGTTACGAACATGGCGGCATGATCGACGATGGCACAGTATTCAGGCTGGGCAAAGATAATTTCCGCTGGATCGGAGGCAACGATTATGGCGGGGAATGGATGCGCGAGCAGGCCGAAAAATTAGGTTTACGTGTTCTAGTGCGGTCATCCACTGACCAATTGCATAACGTAGCAGTGCAGGGGCCAGAAAGTCGTGACTTACTACGCAAGCTGGTTTGGACAGCGCCACACAACCCCGAATTTGATCAATTAGAATGGTTCCGCTTCACCCCTGCACGCCTCCACAATGCAACTGGAGCACCTTTCGTGGTGTCACGCACTGGCTACACGGGTGAGCTTGGCTATGAAGTAATGTGTCATCCAAAAGATTGTAAAGAGATCTTCGATGCAATTTGGGAGGTAGGCAAGGATCACAGTCTAACACCAATGGGTTTAGAAGCACTCGACATGGTAAGAATTGAAGCTGGTCTCATATTTGCGGGATATGATTTTTCGGATCAAACAGATCCATTTGAAGCTGGTATTGGTTTCACCTGTCCGTTGAAGTCCAAAACCGACGATTTTATCGGTCGTGACGCGCTTATCCGTCGCAAAGAAAACCCCATGCGCAAGCTCGTCGGGTTGGATATCGACAGTTCCGTTGATGTGGCACATGGCGATTGTGTTCATATCGGACGTGCACAAATTGGTGAAGTCTGCTCATCAATGCGGTCTCCTTTGCTGGGTAAGAATATTGCAATGGCGCGGATTGACGTTACCCATGCCGCGGCTGGAACATCTGTTGAAATCGGCAAGCTAGATGGGCACCAAAAACGCCTACCTGCTACAGTTCGCGCTGACTTGGCTGCCTATGATCCAAACAAGTCCAAACCGCGAACACCATGACCATGGTTATAGATACGACCCCAAGATAGGCACCCGCTATCAGATTGCATCATAAGCTGTGGAAATAAATTCACGCGAAAGCACATTTTGAACAGGAGAAATAAATGCGCGTTTTCACAATTTTTGTAAGCATGCTGATTTGTTCAATAAGTTCTGCAACAGCAGAGGCGGTTAAGCTGAGCGGAGATGAAATCAGAGAACTCGTCTTGGGGAATACGGCGTTTGGACGATTGGATGGAGAAAAGTATCATCAATGGTTTGGCCCAGATAATGTCACAATACGAACGAGAGAGGGGGCAACCACCGTGCGTGGGGAGTGGCGCGTAGATGACAGTTTACAAGAGTTGCAAACCCTTTGGGTGGGAGAAGAGATGTGGACAGGATGGTTCATCATGGAATTCGGAAACACTTACTATTGGGTAAGTAAGGTCACACCCCCTACCCCCTTTCAAGTCCTAAAGGGTGAAATTAAGTAGATAGGTCAGCTTGTCATAGTGACCAAATCTAATGCTTGTGATGTAAAATTTACTGCTAATAGGCCCAATTGAACGGACCTATTAGGATCTGAATGGTCGCAGGTTTTCAACTCCGTTTCAGCCTCTAGAGCCTCATCAGTTCTGCAAATAAACTTCCAAACTATCATCCATGGCATCTTTCCACGGTGTGTGGTGTTTGGGTGCCATCGTTCCAGTCATAACTGACTTATATCCATTGTCACGGAACGTCATAATACCCTGTTTTTTATGTCCTTTCCATTCCTTAAAGGCCATACATGCGCCCTCGACGTCAAAAGACGGGTAATCCGTTTCAGCAACAAGTTCTTTTATATAATCTCCCTGGTACCAAATTGCGTCGTAATCGGTTTCACCAGCATCCTCACGCTTTTCCCGATCTGCAATATCTGCGTTCATTGCAGCTTCATCTGGGATGCTAATTTTTCCCATTATGACATCCCGCGCCCACCATGCCTGTGCATCAAACATATTAAAGGTGAACCACTGATCCTGCATTCCAATATAGAACAAATCCGGATTTGGCGCGAATGCGACCCCTTTATACAGCATGGCGGTCGCAAGACGGTTCGCCGTTCGCAAGGTTAGATCATCCGACATAAACGGGAATGCGTGCTGATAGCCAGTACACAAAATGATCGCATCCACATCACGTGACCTGCCATCCTTGAAGTACGCGGTTTTGCCATCCATTTTGGTCAATAGCGGCACTTCTACCCAGTTATCTGGCCAATCATACCCCATCGCCGCGGTGCGATGAGATACCGTAATCGAATTAGCACCGTATTTCCAACACTGAGAGCCAATGTCTTCTGCTGAATAAGATGTCCCAATTATCAGAATATCTTGGCCTTTAAACTCAACAGCGTCTCTGAAATCATGCGCATGAAGTATACGGCCTGGAAATTTTTCAAATCCGTCGAATTGCGGTGCGTTGGGCGTACTGAAGTGGCCAGTACAGCAAATAACGTGATCGAATTCTTCTGTCGTCATAGTATCCGATGGAAGATCACGAACAGTGACATGAAACTTTCCATTTTCGTGAGAGACATTCTTAACCGCTGTCTCAAACTTAATCCATTCACGAACGCCCGCCTTCTCAACACGGCCCTTGATATAATCAAACAAAACTGCACGCGGTGGATAAGAAGCAATTTGTTTGCCGAAATGCTCTTCGAAGGAATAATCGGCAAATTCTAAACCTTCTTTCGGTCCATTCGACCAGAGATAGCGATACATAGACCCATGAACAGGTTCACCATATTGATCCAAACCCGTACGCCAAGTGTAATTCCAGAGCCCTCCCCAATCTGATTGCTTTTCATAACAAACAATCTCAGGGATATCATCGCCGTTTGCTTTTGCCGATTGAAACGCCCTTAATTGAGCAAGGCCAGATGGCCCAGCACCAAGAATTGCCACTCTTTTTGTCATTACACGCCCTTTTTTTGCTTGTTGCTTTTAAATGTAGAAAATCAAGTGCATTCCCACAAGTCAACTATTATTACCGTTAGGAAATATGAAAGCTATATGTTTTATTCAGCATCACTTAAAAATTTCTCTTCAGGGATTCTCGACTATGAGTCAAAAGCCGACAATTTTGTTTTGGGTGGTGGCGATAGTTTCATTATTGTGGAACCTTTTAGGTTGCTGGAATTATATCCTCCAGCAAGATCCACTCGTCGTCGCCAACATGTCAGAAGTATATCAATTCATCATAGAAAACCGACCAACATGGGCCACCGCTGCTTTTGCCGTCTCTGTCTTTGGCGGTGCTGTGGGTAGTATTTTGTTACTGCTGCGGCGTAAAACTGCTACGGTGTTGTTCACACTATCACTTTTGGGTTCTACGGCCATAACGTATTTTACATACCGTGTCATTGGACTCGATCCAGCCACAGTTTCAGCATTTATAATGGCTTTCGCTATGCTTCTGTTCTCAAAAATTTCCGAAAGGCGCGAGTGGATAAATTAATAAAATACGCGCCCAAGCTTGGGCGCGTTTATTTGTTTCAAGTCAGACCGACAATCATATGTCCAGTGTATTATCTTTTTCCCATTGGCTAAAGTGACCACAAAAGTCGTTCCATTCCTGCATTTTCATTTTCAAATAAGCTTTTGAAAATTCTTCGCCCATAGCCGCCTTTAGGCCCTTATCTTTATCGTACTCACGCATCGCGTCTAACATGTTCAGTGGAAGCTTAGGCGCTCCACGAACTTTGTGTCCCTCCGCGTACATATCAATATCATGACGTTTTCCTGGGTCCGCTTTTGACCTAACTCCGGACAAACCTGCAGCGATGATTACCGCTTGCAGCAAATATGGATTAACTGCTCCATCAGGCAAGCGCAGTTCGAAGCGACCTGGTCCAGGAACACGAACCATATGCGTGCGGTTATTTCCTGTCCAAGTAACTGTATTGGGCGCCCAAGTTGCACCTGACGTTGTCCGAGGAGCGTTAATACGTTTATAACTGTTGACCGTTGGATTGGTAATTGCAGCCAATGCAGAGGCGTGGTTCATGATACCGCCTAAGAAGTTGCGTCCTTGTTCTGACAATCCAAGCTCTGCCGTCTGGCTACTGTCATTTGGCTCCATCGCAAAGACATTTGTTTTAGCAGTTGCTCCAGGTGCATCCCATACGGAAATGTGTGCATGACAACCGTTGCCTGTCAGTCCTTCGATTGGCTTCGGCATAAATGTTGCACGATAGCCATGCTTTTCAGCAACGCATTTTACCATAAACTTGAAGAAACTATGCTTATCTGCTGTCTTTAAAGCATCATCAAAATCCCAGTTCATTTCCCACTGGCCATTTGCATCTTCATGATCATTTTGATACGGATTCCAGCCCAATTCTAACATGTAATCGCTAATCTCGCGTATCACATCTAAGCGACGCATAAATGCCTGTTGGTCATAGCATGGCTTCGCTGCAGTATCATGGCCATCCGAAATATCATCACCATCTTGGGTTAAAAGAAAAAACTCAGCTTCAATACCAGTTTTGACATGCATTCCTTCTTCCGCGGCTTCCGCAATAAGCCTGCGAAGTACATTTCGTGGAGCTTGTGCCACATCTTCACCTTCCATGACACAGTTGCCCGGAACCCAGGCAATTTCCTTATTCCATGGCAAAATGATTGCCGCTTCGGGATCCGGCACTGCTAGCATATCAGGATGAGCAGGCGTGAGGTCGAGCCACGTAGCAAAACCAGCAAAACCAGCACCGTCTTCTTGCATATCAGCAATCGCTCTTGCTGGTACAAGTTTAGCTCTCTGTCCGCCGAATAGATCGGTGAATGAAATCATGAAGTATTTTACGCCGTTCTCTTCGGCAAATTTTGCAAGATCTGTTGCCATGATCTTATCCCCTGTTTTTTTGTTTTATATAAAAAGGGTGCAACATGTCGTGCACCCTTTCAAGCTTTGTTTAGTAGCCAGTACCTGGCTTTCCTGGATACCAGTCAGTGCCGCATAATGGAACTTGCGCCATTGCTGCAGCTTCCATAGTGAGCGCAACAAGATCCTCAGGCTCAAGATTATGCAGATGGTTTTTACCACAAGCCCGCGCAATAGTTTGCGCTTCCAATGTCATCACTTTCAGATAGTTCTTTAAGCGACGTCCACCTTCGATCGGATCGAACCGTTTCATCAACTCAGGATCTTGCGTGGTGATACCTGCTGGATCACGCCCTTCATGCCAATCATCATATGCACCTGCAGTTGTTCCTAGCGCATTATATTCTGCTTCATACTTTGGGTCATTATCGCCAAGCGCGATCAACGCGGCAGTACCAATTGCAACGGCATCCGCACCCAAAGCCATGGCTTTTGCTACATCTGCACCAGATCGAATTCCGCCTGACAAAATCAATGAGACCTTCCTGTGCATCCCCAAGTCTTGCAGTGCTTTTACGGCTGGGCGCACAATCGCCAGAGTTGGCTGTCCAACATGTTCAATGAAAACATCTTGTGTTGCCGCGGTACCACCTTGCATCCCATCCAAAACAACCGCGTCGGCACCTGCTTTAACGGCCAAGGTTGTATCGTAGTAAGGGCGTGCACCCGCTACTTTTACATAAATTGGAACTTTCCAACCAGTGATTTCACGTAACTCTAAAATTTTGATTTCTAAGTCGTCTGGGCCAGTCCAATCAGGGTGTCGGCACGCAGATCTTTGATCGATTCCTTTGGGAAGATTACGCATTTCTGCAACTCGATCAGAGATTTTTTGGCCAAGCAGCATACCACCGCCACCAGGCTTCGCTCCTTGCCCTACTACTATTTCGATTGCATCTGCTTTTCGAAGGTCATCTGGGTTCATACCGTAGCGCGATGGCAAGTATTGATATACCAGCTTGTTTGAGTGACCACGTTCTTCTGGTGTCATACCACCATCTCCGGTCGTCGTGGACGTACCAGCTGCAGATGCACCACGCCCTAAAGCCTCTTTGGCAGGTCCGGACAACGCGCCAAACGACATACCAGCGATAGTGATAGGAATATCAAGCTCAATCGGGTTTTCTGCGTTTAATCCACCAATAGTAACGTTGGTATCACATTTCTCGCGATAACCTTCTAAGGGGTATCTTGAAATGGACGCCCCCATAAACAACAAGTCGTCAAACGATGGAACTTTTCGTTTAGCACCACCGCCACGGATATCATAAATTCCAGTCGCTGCAGCCCTTCTGATGTCAGAGTTCACGTCCTGCGTGAATGTTGCCGACTGGCGAGGTGTGGTATGCGGAATTCCATTGGGGTTATGTTTATTCATTGTCCAAAATCCTCAATACGCGCCTGCATTATCGACGTCAAAGTTATATAATTTGCGGGCAGAACCGTACCGAGTGAATTCACTTGGATCTGCATCTATCTCGGCCTCAGCTAGAATGTCTTTCAAAAACTCTATATGTTCCGGCCGCATTTCTTTCTTTTCACAATCAGCGCCTAGTGACTTTACCTTGCCGCGAACAAAAAAACGCGCTTCGTAACAGCTATCACCTAATGCATCGCCGGCATCGCCCAAGACAACTAAGTTTCCTGATTGTCCCATAAATGCGGACATGTGACCTATGCTACCTTGAACGACGATGTTCACACCCTTCATCGAGATTCCGCAACGACTTGAAGCATTACCCTTCACAACGATCAGTCCACCATGTCCTGTGGCACCCAAGTATTGTGAGGCATCGCCTTCTATCACAATTTTACCAGACATTATATTCTCGCCAGTGCCTGGACCAGCGGATCCATGAATGTTTATGGTCGCTTGCTTATTCATACCGCCACAATAATACCCAGTAGAACCCTTAACGGTGACCTCTATCGGGGCGTCCAACCCGCAAGCGATTGCGTGCGATCCACGCGCATTTTCAATCGTCCAAGCTGTTTGATTTGTAGTAGCGGCTTGCTCATGAAGTGTCTTATTCACTTCGCGTAAGCCAATCTGCGTAAGATCAAGTGTCTGCATCTTATGCTGCCTCTTCAGAGTTACTGGAACCACCATGGCTCCAAAAATACACAGTTGCTGGCTCTGGTTCCCAGACCCGAGCATCCTCAATACCAGGAAGGTTCACCAAAGCGCGATATTCGGAACCAAATGCGACGTACTGATCTGTCTCAGCCATCACGGCGGGCTTACACGCAATCGGGTCACGAACCACCCCGAAGCCATCCTTTGTTCCAACAACAAATGTGAAAAACCCGTCTAAATCCTTTAACGAACTTTCTAAAGCCTCGCCCAAAGATGCACCCTCACGCATCTTCCAAGTTAGATACGCGGCGCCTACTTCCGTATCGTTTTCCGTTTCGATATGGATACCTTCACGGCGCAATTTTCGCCGCAATGAGTTGTGATTTGAAAGTGACCCGTTGTGCACAAGACACTGGTCATCACCTGTATTGAAGGGGTGAGCGCCCATGGTAGTGACGGCTGATTCAGTGGCCATGCGAGTGTGCCCGATACCATGAGACCCTGCCATTTGCTTAACGCTAAAGCGTGCTGCTACGTTCTTGGGTAGTCCCACCTCTTTGTAAATCTCCAATGAGGTCCCAAAGCTCATTATTCTCACATCAGGGCGCAATACGCGTAGTGCCATTCTAGCGGCAGACACTTGCGATTCCTGGATGTCAAGAACTGCATGAGTACTGTTAATCGTTATTTTAATATCACCTTGAATTTCTTGTTGTAATTCAGATGTTAGGTTTTCAAAGTCACGACTTGGCGCATCAGATTGAATTGTCAATTTAGCCCGACCTTTCGCCTCGCCACTGTAAATTGCGATGCCTGCACTATCCGGCCCACGATCCGTCATAGTAATCAACATATCCGTGAGCATCGCCCCAAGTTGTGGTTCTAATGCTCTATCTTTCAGGAATAATCCTACAATTCCGCACATGGGCGACTCCTATTAAATCCGGTGGATCGACCACCCCGATTCGACGTTAGCATCAAAAAATCAATCTGTGAACTACTAGGAAACTTTTTTTCATTTAAGGCAAAAAAAAATCTGCACCATTGCACCTTGGGAAATTTTTTTTCATCTAAGGCAAAAATAACTAGCTTCAAACAAATTCTCGTGTTTCATTTCACGTAGCTCGTCCGCACGAAACGATCAAACAATACTAAAATGGAAGAGCGTAACTAACACACGGAGGGAAACTGTGGAAGATCAACTAGCAGAACTTGCAGCACAAGTGGCTGCAATTGAAGCGAAAGGGAATATGACCAACACCATGTTCGCTGAAGCTTATTACTATATAACTATTCCGTTGATGATCATCATCCATGCGGGGTTTTTAGCCTACGAAATGGGCGCATCTCGGGCGAAGAACGCTCTGTCCTCAGGCGTCAAAAATATCTTGGCGTTTGCTTTCGTAATCCCAGCGTTCTACTTTTTCGGCTGGTGGGTTTACTGGGCAATGCCTACAGGACTCAGCTTGTCTGCCGGTCCAAATGGGATTTCTGGAGCAGAATATGCAGGTGCCATTGCACTAGCGTGGGGCGATAGTGCAGCCTATATGGGACCTAATCTTGCCGACCAAATTGATGGCGTATTCTGGGGTGCATTTACACTATTTGCAGCGACTACAGCTTCGATTATGTCAGGTGCTGTGATCGAGCGCATTCAAACGGTTGGGTTCGTGATCCTCGCTATTATCTTAGGTGGATTCAGTTGGACACTCGCTGCCGCCTGGGGCTGGCATGCCGATGGGTGGCTTGTAACTGGCTGGGGTGTACATGACTTTGGAGCTGCTGGCTTGGTACATGCTGTCGCTGCATTCTTTGCACTTGGAGTGTTGATCAACCTGGGCCCTCGGATCGGTAAGTTCAATCCTGATGGTACAGCGAATGATATTCCGGGACACAACTTGCCGTTCACGGCGACTGGCCTGATGCTTATTATCGTTGGCTTCTGGGGATTTCTTATGGCGTGTCTGGTCGTTGGCGGTGAAGCATGGTCTTGGAGCTCCAACTACACAACAATCTATGGCACTCCTACAAATCTAGGCGCATTGGCCTTCAACATTCTAATGTCTATTGCCGGTGGCATCATTGGTGCATGGATTATGACCCGAGATCCATTCTGGATGATGTCTGGTGCGCTTGCGGGTATCATCTCATGCGCATCCGGTTTGGATATCTACTACCCAGCCATGACGCTAGTAATTGCGTTTGGCGCAGGCGTGCTACTTAAGCCTGCCGCTAACGTTCTTGAAAACATGGGCATTGATGACGCGGTCGGCGCAGTGACAGTGCACGGCACGATTGGCATTTACGGTATGCTTGTTCTTGGCATCGTGGCATCAGGTTATCCCGCGGCTTTGGGTGAGGGAGCTGCTGTGACTTCATTCGTAGGTCAATTGGTGGGCGCGATCGTGTTTATCGCTATCGGCCTCATCACAGGATATGTTTCCTCTCTAATTTTGAAAATGTTGGGAATGTTGCGTGTACCAGAGGCTGCAGAAATTGCAGGCTTGGATACTGTAAAGGTCCCAGCCCAAGCATATCCAGAAGGCATCGCGGTTTCACCGCCTGCCTCTAGTTAAGAAAGGAAAATAAAAATGGGATTTCCATTTGAAAAAGCAGAATGGGTTGCCGGTATGGAAGCAATCTTCCCAGGTGCTGGGGGCTCAATGCCTGGTACATGGGCATTAATCGCAATCGTCGTTTTAATTGGCGCATTAGCGATTGGGCAAATGTCTGAAGCAGAAAAGTATCGTAAGCACAAGTAATATCCTTGCGATACAATAGACTTTCGGAAAGGCCGCCCTCACGGGTGGCCTTTTTGAATTGAATCGATGAATCGTCAAAAATTTTGCCTGATAGGAAAAAAATTTTAATGTTAGTCTTGATTTTTGACAAACCTCGGTACTGAATAAGAGCAATAAAAATAAGATTCCGCAGGGAGGAAGAAATGGCAATTCTTTGGAGACAATCCGCGCTAGCCCACCGTCACGCTGAAATTGGAGGGGAGCTTGAAGACTGGAATGGAATGGGAACCGCTTGGTTCTATGACAACACGCCAGAACGTGCGAAAGCAGATTACGAAGCAATCAGAACCAAAGCCGGTTTGATGGATGTGTCAGGCCTTAAAAAAGTACATGTGTCGGGCGCTGATGCAGCATATGTGATTGATAGAGTAACAACGAGGAATGTTGAAAAGATTGCTCCAGGTCGTTCTACCTATGCATGCATGCTGAACAGTGAGGGTAAATTTGTTGATGACTGCATCATCTATCATATAGCTCTTAATAGCTGGCTCGTTGTACACGGCACGGGAACGGGCATGGAGCAATTGACTTCAGTTGCGGCAGGCAAAAACTGCTCTGTCATCTTTGACGACGACATGCATGATATGTCGTTACAGGGACCTAAATCAGTCGATATCTTGGCAAAACAAATACCAGAAATTCGCGATCTTGCCTATTTTGGCCTGATGCAAACCCGCCTATTTGGCCGCGACGTGATGATTTCGCGTACGGGTTACACAGGTGAACGTGGCTATGAGATTTTCTGTCGCGCAAAAGATGCCGTACATATTTGGGATAACATCTTGGAAACTGGCGGTGAAAACGTACGTCCGACGCAGTTCTCGACACTAGATATGTTAAGAATTGAAAGCTATCTGCTATTTTATCCCGGAGATAATTCGGAAACATTTCCGTTTGAGAACGAAACATGCGGTGACACACTTTGGGAATTGGGTTTGGACTTCACGGTGTCACCAGGCAAAGAAGGCTTCATTGGTTCCGAAAATCACTATGCCTCCAAAGGTAAAGAGCGTTTCAAAATATTTGGCGTCATGTTGACTGATGGAAAAATGGATCAAATGGAGATGTTCGCTCGTGTCCATGCCAATGGAAAAGATGTTGGCGTGATTACCTATGGCCTTTCTTCCGAACTTAACAATTACTCTGTGGCCATCGCGCGCCTTGATCCATCTGTTGCAATACCGGGAACAAAATTAACTGTTGTGCAACCTGACGGAACAGAACTTTCTGCAACGGCAGAAGAGATGCCGTTCTATGACAAAGATAAATCAATCCGATCAGCAAAAGGTTGATGATTTAAGAGAAGGGCATGCAATATTTCGGTTGCCCTTCGCATTCTAAATCAATGCACGGGAGATAACGCAGATATGTCTAAGTTCCAATTTCCAGAAAGCATCAAAAGTCGTCCAGTCTATGGCACTTTGGAAGCGCGCCCTGGAAAGTATCACCTGATGATTGCAGATGCTGAAGGAGCAGAGGCAATACTGCATCTTCATGAGCAAGATGCCGGATTAATGGCGAAAGCCCACATTATTTATATCCCAAAAGGTAGCAATTTGGGGGAGCGCTTACGGGCAATCAGACCTGCGCAATACTACGAAGGGCCAACCTACGAGGCCGCCGCTTCGCGAATAGAACGAGTACTAGAGGCCTCTCATATGGGCACTCAAATATATCTGACAGGGACAGAAGGCCTAATGGGACAAGCGATGCGCGCTTGCATGAATGCAGGTATACCTCATACCGCAATCCAAACAGAACACCGTGGTAGTGTTGCACGACGCATGCAGTGCGTACACTGCAAAGGGATCACAGAAGATGTAGAAACCGATCCTTTCGAGTGCTCACACTGTGGACTGAATTTATTTGTTCGCGATCACTATTCACGCCGCCTTGCTGCATTTCAAGGAGTCTGCATTGATGCAGAAGACCCAGGTAATGTTCCAGAAAAAGTGGAGTTATATAAATGAGTGCTGCACCACAAAGAGCCAAAGCCGGTGCCGAAAAAATCGAAGTCATAGTTAGCGCCGTACTACCGTTGAATGATTTAGTCACCCGATTTGAATTTAAACGTAAAGATGGAAATCGTTTTCCAACGTTTTCAGCAGGCGCACATACCGTTGTACACATGCGCGATGGGGACAGACAGCGATTGAACCCTTACTCTTTGATGTCTGATCCTGCTGACACAGAAACCTACGCAATTTCTGTAAGACGAGATGACGAAGGTAGGGGTGGTTCACTTTTCATGCACAATAACGTGAAGGTTGGTGATGCAATGGAAATCACTTACCCAGTGAACCTGTTCAGCCTCGACCTGCGTGCTAAAAAGCATGTGTTTCTTGCAGGAGGCATTGGGATCACACCATTTATGGCAATGATTGCTCAATTAGAACGATCAAGTGATCCTTGGGAACTACACTATTCAGTGCGCACCGAAGCACTAGGAACTTACGTCGATCAGCTAGTGTCAAAGTATCCAAATAAAGTACGTATTTACTATGATGATCAATCGCAATCGATCAATTTGGAAAACCTGCTAGACGGTCAACCGCTCGGAACCAACGTTTACGTCTGCGGCCCTAAGGGTATGATCGATTGGGTTCACAAGACAGCTGCTGCTGCAGGCTGGCCCGACGCAAACGTTCACTCAGAAGAATTCACAGCCCCGCAACCTGGAAAAGAATTTCAAGTTCGACTTTGTAGATCAGAAAAAACAATAACTGTTGGGGAGAACGAAAGTCTACTTGAAGCTATGGAACGTGAAGGCGTTGATGCCCCGTTTCTGTGTCGCGGTGGGGCTTGCGGACAATGTGAGACCAATGTTGTAAGTTCAGACGGTGAGTTCATCCATCGCGACCACTGGTTGGAACCGGACGAACACGGCAACAAGATTATGCCATGTGTAAGCCGTTTTATAGGAAAATCCTTGGAGATTGACAGATGACAATCCAATTCAACAAAGAAACGTTTCGTGACGATTATTCGTTCAAAAATTCCGATTGGGCAATTCAGCGCTTCCCGTTTCCGTTTCATGAAGACAGCTATATGTATTCCGTAAACATGGAACAGCATCGAGGCGGGCCTGCCGGATCTGTCTATGAAAAACGTTTTGACGTGGACGAACATTACATATCAGAAATGGAAGATCGCGCCATGGTATTGGCGGATGATCCTTTGAGATGTCAATCACTGCCCCACATGACATTGGCTGGATGGGATCTATTGGAATTGATAATGGTGTCCAAGTCAGAAGACTATCCCGACTTGTTCGAATTACATCGTGAAGGTGACATCTGGCGTTGGATTAATAAGCCAATGGGTATCGACGATACCTTTACATTTTTGGATGAAACAACGCTTCCATACGGTCCGATGGAATACATTACACGGCAAACGCAAGGAGATTTCTGCGTATTAGATCAACGTGATGATAATCTATGGATGGACGCGGGCATGGTGACTACGCAAGCTGACTGGTCATTAGATTTTGACATTGGAATGAATTTTTTTGAATGGCACGCTCCTGTACCCTTAGCTCACGAAAAAGGAATCTTTAAACGCGCTCTTAAATTCTTGCTGAACATACAACAAGGCGCTCCAGCACGGCGACTGAATTGGACGATGACTGTTAACCCATTGTTGGACACCTCGCCGGAAAATTATCACAAATGGGGTATTCAAAAGACGACATTAACGCCGGAAAATATCGGTGCAAAGCAACATTTACGAGTAGAACTTCAATCATTTTTCCGTCTTCCACGGTCAAATGCGTTGGTTTTTCCAATTCGTTGTTACTTAATTGCATTCCAGGATATCGTAAAGTCACCTAAATGGGGGCGGCGTTTGCATCGAGTTATTCGAGATTTACCAGAAGAGTTAGCAACCTATAAAGGGTTCATCGATAACCGGCCAATGATGTTAGATTTCTTATCGAAATACGACGATGGATTACCAACATCTCCAGGAGTATTTCCGGACAACGAAACAGAGCCTGCATTGCAAAAATAAACTCATAACAAATAAAACATAACTGAGGTGCAAATTAAATCGTTGCACCTCAGTGGGTGTACGCGGACAGTATATGTTTTTGTCTTATTCGTATTTTCTGCTATCCTAATTCCTAAAATTATTAACTATTGGAACTTGAAAAATATTCAGCGCAAGATGGCTGCTTAGCTGTGAAATTTGTAAGCTTATTCACGCAATAACTTGACCATCAGTATTCTGCGTTCAGTGGTAGCTTTACTGTATTGCAGCTTTAACTTTGTGGGTAACCAATGATTGAAAGGTATTTGGCTGGCAATTTTACAAGCTTTTCAGGACCATGTGGTGCATCAGCATCGAAAAAAAGCGTATCGCCTGATTGTAAGTTAAATGTCCTATTGCTGTGGCGGTATTCCACTTCGCCTTCTAACATGTAGATTGTTTCAATCCCAGCATGCTGGAATGCCTCAAAAGTGTCTGATTCTTCAGTTAAGGTTATCAAATAAGGTTCGACGATAACTCCACTCGAGTTCGCACCGATATGACCTAGCAAGTTGTATTGATGACCTGCTCGCGTGCCTTCGCGGTCAATCTCTACACCCTCACCTGCTTTGGTATGAACCGCTTCCCGTCGTTCCTCATACTGCCGAAAAAATGATGTCAAAGGTACTGAAAGGGCATTAGCTAGAGTTTGCAGTGTGGTCAGTGATGGCGATGTGTTTCCGTTTTCAATTTTCGACAGCATACCAATAGACAAATCAGTCTGTGCCGACAGTTCCGCTACCGTGATGCCCTTTTGTTTTCGGTGCGCACGCACTTCACGACCAATTGCAACCTCGAGCACTTTTTCACGTGCGTCAGATATTGAGTGTGGATTTTGTCTTAGGGTCGCGTTCATCTTCAAGATTATCTTCTAAATTACTGCAAAACTGATTGGCATTTGAGCATTGTTGATTGATTTCTTAATCATACTATAATTTCACTCGCAATACTATTAATTTCCTATCAGTATAATTAATGTTTAGTTCCTAAGGACAATCAGTTGGAAAAAACACTTCACATCGGGTTTCTTATCTTTCCAGGGTTTCCGATGGCATGTCTAACATCTTTTATCGAGCCTTTGCGCGCAGCTAACGAAATTTCTAATGAGATTGCGTTCAAGTGGAGTATAGTATCAGAAGACAAAGGCAAAGTGAATTCCAGTGCGAATGTCGGTTTTGACCCTGACACCACTCTAAGACAGACAAGTGGATTAGATTTCTTATTTCTGCTATCCGCGCCAACTAACACTTTTGAGTTGCAAACTACTCCTGCACATCTTCGAACACTGTTCAGGCATGGAGTAACCTTGGGAGCAATAAGCGGCGGTGTTTTCCCGTTAATGAGAGCAGGGCTCAGCACCAAAACACCCATTTCCGTTCACTGGTGTTATCGTAGTGCCTTTGACGCAGAGTTTCCGAAAATAACAGCGTCAGACCAAGTCGTCGAAATACAAAACCGTCTTATCACAGCTTCGGGGGCAGCTGCCGCATTCGAACTTGCCTTGCATCTTATTGAAACCAGACTAACCACTGGCATTGCAACAGAAGTGGCGCACTGGTTTCAACACCCAATGATGCGTAAAACAAATGTCCCCCAGTCTGTGCCTATCCATAAGGCCGCCGGCGTCAATACGCCCCTACCTGACACAATCGTAAAAGCCATCGAACTTTTTGCTCAGGATATGTCACAGCCAATAGCAATTGCTGAGGTCGCAAACGAACTGCATATTTCACCACGTCACCTTGAACGCAGCTTCAAAAGAGCGACCGGTCTCAGTCCCTCTCATTACTATCGGAAAATGCGGATGGATGCAGCCAGACAGATCGTAATGTATACGAATGACCGACTACCCGACGTTGCTGCAAGTATTGGATACGTTAGCGTACAAGCCTTTAATAAACACTATGAAACGGCATTTGGTGTAAATCCACGTGAGGATAGACAACGCATAAACATATACCGCGCGAGCGGAATGATTCCCGTGCCATCCGTATAATAATTGTACCGTACAGATATTCGAGGGCAACTTCAGTCAATAGCTTTCATGATTGTGATTAGCGCATGATGTAACGATCCTGCGCTTGACCTTGGTCCAAAAATACGAACCTGATCTATCGGATCACACCTGAGTACAAAACAACTTAGGTGTTCTATAGAAGTTCGGTATGCGTCTCCAGACCTCATCTCACGGATATTTATATTGCACAGCCGTTCAATAAGCCGTTCCAATGTTTCCCCATGCATGTCGAAACAGCACCATCCATCCGTTTGCTCGGTGACGGACGCTGTTTCTGCAAACCGCGCCTTCAAGTCAGACGCCAAGTCCTCGTGAGTGTCATGTGGCGCGATTATCATCCAGCTATTAGGACTCATCCAATAACCTGAGATTGGGTCGCTTAACTGGCAGCGTCCTGGCCCAGGAATATCACCGATAAGAGCCTTTAAATGTTTATTACAGGCCTTTTCGTTTCCAAGTCGGGCTGAAACTGAGGCGAGCGCTAGATTGTTATTTTCAGTTAAGGTCAGCTGACCAATCTTATCTACCTGCGCAGCGTTGCCACCCAAGGCATTAATAGGGTTCAGTTTATGCACGAAGACGCTCCCCATCTGGATCAATAAAATGAGCGGAGACCACTTCGACATCATGGTCTATCCCTGTAAGTGGGCTCACCAATCTAATAACCTCTCCAATACGCGTATTACCGGACTTCAAAAACGCCAGTGCAATATGATGACCCAAATTTGGTGAATAACATGCTGATGTGACATACCCCTGGTCATGCGCAGCATCGACAGCAGATCCTTTGTTCATCAAATGACACCCTGCAGGCACGGGGTCGTGCAGGTTTACTGGTTTTAGCCCGACAAGTTTCAGCGCACAATCTTCATTTAGGCCCTCTCGTTCAGATAAAGTCGAGCCGATACTATCCTTTTTCTTGGAAACCATACGTGCCATGCCAAGGTTCAGCGCCGAAGTTGTCCCGTTCAACTCATTCCCTGCAGCATGTCCTTTTTCGATGCGCATCACGCCCAACGCTTCAGTACCGTACATAACCGCATCAAATTCTTTACCAGCCTCCATCATTTTACGAACCAATGCGTCTCCATAGCGTGTAGGGACTGCTATTTCATAGGCGAGTTCACCGCTAAAGCTGATCCGAAACAATCGCGCGCGCAATCCGCCACAAACAGTAATTTCGCCGCATGCCATATAGGGAAACGCTTCGTTTCCGATGTCATGTTCAGGATCTACAATCTTCTGAAGTAGTCTGCGTGCGTTTGGGCCAGCTACGCTAAATTGGGCCCAAGCTTCAGTTGTTGATATAAGTTGGACGTCCATGTCTGGGTAGAGGCATTGACGAACGAATTCCATATGGCGGTAAACACCGACGGCATTCGCTGTAGTCGTTGTTACCACGAAATGGTCTTCAGCCAAACGCGCCGCTGTACCATCATCCATCGCGATGCCGTCTTCGCGCAACATAAGCCCATAGCGCACCTTGCCAACTGGCACTTTGGCAAACGGGTTACAGTAAATTTTATTTAAAAATATAGCAGCGTCAGCGCCTTGTACGTCGATTTTACCGAGTGTTGTAACGTCACAAATACCCACAGAATTTCGTGTCTGCAAAACTTCACGGTCTACACTTTGACGCCAATGCGTTTCACCCGGTTTGGGAAACCATTGTGCACGCAACCACATCCCAACTTCAACGAAGACTGCACCTTGTTCATCCGCATATTGATGCGAAGGCGTTTTACGCACTGGACGAAAGTTAACATCACGAGAGCGACCCGCGAATGCACCAATTGCAGTCGGTGTATACGGAGGACGAAAAACTGTTGTCCCTACTTCAGGGATCTGTTTTCCCGCTACTTCGGCCATGATCGCTAGACCTGCCATGTTTGACGTTTTCCCCTGATCCGTAGCCATTCCCAGCGTGGTATAACGCTTTAGATGTTCGACAGAAGTAAAGTTTTCCTTGTGGGCCAACACGACATCTTTTGCAGTCACGTCATTTTGCTGATCGACCCAAGCCCGTTTGGCTCCATTGACATGCCAAAATGGTGTGATGTTGACAGGTGCGTCCTCGGCAACTGGAACGTCGCCAGTTGCGGCACTGTACCCGAGATCCACGACAGCTTTAACTGCCGCGTTAGCGCCTCCTTCCAGTGCACCATGGGTAGACAAATCGCCATTAGCTGCACCAATAACCGTCAGGCCATTTGGCATCACTGCTCCGGGTACAAAGGCTGCAATTTTTTCGTTCCATTCGGGGCGACCGCGCTGGTGACAGGTCATATGGACGTTTGGGTTCCAACCACCAGAAACCCCCAAAGCCCCACAAGACAACGTGCGTGTTGTCCCAGTTGGGAGTGTCACTTCTGCAGCGGTTAGTCCAAGACGCCCTTGTGTATTCGTGATCTGGCCGCCTGCGATAGTTTCGTAAACATTAGAGGTCGGTGCATTGAGCCTAGTATCTACAACAGCTACGATTGACACGCCTTTCGCATGTAAATCTGTGGCTGTACGATGTCCATCATCATTGTTTGTAAACACGGCAATCGAATGTGCTGGCGTAACAGCCCAGCGATTAGCATATGCTCGCATCGAAGCAGCCAGCATTATACCTGGACGGTCATTCATATGAAAAGAGATGGGGCGCTCAGTAGCGCCTGCTGCCAAAATTGCACGTTTTGAATAAATCCGCCACAAAATTTGTCTGGGCTTACCATCCTCTGGCTCAGCTAAGTGATCCGACAATCTTTCAACAGCACCATATATTCCATGGTCAAACGCTCCTATGATGGTTGTCCGCGACATTACACGAACATTTTGCATTGACCTCAATTCAGCAACAGCCGACGCTGCCCAAACGCTTGCCGCGTCTTGACCAATCGTGAGTATTTCTGAGTTCAATCGGCCACCCAGCAAAAAATCTTCATCTGCAATTATAACTTCCGCCCCAGCTCGACCTGCAGTCAAAGCGGCAGCCAACCCAGACGGACCAGCACCTATTATCAACAAATCACAGTGCAGAAACCCCTTATCATAAGAATCTGGATCTGGCTGATAAGACAGGGTCCCCAAGCCTGCAGCTTTGCGGATAATGGGTTCGTATATCTTTTCCCAAAATGCAGCTGGCCACATGAATGTTTTGTAATAAAAACCTGCGGTTAGGAATTGAGAGAAACGATCATTGATCGCCATCATGTCAAAGGCCAACGAAGGCCAACGGTTTTGTGAATTCGCTTTTAAACCGTCGAATAATTCAGCTGTTGTTGCGCGCGTGTTAGGCTCTTTCCTTGCGCCTTCGCGCAATTCAATAATCGCGTTTGGCTCTTCTGACCCCGAAGTCATCGGTCCTCTAGGGCGATGATATTTAAAGGATCGCCCCATTAGACGAACGTTATTGGCAAGCAATGCTGAGGCTAGAGTATCCCCCTCATGCCCTTTCATCCACTTACCATCAAATTTAAAGGAAAAAGTCTTTGATCGGTTGATTAAACCACCATCGAGGCGATTCACTTGGGTCATTTTGAGCGTCCCTCTCTACGCGCAACGTCACGCGCCAATTCAACGTTAATAATATCATGAGTTGTGGTGTCGCGCGTCACGACAAGCCAGGATCTATCTCCGCCTTCATGAAACCATAGTTCACGATGCACTCCAGCAGGGTTGTCGCGCAAATAGCCATACTCTGTGAAGTTTTGTAAGGCATCTGAAGATTGCCAATCAGGCCGATTTATCAGGGACGCATCACCCAAATAAGTGAATTCAGCGCTATCACGTGGACCAAGTAAAGGATGGTTAATAATCATCTTATTGATACCTCAATGCAAGTTGGGTTGGTTACCCATGCCTTTTTCGTCGATCATGCGTCCTTTTTCGAAGCGATCAAACCGATAGGCTTTGGCTGTCTCGTGAGGTTTGTCTGTTGCTAAAAGATGTGCATAACTATAACCGGAAGCAGGTGTGGCCTTGAAGCCGCCGTAACACCAGCCGCCATTAAAATAGAGCCCGTCTATGTGCGTGCGGTCAATAATTGGTGATCCGTCCATAGACATGTCCATGATGCCGCCCCACATTCGCAACAGGCGTGCACGCCCCAACATCGGGAAAATTGCCATCCCACCTTCGCAAACGTCCTCAACTACGGGTAAGTTGCCTCTTTGAGCGTAAGAGTTATAGCCATCAATATCACCACCAAATACCAAGCCGCCCTTGTCAGATTGTGAACAATAAAAATGACCTGCGCCAAACGTTATTACGCCCGGGAGCAGTGGTTTCAATCCCTCAGACACAAACGCTTGTAATACGTGACTTTCGATGGGCAGTCGCATACCCGCCTTAGCCATCAAACGTCCTGAAGACCCAGCCACACACGCTGCCACTTTTTTGGCTTTTATCGCACCGCGTGTTGTTTCGACACCATGGCAAGTCCCATCTTCGATTATAAACCCGGTCACTTCACAATTCTGGATAATGTCCACGCCGTTTAAATCGGCTGCTCGCGCATACCCCCACGCGACCGCATCATGCCGCACTGTACCACCACGACGTTGCGCAAGCCCACCTTTTATTGGGAACCGCGCATTGTCAGTGTTTAGAAACGGATACATTTCCTTGATTTGATCGGTCGTGAGCAAATCTGCATCAGCCCCATTCAAAATCATTGCATTGCCCCGGCGTATAAATGCGTCGCGCTGTGCATCAGTGTGGATCAGGTTTAAAATCCCGCGTTGCGATACCATAGCATTGTAATTCAGGTCTTGCTCAAGTCCTTCCCACAGCTTTAGGGAAAACTCATAAAAGGGCTCGTTCCCGTCGAGCAAATAATTGGATCGGATAATTGTGGTGTTTCGACCTACATTTCCACCACCAATCCAACTTTTTTCTAAAACAGCAATTCGTGCTTGTTTATAGACCTTTGCAAGGTAATAGGCAGTCGCAAGCCCATGCCCCCCGCCACCAATGATTACGTAATCATAGGCAGGTTTCGGATCGACATTGCGCCATGCTGGCTTCCACCCAGTGTGGCCGGTCAATGCCTCTTTCATCACTCTTAGTGCAGAATATCGCATAGAATCAGACTCCTTGATCCAAATATCTTATGAAAATCGCAGAAAAACTAATTCTCTTTCGACAATCTTGTATTCAAATCGGACATGCCCTTACAAATAGGTCAGGGATGCAATAAGAAAACAACTCACAAATCGCCCCTGGCAAGAAAAAAACTTGATTTGTAGGAAAATTATGAGACAGTAAATGTTATCATTGGTCCTGGTCGGAATTAGAATTTAGGTCCATTTGAGAAATCCGGTCGACGAATGTGCGTTCGCGACCGCAACAGGGAGAAAAAAATGAAAAAACTCACTACAGCATTAACCGCAGGCGTACTTTCACTTGCACCATTTGCGGCGTCCGCAGCAGATAGTAGCGACCCAATCGTAATTCCAATCCATAACTGGTCATCGCAAATAGTGATGTCGAATGTTGTGGGGCAAATTTTTGAACAAATGGGAAATAACGTCGAATATGTCACAACTGACAGCCAAGCTGTTTATGAATCCGTTCGTTTGGGTGATGTCACGCTTGAACTAGAGGTTTGGGAAGGCGCGTTTGGCGCATCCTTCCGTGCAGCACTGGAAAAAGGCGGCATCGTTGATGTCGGTGACCACAACGCTGTAACACGTGAAGATTGGTGGTATCCGATGTGGACGAAAGACGCATGCCCGGGGCTACCTTCATGGGAAGCGCTTAATGATTGCGCTTCATTGTTTGCAACTGCCGAAACCGGCGACAAAGGTCGTTACTTGGATGGACCAGTTGACTGGTTGAAGCACGGTAAAGAGCGCGTTGAAGCACTCGGTATGAACTTTGAAGTTATCAATGCAGGTTCTGCTGCCGCTCTTTGGGCAGAAATAGGTGCAGCTGAAGCAAGTAAGACACCAGTTGTCGTCTTCAACTGGACACCGAATTTTGCAGAAGCCGTTTGGCCAGGTGAATTCGTTGAGTTCCCAACATGGGTTGATGGCTGTGACAAAGATCCGTCTGTAGGTCCTAATCCGAATGCCTTATATGATTGCGGTAACCCAGCTGACGGCTACCTGAAAAAAGCAGCCTGGGAAGGTATGGCAGACAAATGGCCTGCGGCTTACGCAACCCTTGAAAAAATCAGCTTCACAAACCCTCAAATTGCGGAAATGGCGCGCCTTGTTGATGTAGAAGAACTTGAGCCTGAAGAAGCAGCTGCTGAGTGGCTAGAAGCAAACGAAGACGTTTGGAAGTCTTGGATGAATTAATTTTCGCTTCCATTACCAATCTGATGACCCTGTTCCATAACGGAACGGGGTCATTTTAAATTTCTCACCCTAACTGGGACATATCATGACCGAAGCGACGCCCGTCATAAATTGCAGAAACGTTTGGAAAATGTTCGGAAACGAACCAGAAAAATATTTGAGCCAAATGCCAAAAGATCACACTTTTGAAGCAATACGCAACGACGGCTATATAGCTGGAGTTAGGGACGTATCGATAGAAGTAGCACGCGGGGAGATGCTCGTGATCATGGGGTTGTCTGGATCTGGTAAATCAACTTTGGTCCGCTGCTTTTCTCGTTTGCATGAAATTACGGCCGGGACAATAGAAGTCGACGGGGTGGATATCGGTAAATTATCCGAAAAAGAACTTATTGAATTACGCAGAAATAAAATGGGTATGGTTTTTCAGTCCTTTGGTCTTCTGCCTCATCGAACTGTTCTAGAAAACGTTGCCTTCCCGCTTGAAATGCGTGGACAAGACAAAATCACGCGTCGTGAGCGGGCGTTAGAAGTGATAAAATTGGTGGGTCTTGAAGGTCGGGAAGACTATTTTCCCAGAGAACTGTCAGGCGGACAACAACAGCGGGTTGGTATCGCACGATCCCTTGCTATTGAACCCGATATTTGGTTTCTCGACGAGCCATTTTCGGCTTTAGACCCATTAATACGCCGTGAGATGCAGGATGAATTCCTTCGCTTACAAGAAATGCTGGGTAAAACTATTGTATTTATCACGCACGACTTTGATGAGGCGTTAAGATTAGCAGATCGAATAGCAATCATGAAAGATGGTGCTGTTGAGCAATGTGACACACCTGATCAAATCGTATTAAACCCCGCTACTGAGTATGTGCGAAAGTTTACAGAGGAAATCGAAAAAGCGCGCGTTATAAATGCGCATGTGCTGGCGGACACTTCAGCGATGGGTGAAGGTGAATCAGTAGACGGAAACGCATCTATACAAAGTCTGGCGCGCCTTCTCATTAATGACAAACGAGACATGATCCCGGTCAGCGATGGAGAAGCAATCATTGGAGCCATGAAACGCAAAGATGGTTTAGATATTTTACTAGGGGCTTCTTAATGGCGATCATATCGACTAATAGCTCAAGCGCTCGCATTAAGTTAACCAACAATCAACTTGCCATGTGCATGTTAGTTTTTTCAGTTTTTGTAACAATTTTACAATGGAGCGATGTTTTACCTACCGCTATACATAGGCTACCAGCAGAATGGATACCGCCATTTGCCAATTGGATGGACGCAAGTTTTAACTTTATCCGCTACACACTAGGTCTCGAAACATTAACTAGATGGTTCGCTGAAGGACCGCTACAATTTTTGTTGGATACTACAGCGAATATTTTGTTTGGAAAACGTCGGTGGCCAAATTTTGAGCCAATTCCGTGGTCAAGTATTGCCGCTGTTGCTGCAGTAATCGGATATTATCTTGGCGGATGGCGGTTATCAGCCTTAGCTGGTGGTACATTTGTTTGGACCGCACTCATTGGGCAATGGAAAATTGCCATGCAAACGCTGTCTGTGATTGCAGTTGCAGTACCGTTTGCATTTTTCGTAGGGCTACTTTTGGGCATTACAGCTTGGAAATTTGCGTGGTTTGATCGAGCAATAAAACCAGTTCTTTCTGTTTTACAGACCCTCCCTTTCTTCACCTACCTACTACCAGCCGTCATCTTCTTTAAAGTCGGTCCGACTGCAGGAGCCGTTGCCACCATCGTCTACGCAATCCCACCGATGATATTGATGACAACTCTGGGTCTTCAAAAGGTTAGCCCCGAAGTAGTAGAAGCTGGTAAAATGGCTGGATGTACTAAATGGCAAATGTTACGCCACGTTTACATCCCTGCTGCGCGCACAGAGATCTTAGTGGGTGTTAACCAGGTCATTATGTTGTGTCTTGCAATGGTTGTTTTGACAGCATTTATTGGTATGCCTGGATTGGGAGCAAAACTCCTTGCCATGATGGGGAGCTTTAAATTAGGCCGCAGTTTTGAAATTGGCGTTACAATTGTGCTTTTAGCCGTAATGCTAGACAGGCTGTCCAAAGCCTGGGTCGTGAAACTACCTGTACATTTCGAAAGAGGTACTCCCTGGTGGCAACGCCATAAGTTTCTTTTGTTTGGCATCTTTGCTTTTGTATTCTTTGTCATATTGAGCCAGTTCAATGAATGGTTCGCAGAAATTGGTCGTCGCCAAAGTTGGAGCCAAAGTAAATCTATCGATAAGGGTATGAAATCAGCATTAGCATGGCCCCCGGTTAAGGAAACGACTGACGTCATCCGCTATGTCTTGAATGTAAAAATCTTGAATCCTTTCCGCGATTTTCTTTTATCAATACCCACATTTGGGTTTATTGGTTTTGTCGTGGCCGGCTCACTGGCACTAGGTGGTCGCAAGGCTGGTCTTTACGCCGCGATCTTCTTTGGATTAGTCGCCTTTTCAGGCTGGTGGGACAGATCCGTTATCACGCTTTATTCGGTTATATCAGCCGTTTTCTTAGCAGCTTTATTGGGTTTGCCATTAGCCATCTTTGCTGCTCGCTCTGAACGGGCAAGTAGGAGAATTTTACTGGTTTGCGATACTGCGCAGACATTTCCCAGCTTCATATATCTTCTACCCGCAATCATGCTTTTCGGTATCACCGCCACATCAGTCGTGTTTGCAATTCTAATTTTTGTTATGGTGCCACTAATTCGTTATACCGTTGAAGGACTACGGAATGTCCCACCAGAGATGACGGAAGCTGCAGATATGTCTGGTGCCACAAAGTTGCAAAAACTTTTTAAAGTTGAACTGCCACTTGCTCTCCCAACAATGGAGGTTGGTTTTAATCAAGCCATCATGTTCGCGTTTTTTATGGTGATTATAGCCGCCTTCATCGGAACTCAAGACTTAGGTCAAGAATTGCAAAAAACACTCGCCGGGACAGATCTAGGAAAGAATTTTGTTTTAGGGATTTGTGTATCTTTAATGGCGCTTACATTTGATATGGCAATCATGAGTTGGTCTGAAAAGAAAAAACGAGCACTTGGTTTAAATTAAATCCGAGGTTGTTGACCGAATAAAATTATTTTCTCCCTACAACACCAGACAATCGATTGGTCAGGATATAGTTGAGTTTCGAAACCTAAGCTCTCGATAAAGTTGTTTTGTTTATTTCAGGGTTTTCCAAAAGATTAAGAGCATGCGACTATATCTCATCACCTCCAGACATGTTTTAACACAAACGCGCTTAACGAAACTTGTAGTGGCAACAGCAAAAGTCGCACACCAATTCCAGTAGTGATTTAAGTCACATGTGTTGTGTAAAACCTGTGCCAAATAGCACATAAAGACATCATTGCTCGTTAATGCTATGAGTTAATCAACACAAATACGCCTGCAAAACCACCTAATAATAAGAATATCCAAACTAAGTTTTCTCCCCAAGATGCGCCCACTGAGACGTTTGCGTAGCGATTTTTCAAATCACCAGAAAGTTGCTTGCGACGTGTCAAGCTTTCGTCATGCAGATCCGCTTTTTTTACAGTTTCCATTGGTAGCCAATTAAATGAAAAATCGCTAAAAATGACTTCATCTATCGCATTGATGGCTACATTTCCAAGTTCAGAGCGTGAGAGTATTTTTTCTGGTAATATCTTTATAATATTCTTGTCGCTTTTAAGGCTGGAATGTTCCCTGTTTTGATAAATTCCACAATTTTCATGTAATGTAATTTCTAATTGAAGAATTGACTTTTGCTGATTTATTTCTGCATCGTGACGCAACGCTTCATATTCTTTTTGCGCCAAATTTACATAAATTTCTACGCGTTCATTTTGTGCAACCCTGAAACTTTTTTCTTTCGGTTTTGTCTTCAACTTGGTTCGTACTGAAATATAGTTACTTGAGCCGTTATGCGGTTCAAAAATAATGCTTAGTTTGTTAAGAAGATTTTCAGTACCAAAGAGCGAGATACCGTTTGCAACGGAAGCGTCCAAATGAGCAGTTGCAGTTATCATCTCTCGCACATCCGTGCTATCGCCGTCTTCAAACTTTCTGTGGTTTAGGAAGCGGAAATTACTAACATCCAAAAGTAAAGTCTGCGAGAAATTTCTGTGCCGGGATTTGTAATCATTTGTATGAATACTCTCGTTTGTCCCCTGCTTAACCTCATTCAGAGCAAATACAGAAGTATCATCATTATTCTTAACAACAATTACGTCTCTGTTGTAATAATCATTGTCCAAATTCATGTTGATGACCGCGATTTTTCTAATTAACGCACTTAAAGCGCATGCAAAAGTATACACTCTTAATCAAACCGCACAAGCCAAAGTGAATATCTAGTTGGATACCTTGTGAGGATTATCAAATGACACCAGAGCGTATAATAGAGCTTATAGACAGCTACAGTCGCACTCTGGAGCTAACGGAAATTGAAGAGCGGCTTCAGGCCCTTGAAACCAATTGAAATAGTTTCCGCTGGCACTGCCACACCTGTCTTAATCACGGCCAATGATGTTACCGGGTTCATGGCATACCTTTTGCTTGATTAGTAAAAGTTTGGGGGAAACAAGTGCGTTTAATTTTAGTGTTAGCTATAGTTGTAACAGCTACTTTGACGGCATGTGGAAATATCCATACGATGTCTGCGACTAGCGTCAAAGACAGTAATCATGTTTCATCTTCAACGTTATACAGCGGATAATTCATGAAGAAATTTCTGATCATCTTAACAGCATTTTTACTTGCTTCCTGCAGTATGCCTAATGGCACTGTTAATATTGTTAAACCAGATAAGCCTAGCCTGTTTTTAGGCAAATTGATTTAAGGCATCCGTGTCAGCACCATCACCAGCATCGCAATGATAGAAGCTGATGCACCGATCATAATGGCCTCAAGGCGTTTAACGCAGAATTACAGTTCGCATATAGGTATATCATCAATCTTACCGTTAGATTATTCTCTGGGAATAAGTATCCATACTTTGGCTTGGGCGAGTATATGCGTAACTTCAAAGCACGACTAAAGAAGCTAGAAGCAAAGAAACCACATGTTGAACGGGTTGTTCGGATTTACTGGGCTGATGGCACTTTTGTAGGTGAGATGCGCTACTAGCAAACGTATTTGTGGGGGCGGTTGTGGGGGCGGAAAAACACTCTTCCCAGCAACTAAATGATTTTGTTATTATAATTTTTTGATTATGGCGGAGGAGGTGCACGCAGAAATATGTTGTGGACACAATTGGGAAAGATCAGGGGCAAGTCGCAAAAGCGATAAACCGTTTGATCGAGTTGGGCCTCGTCACGAAAAAGGGTGTCCAGCTTTCGGCGCAATAGCTATCATATCTGTCAGATCTGTCATATTCTGCATCTCTCTATGACAAGTATGATAGGTATGACAGGGTTTGTGCCAGCTTATCTTAAAGACTGGAAACAAATGTGTTAAATACCCCGAGGGAATGTTGCATCACCTCATACCCTTTTGTGAATATGCGAAGAATGCTCCAATCATCATGACTATTGATGCAATTAGCAAACTCGCTCCGATATTCTCCAACCAATCACCTAAGACGCCTGCAGCGAATGGACCTATTGTCTGAGCCAATGCAAAAATGATCGTAAAAACGCTTATAGAATAAGCCCAATTATTTTCATGAAGGTTTTTTCTGGTGAAGTTTGTAATCGCACCAGGCGCCATAAATACCGATAGCCCGAATATTACAGCAGAAACAATAAGACCCATAAAGCTGGGAAAGAGGACTGGAATACACGTTCCAACAGCAATTGCGATCAATATGAATGAGAGTGGCGCACCATCATCAAATCTCGCAAATATCGGTTTCCAAAAAAATGGTGAAACGCAGATGCAGAGACCCAAGATAACCCAAACCGAAGTAATTGATAGCGCAGATAACTGTAGTGATACCATCCAAGCAGAAATAAACGTCAAGTATACAATGTAGCCAAGCCCAAAAGACGCATAACCTGTAAAAATTGCGTACATCGACTTGAATGGGATTTTTTGTTTATCTTTTGCGACCATATTGCTGCGTGGCAATTTGATCACAGACCATATTCCAACAGGACAAAATAATACACACAAAACGCCAATGATGACCCAGCATATTGGCCAAACAGAATTTCCATAAAAGTCTATTAACAGGGGAATAATACCCCCAGAAATTACTATCCCTAGGCCCCCGCCTGTTCCAAATAATATGGCTATGGAAAGTGCATTCATTTTATGATCGTCCTGAAACAATGTTGATGCCAATGCACCCGCTGTTGAAAACGATATTGCACCAAATAATCCGGCCAAAAAACGTAGAACAAACTGAGCCTCGATCGTCACCAGTATGCCAGTCAAAAATAAGGTTACAGACGTGCTGATCAATCCCGCGGCAAAGAGATATTTGGATGGAAATTTTTGCACTATAAGCATCGTAAAAACTGCTCCGACGATGTACCCTATCGCGTTTATTGTGCCTAACCAACCAGCTTGCATGTAGTTCCAATTCAATTCCGCCTGGATAGCGGGCAACATTAAACCATATGAAAATCTGGCAAATCCGTTAGTAACCGTTACTCCAAGCACTAAACCTAAAAGTATAAACCATTGTGTAATAGTCGACCGAAAGTGATCAGAGCTGTCGCGTGAAATTTCCATTTGGTTATTTGGTCGTCCTGTGAACTGAGTTGGGGTCCAATTTCTTATGGCATCACCAGAAATATTTATTAGTTTTTGTCATCGGGTAATACTTGATGCACTTCAATTACATTACCGATCGGATCATAAAAAAATATCTGATGCCAACCTTTCACGGCATCACTTCCCCAATCAGAATACGGCACACCACAATTTTCCAAATGCGCCATGAATGCTTCAATGTCATCTGTTCGGTAAGCTATGTGGCCACGTTCTAAAGGGTTCACCACATGTCCTGAGCGAAATGAATTTGTAATATCTTTCGGGGTTAAGTGTAATTGAATGGTACCATCTGTGACAAAACTTACATCACCTACAAGCGATTTATCTTGATTAATTGGTGGTAAGTTTTGGCGTTCATCATCACCTAAGGTCATCACATTTCGATAAAAATCACTCAGTTCAGGTACGTTATCCCCGCAAAGATTTAAGTGATGCAACCAAAGTTTCATAAGTGATAATCCTTAATCAGGTGTAAAAAACATATAGATGATACTACCCAATATACTTTCGCCGATTGACAAATACGTCAATTAGTCTTTCGCCAATCACTCAGTCATATCCGCCCGAGTAGTAATCGTTGAGGGGGCATGTGTTCCGTCAGTGCTCTCAACGTAACCACTGTTACTTATATGTAAAAAAGGCTGGCCCATTCCAGGGTCAGCCAGTTCAACAGGGAGGTAAAATTTGAAAAATTACTTTTTCATACTTAGTAAAACGACTGTTTGGCTAAAATGTTAAGTTACGGCGCCGGGATGGACCTGTGCAACATCGTCAAAAAGAGTGACCAGCTTTCGGCTCAATAGCTGTCATATTTGTCATATCTATCATATTCTGCGTCTCAATATGACAAGTATGATAGATATGACAGGCTTTGTACCAGATACATGATCTTTGGCCGTGTCGATTAATGATCAAAATCATGGAGATCAGAGCGATGGGATATAGCCTCGAACATACCAATAATTTCTGATTGTGGGATGCAGTCCAGAATACCAGCACTAATTTGTTGTTGGTTCCAGATTAAAGATATTGCTGGGTCGTGAAGCATCGCCCAATTGCTGAAAAAGCGTTTGTTCGCTCGTCTACTTACTAATTTTTTAATTCCGACATGACGATCGTCACGACATATGCGCATATAGGTAGCATTGACGGCTTCCAAGCTGCCCTCAAGCAATTGCAAATATATATCTTGCCTGCAAACCAGTGCTCCTGAAACATTATCTCGCGCATTGCATTTTCTTGCGACATCTAAAATGGTGTGTAGCATAGCGCTATCGTATCCTAATGGTTGAGATGCATAGATAATTTGCATCGGTTTATTAGTGAGATACGTTATTTGTGAAATGATCTTCACCCCTGTGATGGCGATCAAATCTTATCAATTACTGAGCGCGGTTGAGAGCTTTAGTGATCACTGTAGGGTAAAGACAACCAATTAAAACGCAACTAATTTTATTTGGGTTACGATTTACAGGGAACTTAACAGTTCAAGATTAGGTTTCGCCAATATCTAAATTAAGCAAAGTATTTCGTCGTTTACTTATAGATAATGTCTGTATTCAAATCAGAACGGGTATGTAAATCCCAATAAGTATCAAGTATCTTTTGGGTTACTTCACCAGCGGCATCATTACCCAAAATACGGCCATCGACGCGTGTCACCGGAACTATTCCCCCAGCAGTTGTCGCTGTGAATACTTCATCAGCATTTTGCAGTTCCATCGCAGAGATATCGGTTGCTTCACAGGGAAGTTGCAATTCGCCGCAAATATCAAAGACTGTCTTTCTGGTTATACCTTCAAGCGCACCAGACTTTGGCGTAACGACTTTTCCATCGATTACTGCAAAGATGTTAAACCCAGGCCCTTCAGTAATATGATCATCCTGATCCAATAAAACTGTGGTATCGTAACCGCCATCAAGTGCTTGAAACAATGCAGCCGTCATGTCACCCCAATGGTAGTTCTTTACGGTGGGGTCTACTGATTGTGCAGATATACGCCTCGTTTCCTTTGCAATGGAAATATGTGCCCCACGTTTTGCAACTTCTTGTGGAATGACCCAAACGAATGGAACAGCCCAGGCGTAAAAGTGATTTTTGCAAGACCTTGGGTCGCGTGTTCCCGGGATAACTGGGATGCCGCGTGATGCTACCATCGATACGTAAGCCGATTTTAATCCAGAGGTAGAAATTAGCTCTATAAGTGCCGACCGAATTTCTTCCTTATCAAGTCCGACATCTAACCTGAGCTTACTCATAGATGATATAAAGCGCTCTAGATAATCATCTATCCTAAAAAAAGCCCCATTCCAGACGTGGACGACGTCGTAAGTAATGTCAGAACGAGTTAAGCCCCAATCTAAGACCGATATTTTTGCATCAGAAATTGGGAACACTCCTCCGTCCATCCAAGCTGCACCTGCGGAATAATCTATATCATCAGACATCTTAATCAGCCCACTTAATCGAGCATCCAATCGAGGGAAGCTGTTGATCAGGCCCTTTACCTGTTTCTTTGATTTGCATCATTGCATCGTAAAGTTCACGGGACAGTCCGGTGGCGCCATCACGCCGATTATTCAGTCGTCCACGATATTCCAGCTCCAAAGCTGAATTAAACCCAAAAAAGTCTGGCGTGCATTGAGCATCATATGCCCGCGCAACAGATTGATCTTCATCATGAAGATAAGAAAAGTTAAATGCATTCTGCGCCGCAAATTTCTGCATATTATTAAAGCTATCATCGGGATATTTAATCGGATCGTTTGAACAAATTGCGATGACTTCAATTCCTTCATTTTGAAGGGCCTGAGCTTCAAATTTCATGTCCTCCAACGCACGGACAACATACGGGCAATGATTACAAATGAACACCACAACTGTGCCATGTTTACCAGCCAGATCACTTAAATTAAGTCTAGTATCATCCGTCGATCTTAAACTGAATGACGGCGCCTTTATACCGCGTGCAAAATCCATTGTCTGATTACTCACCTCTTAAAAACATATCGATTGTGACACCGAATATACTTTAGCCGTTTCCCCGATACGTCAATTAGTCTTTCCCTAATATTTCCGTAAACGCACAAAAAGACGACTGGGGACGCCGGTTTGTATGTTAACGACTTTCGTCCTTGACCCACCCCCTACTTCGAAACTTGGCATAGTATATGCAGTTCCTTCATACCTCACATAAAATGGTTATGGATATGGAACACAAAAAGGATGAAAACGAATTAAGTTCATCAGATTTGACGACCGCGAATTATGTAAACGATCATCTCTTAGATCGCGTTCGCCATTTGCAAAAAACTGAGCCAACATTGGTTAAGCCAATATTTTCCGAAGACGACAAAAAAGTCTTTGTTAAATTGAGCGCAATTGATTTGGTTTCTTAAGCACTCTTAAATTACGCTGGGATGCCTTGGATCAGTAGGCCAACCGTCTGCGCCTATCGTTGTGTCGTAACCCAGTGCCTCAGTCGATTGGATGTCGCCGCTGTGACACGTCCAGCATACTGACTGCAGGTTATCCAATTCAAAAAATAGTTCGAGATCGCCTCTATGTGGCGTGAGATGGTGTACGACCGCGCTGCGCAAGTGATCCCTACCCGCCTGCAAGTGCGCACCGCAGCCGCTGTGCTGGCATCTGTATTCGTCCCGAGTGAGTGCCTGTCGCCTTAATGTCTTCCAGTGTTTTGAACTGTAGAGTGTGCGATATGCCCGTGCTTCTTCGCTGCGATTTGTTACTGATTGTATTTTAGCCATTAGCTTGCGTTTGCTGCTTTATTTTTGTGCAACTAAACCGCTTGCGCAAAGTATACCTATGTATTCGTTGACTATAACGAGTGCACCCTCATTTCATGGTGCATGACACAAAAGATATGTTATTCCTGCGAAGCCGTTTGTAACTCCATCAGCGAGGAGTGTCCGAGCTGTGGAACACGTTTAGCAGCCAAGGTTACTAGTGACTTTAACCCACTACCGTTTATCGCAGCAGTTTGCGCATCGTTCCTGATGATTGGTGTACTGGTCGGGGCTGCGGCATGAACTACACACCCCGCGTAACAGCCAAAGCAATTTT
>Ga0213860_10000079_pt1 | contig 36730 bp, 55 predicted proteins | sample PICome_3_FD_160118 | JGI IMG/M metagenome (GOLD analysis project Ga0213860, IMG submission 160118) | Coastal seawater microbial communities near Pivers Island, North Carolina, United States - PICO550 | ecosystem: Environmental > Aquatic > Marine > Coastal | place: USA: North Carolina...
GTGGGTACTATGGAACTTATGTGGATACGGATAATCAAGCTCGTAATGAGTTTGAGATGATCCGTCGTTATCGCGACATGGCAATTCACCCTGAAGTGGATAGCGCAGTTGACGAAGTTGTTAACGAGTTTATTGTTAGCGACGCACACGACACTCCTGTCGAAATCAATCTAGACAATCTAGATGTTGGTATGGGAGTTAAAAGAAAAATTCGTAATGAGTTTGAGTATCTCAAACGTTTGTTGAACTTTGACAATCGCGCACATGAGATTGTTAGAACTTGGTATATCGATGGTAGGTTATTCTATCATAAGGTTATCGATCTAGATAATCCAAAGAAAGGTATTACGGAACTTCGTTATATTGATCCAATGAAGATCAAGAAGGTCCGCCAAAAAATTGACAACAAACCGAAAGATGCTCTAGCTCGTGCAGCAATTAAAGGCACAGCACTTGAGTACGAGTACGGAACATTTGTAGACTACTATTTGTATAATCCAAAAGGATTTTATAAAGGTGGTGTATTAGGTCCTGTTGGCGACATGTCGCTATCACAGGGAGTTAAGATGGCAACCGACAGTATTACATTCTGTCCATCTGGTTTGCAAGATCTTAACAAGAGAATGACACTTGGTTTCTTACATAAGGCAATCAAGTCACTCAACCAACTCAGGATGATCGAAGACAGTCTTGTTATCTACAGACTATCTCGCGCACCTGAAAGAAGAATTTTCTACATCGACGTTGGTAATCTACCTAAGGTAAAGGCAGAACAATATCTTCGCGATGTGATGTCTCGCTACCGCAACAAACTAGTCTATGATGCACAGACTGGTGAGATGCGCGACGACAAAAAGCACATGAGTATGCTAGAGGATTTCTGGTTACCTCGCAGAGAGGGTGGACGTGGCACTGAGATCACGACACTGCCTGGAGGACAGAACCTTGGAGAACTCAAGGACGTTGAGTATTTCAAAAAGAAACTCTTTAATTCTCTCAATCTTCCTCCTTCCCGTCTCACAGACGACAATAAAGGATTCAATCTTGGTAAGACCACTGAAGTCCTCCGTGACGAACTTAAGTTCACGAAGTTCATTGGTCGTCTCCGCAAGAGATTCTCTGAGATGTTCCAAGACATGCTTAAAACTCAGCTCATCCTCAAGGGAGTAATCTCCCCTGAAGATTGGGATGACATGAAGGAGCATATCCAGTATGACTATCTCTTTGATAATCACTTCAATGAACTAAAGGAAATTGAAATGATGAACCAAAGAATGATGACTGTCACTCAGATGGATCCTTTTGTTGGAAAGTATTTCTCTACAGAATATATCCGCAAGAATATCTTGGGTCAAACTACCAAAGATATGCGCGAGATTGATAAGCAGATGAGACAAGACATCGACACTGGTCTCGCTATCGATCCAGTAGAAGTAAATGTTCTAGACAATATGCAGCAACAGAACGCTGCACTCGCTCCAGAAATTGCAGATATGCAAGCAGATGCATCCGCTGAAAGAGAAGCAGATGCTGCTGATGCTGCGCTCGAAAGAGATATCAAAAGAGCAAAATCCGCACCGTCAAAACCCAGCGGAGATAAATAAATTATACTGAACTATCATTATGGCAGAATCTACCGAAGTAAATTCACTCCAAGGTGAGGTTGATATCGTTAATCAAATTGCCGATAATCAACGCGCCAATGCGATTAATGCAATCCACGACATGTTATTTGCCAAGGCATCTGATGCTATGGCAGATTACAAAAAGGTGGTAGCAAATACGTTCTTTGATGAACCCACAGAAACCGAAACGGAAGTAACCGATGAAACTGATAACGGAAACGATTGAAGACGTTCAAATCCTTACTGAGGAAAAGAACGGAAAGAAACTCCTTTATATTGAAGGTGTATTCCTCCAGTCTGAACTGAAGAACCGTAACGGACGCATGTATCCTTTTAATGTTCTCAACAAAGAAGTTGAGAGATATAACGAGGAATATGTTAAATCCAAGCGTGCTCTAGGTGAACTCGGTCACCCTGATGGACCTACTATCAACCTTGATAGAGTGTCACATAGGATTACAAGTCTCCGCGCTGAAGGTAATAACTTCATTGGCAAGGCACAAATCCTCGACACACCAATGGGTAACATCGCTAAGAACTTACTTGGCGAAGGTGTTCAGTTAGGTGTTTCCTCTCGTGGTATGGGAAGCATCCAAAAGTCAGAAGACTGCAACGTTGTTGCGGACGACTTTATGTTAACAACTGCTGCTGATATTGTAGCAGACCCTTCCGCACCTGATGCATTTGTAAATGGTATCATGGAAGGAAAAGAATGGGTATGGGACAACGGTCTACTAAAAGAGAGAGAAGTTGCTAAATACCAACGTTATATTGAAAGCGCATCGCGCTATCAGTTGGAAGAGAGAACGCTCAAAGCATTTGAGCATTTCCTCGGAAAACTGTGATTTATAAATAAACTTAGATTAATTATACGGAAATTACGAGGTAAACTCAAATGTCAGATATGCTAAACGAAAAGTTTGAGGAGTTCGTTACCGAGCAAAAGGTGATTGTGGAAGCTGGCGATCCAATGCCAACGGTTTCTGCTAACGTTATTCCTGGCACTGGTAGTGATCCTTCACAGGTTTCTGACGCACAGACTAGTTCTGCAAGCGGCAAGGATCCTGCACCAAAGGTAGAACCTTCTGCCGCTTATGGTCAATCTGCTCCTGCGGATCTTGGTGGAACTTCCACCACTCCTAACGAGCATGATGACGACGGAGAAGAGAACCCTGGAGCAAAAGCTGCTGCTCCTATCTCCCAGGTATCTGGAGATCCTCAGCAGCGTGCAGGTGATTCCCCTGACGCAAGACCAACTGTTGGTGCTGAAGTAGCATATGGCACAAAGATGGGAAGTGCAGTTACCTATCCTATCAAACCATCGATGGAAGAACTCGATGTTTCCGCTGACGTTGCCGCTCTAGTAGAGGGCACCGAACTATCCGAAGAGTTTGCAGACAAGGCAAAGACAATCTTTGAAGCTGCCGTCAAAGCAAAAATCTCTGAGGAGTATGACAAACTTGTAGAACACTTTGCCACCGAACTTGACAAGCAACTTGAAGTTGCCAAGTCGGAACTTTCTGAAGAAGTTAATGGCACTGTGAACTACGCTATCGGTCAATGGATGGAGCAAAACCAAGTTGCTGTTGACCGTGGCATCAGAAATGAGATCACAGAAGACTTCATTGCAGGTCTTAAGGGTCTCTTTGAAGAGCACTACATCTCTATCCCTGACGACAAAGTTGACGTGGTAGAGGGTATGTCCGAATCTATTCGTGAAATGGAAGAGCGCCTAGACGAACAGGTCAAGGCTAATGTGAAACTACAAAATCGTCTTAATGAGACTGCTAAACTCAACATTCTGAACACTGTTTCGGAAGGACTTGCAGATACTCAGAAAGAAAAACTCGCAGCACTTGCTGAGGGTCTAGAGTTCGTTTCTGAAGAATCGTTCTCTGCGAAAGTCAAGACTATCAAAGAGAGCTACTTCAAAGAAGCAGCTGCACCTCAAAGCGAGGTTGCTGATGAAACCCCAGTTGAGGGTGCAGGAGAAGAGGTAAGTCCAGCAATGGCACAATATCTCTCCGCACTTAATCGCTGGCAATCCTGATTATAATTAATCCCTATTTTTTCCAAGGAGCAAAGAACAAATGTTCAATTCACAAGCTCTAACAGAAAAGTGGTCACCTGTTCTAAGTCACGAAGGCGCTGGCGCTATCAAAGACAATTATAGAAAGGCTGTTACCGCTGTACTGTTAGAAAATACCGAATCCCAACTACGCGAAGAGCGTGGTATGATCAACGAAGCATCCAACACTGTTGGTGCTATCAGCGGTGATGCACTATCTGGATCTGGTCTTACAACTAAGACTGGTGGTCTTGCAGGTTTCGACCCTGTAATGATCTCCTTGATCCGTCGTGCAATGCCTAACCTCGTCGCATATGACATCTGTGGTGTCCAACCAATGTCTGGTCCTACAGGTCTTATCTTCGCGATGAAGTCCCACTACCAGCAGAACGGTTCCGCACTACGTGCTGGAAACGAGGCACTCTACAACGAGCCTGACACCAACTTCTCTGGTAACACTCAGGGTCCTGCAGCATACAACGATCCAGTATCTCCTCTTGGCGATGGTGGTGCTACCGATGCTAACCCAGGTCTCCTTAACGACGCAACTGGCGGCGGTACAACTGCTGCTAACTATGAGCGTCAAGCAGGCAACATTGCTAGAGAAGACGCCGAAGTTCTAGGTTCTGGATCTACTCTCTTTAACGAGATGAGCTTCAGCATCGAGAAGACCTCTGTCACTGCTAAAACAAGAGCACTCAAGGCAGAGTACACTCTAGAACTAGCACAGGATCTCAAGGCGATCCATGGTCTAGACGCTGAGCAAGAACTTGCTAACCTACTTTCTAGCGAGATCCTTGCTGAAATCAACCGTGAAGTTGTTCGTACCGTTTACACTGTCGCTAAGTCTGGCGCACAGAACAACGTTGCTAACGCTGGTGTATTTGACCTCGACGTTGACAGCAACGGCAGATGGTCGGTTGAGAAATTCAAGGGACTTATGTTCCAGATCGAAAGAGATGCTAACGCTATCGCGCAGCAAACTCGTAGAGGAAAGGGCAACTTCATCATCACTTCTGCTGATGTTGCTTCTGCTCTCGCTATGTCTGGCACCCTCGATTATTCCTCTGGTCTAACTGGCGCTGGTGGTCCTTCCATCGGTGAAGTTGATGACACTGGAAACCTTCTCGTCGGCACCATGAACGGTCGTATCAAGGTCTTCGTTGATCCTTACTCTGCGAACGTTTCTAACACTCACTACTATGTTGTAGGTTATAAGGGTTCTTCTCCATATGACAGTGGACTGTTCTACTGCCCATATGTTCCCCTCCAGATGCTACGTTCTATCGATCCTAGCACCTTCCAACCTAAGATCGGTTTCAAGACACGCTACGGCATGGTCGCAAACCCATTCGTTGTACAGTCCAACGGCACACCTGATGCTGAAGCACTTACAGCAAACCGTAACCAGTATTACAGAAGAGTTAGAGTTGCTAACCTTACCTGATAATAACTGTTATCAAATCAACACAGGGGATCCACGGATCCCCTTTTTTTGTGCTTAAATAGGAGTATGTATCTTACGGTTACTTTATGCCAAGAGGAAACATGAGAAAGGTTGACATCGAACCAAAGATCCTTAAACTAAAAACTGAGATCTACGAAGGTCGATACAATGGCGCTAGCGAGGATTGGCTCAACGGTGCTCATTACTCACTCAACCTAGTTCTTAACATCCTACAAGAATACAGTTCATGAACCAGTCATCTCTAGTTTTACTACTGTGCTTATCACCGCTTGCGGTGATCTTCATTGTTATGAAACTAGCACTCTGGATTACAGAGACTGCTTCTTATCGCGCAGAGACTGAGAAGTTGAAGCGCATACAACACGGTCCATACGAATTTTACGACTACGAAAAAGAAGAAGAAGAAGATGACTGGTAACGATTATCCACAGGATAAAGACTATCAATTATTATACAGGAGGGTATCAAGAATGAAAATTGACACCATGATGGAAGAACCATGTCCATTGTATGAACCAGGGTGGGAAGATGTTACAGAATCTCCTGCTGATTGGGCAGACTTCTGGGAGAATGAAGATGTCGCCTAAAGATTGGATTTGGAATGGAGGGAAGGTCGAACCTCCACACAAATTAACAAAAGAAGAAGTACAGGAGATGATTGATGATGCCATACGAAAGCATAATCGTAACGCTTCAATTATTAGTTTTTGGGTTGGTTGGGTTGTTCTTGCACTTTTTGCTGAGGGTCTGCTTCGACTTATTGGAGTTATAGAACCACTATTCCCATGGTTGAAAATAACACTATAGTCCTTCAATGGATACTAGTAGCAGTCGTGTTCCTAGCAGGAGTATCTTTATTCTGCCAAGGGCACGCTATTTTACATGGTAAATATGGTTATAAACATGCAGGACGTGAGAAGAAGCGTGCTGAAAATGTTCGCAAGCAAATGGAAGAAATTATCAATGCGAATGGACATTCTACAAAAGAGGATTAGAAAATTGGAAATGTCAGAGAAGATTGATGCTGCTCTGAAAGAGTATTACTCAGAGAGAGGATTGCCTGTGCCAGAGTGGAAACAAAGAAAAGATCCTCAGTGGTGGAAAGACTACCTCATTGAATTAGGACTAGATCCAGACAACCCATAAATACTATTAGCTTGGGAAGTTGACATGTCTGCTGAATGGTATAAGGAACAACCTAGTAATAGGAATTTCCTCAACCCTATTGGTTATCTCCTTAAACTAGAAAAGTTTGAAGGAGTAGATTTCTTTTGTCAAGCAGCAAATGTCCCCGACGTTAGCATGAGCACAGTGGAAGTAGCAAGTCCTTTTAGAAACTTGCCTATTGTTCCTGGAGGCGGTGTAACGTTCGGGGATTTTACTGTGCGTTTTATTGTAGATGAAGATCTTAAAAACTATTATTCCATTCACTCTTGGATGCGTGACAATGGCAACGCTGATCAAATGGCACGAACCACTGGAGAGAATGATATTTACACTGGGGGACAATTGCATATTGTCACGTCCCAATACAATCCAGCATTCGTTGTGGAGTTTAGGGACCTTTTCCCCGTGTCCTTGAGTAACCTACAATTTGATGCTACAATAAGTGATGTGGAGTATCTAACTGCAGAAGTGACATTTAAACACCAGCAGTTCTTCATTCGTGATAAAAATCTTAGACCTCTATGAATTTTGAAACCCTTCGTAATAGATTTGAACAACTGAGAGAAGAGTGGACTTTAGATAGTGCAGTTGACTTTCAATTCAAGAATAAACAGTATAGCACAGATCTGGGACAACTCGCGTTAGACATCCCTTTTCAACACAATAAATACTTAAACCATTACACTGACATTCAACAGATCAAAACTTCATTGGAGTTCGAGATCCGCAAGATGGTTAGAGATAAGCGCGAGTATTACTCTGGCGAGGCAGACGCTAAGACATACGCCGCTAAACCATTTGGATCTAGCATAAAGACTACAGAAAAGATGAAGGTTTATCTAGAAAGTGATGATGAAATCATTAACCTAGAAGCAAAAATCAAATACTTGGACCAGATGCTCTACTTTCTGGATCAGGTTATGAAGCAGATCTCTAATAGAGGTTTTCAGATCAAGAGTGCAATTGAGTGGGAGAAATTTACTAATGGACAATGATGACAACGCTCAGTATCAAGAAGAAGAACGAAGTCTACATTCAGATTTCTTCTAAGGAACCTCATGTGCATCGTGAGTTGTCAGACTATTTTACGTTTGAAGTTCCCGAAGCAAAGTTTCTGAAGAAGAACCCACGTTACAAATATTGGGATGGAACTATTCGTCTGTACTCTCCTGGTACAGGCGAACTTTACCATGGGTTGACGAAACATCTACAGGTGTGGGCAGATGAAAGACAATATACAATTGAGTATGAAAAGAATGATTGGTATGGAGAAGTTGAAGACACTAATGGTTTTGTCTCTCCTGCAGGCGTCAAGACTTTTATGGACAAAATCACCCGAACGGGAATTGCTCCACGCGACTATCAATACCGTGCAGTTTACGAAGCTATAAAATATAATAGAAAACTTTTACTTTCGCCTACGGGTAGTGGGAAATCTTTGATGATCTATTCCCTCGTCAGATACTATACTGCTACCAACAAGAAGACGCTCATCATCGTTCCTACTACGTCCCTGGTAGAACAGATGGTCAATGACTTTAATGATTACGGGTGGAATGCGGACGATCATGTGCATAAGATATATTCGGGCAAAGACAAGAATACTGATAAACCAATCATTATTTCCACTTGGCAATCCATCTACAAGTTCCCAAAAAGATACTTTGATGACATTGACTGTGTTATCGGTGATGAAGCACACTTATTTAAATCAAAGTCCCTCACAGGAATTATGACTAAACTACACAATGCTAAGTACCGTTTTGGTTTTACAGGGACACTCGACGGCAGTAAGACGCACAAGTGGGTACTAGAAGGATTGTTTGGAGATTGTGAGAGAGTAACTAAAACAGATGATCTAATTAAGTCAGGTTACTTGTCTAAGTTTAGGATAAAAGTGCTGTTGTGTAAGCACGCTCCTCAACATTTTGACACATATCATGACGAGATGGAGTATCTTGTCGAACATAAAGGCAGAAATAATCTGATCAAAAATCTTGTCAAAGATATTGAGGGTAATACCCTAGTTCTATTTAACTATATCGAGAAGCACGGGGAACCACTTCGCGAACTAATAAATAGCAGCATAGATCCATCGCGCAAATTATTCTTTGTGCATGGTGGCACCGATGTAGAAGATCGAGAAGAAGTCAGACAGATTACTGAGACTGAAAACAACGCTGTTATCATTGCCTCTTACGGCACTTTCTCTACAGGGATTAATATTAAGAGACTTCACAACATCATTTTTGCTTCCCCAAGTAAGTCACGCATACGCAATCTACAATCGATTGGACGTGTGCTCAGGAAAGGCGAAGGAAAAGACATCGCAACCTTATACGATATCGCTGATGATATTGGCGGTCAGAATTACACTCTTAAACATTTGAATGAAAGAGTTAACATATACAACGATGAAAACTTTAAGTATGAGGTTATTAGAGTAAACCTTAGAGCAAATTAAATATGGATGAAGAGTTTTATGCAACAATCAAATTAGTATCAGGCGAAGAACTGGTTTCTAAAGTATGTTACTTAGAAGATGAGGACAAGGTGTTACTAGAAAACCCTCTCCAAGTCGAAGTAGCAAGACAAAGAAAGGGTCAAATAGAAGTGTCTGGTTTCTCTTTTAAAGAGTGGGTTAGCGCCACGTTTGATAACATGTTTATCTTAAATAGAAGTCACATAATCACAGTGACTGAAGTTGATGGTCAGATTGTAGACTTCTATCAAAAAACACTCAACAGATTAGAAAGCGGAAAGTCTCTTACTAGTAGAGCTAAGAAACTACCTAGAGGATCTGGTTACTTAGGTTCCGTACAAGATATGAAAAAGACTTTAGAAGATATCTTTAATAAAAGCTAGTATGACCTTTGAACCTCGACAAGGTTAATTGTACTGAGTTTCTGAGGTTTTGTCAACCCCCCTTTACAAAGACCATTCTACGTGTTACACTGGTAACATGATAATGGTAAACAATCCATGACACCTGCCGTAATGACCCGTAAAAAGACTGAATACTATGTAAACAATAAGGAATTCCTCGCTGCTATCACTGAGTATCGGCAGAAAGTCCATGATGCCAAAGATCTGGGTCAACCGCGTCCTCGTGTCACGAACTACATTGGAGAATGTTTCCTAAAGATTGCTACGCATTTGTCTTATAAACCAAACTTTGTTAACTACATGTTCCGTGAGGACATGATCTGTGATGGCATTGAGAATTGCCTACAGTATATTGACAACTTTGATCCAGAGAAATCAAAGAACCCTTTTGCCTATTTTACACAAATCATTTACTACGCTTTCCTGAGACGTATTCAAAAAGAAAAGAAACAACTAGAGATTAAAGGTAAGATCCTAGAGCGTTCAGGGTATGACGAGGTAATGCATACTGATAGTTATGATGGTAGTATGTCTGGCATGAATGCTTCCTATTCTGATATGGGTAGCATTAAAGAAAATATTGAAACTAAAATGAATCGATGAGTGGAGATCATGAAACCTACGAATGGTTTGAAACACCTTATGGAACGTTCCGTGTCGAACAGAAACGCTTTGGAACGTGGACTAGCTACGGTGAGGATGGTAAGGAACTCATCACAGGACTTACGAGGGAAGCTGTCATGGCGATGTCACCATTCCATCTCGAAGGCGTCGCTACAAATTGGGCGAACTGCCGTACATCAGACCCGTATGACGGGACAGTAGGAGGTAAATTATGAAACCAACAGAAAATTATGAACAACTTATTGAGCGTTTCACAAAGAGAACTGCTCAACTAACTGCTAGAGCAGAAGAGATCAAGGAAGCACATGATGAGTATCATCGCATTCAAAAGGATCTTGAGAGGTTGCAAGGATCTCTACAAGCGGTAGAATACCTAGCATATGGTAAACTGCCAGGTGATGGCAACCATGACGGCATGAAGGATCACAAACCCAAATGAAAATTGCACTCATTACTGACCAGCATCTCGACGGACGCAAGGGTAACCTAGCATTCTGGGATTACTTCCAAAAATTTTATGATAATGTCTTTTTTCCTACGCTTGAGAAAGAAGGTATCCGCACCATTATTGATCTTGGCGACACTTTCGATAATCGAAAGTCTATGGACTATAATACTTTTAACCGTATTGATGAAAATTATTTCCAACGGTTGAAGGATTACGAAGTTCATATGATCCTCGGTAATCACTGCACGTATTATAAGAACACGAACAAGATTAACTCACCAGAACTTCTTCTGGATAAGTATCTCAATATTAGGATCTATTCTGAACCAAAAGAAATTCTTCTTGGTGGAAAAGCATTCCTGATGATGCCATGGATCAATAAAGAAAATAACGAAGAATGTCTGAGACTGATTGCTGACAGCGAAGCAGACATTATGTGTGGTCATCTTGAGTGTGATGGTTTTGAAGTCACTCCAGGCATGAAGTTTGAAGGTGGTTTTAAAATCTCTCAGTTTAAGAACTTCAAACGTGTATGGTCTGGACACTTCCACCACAAATCAAAACATGGCAATGTCCAATACCTAGGCAACCCTTATCAGATGTTCTGGAATGATTATAAGGATACTCGTGGGTTCCATATCTATGATACAGAAACTGACAAACTTAAATTTGTCAAGAACCCTTACGAAATTTTTGACAAGATCTTCTATGACGACGCAAGTGTGGACTACAACAAACAAGATGTGTCTAGTTATAAAGACAAGTTCATCAAACTCATCGTTGAAGAAAAGAGAGACTACCAAATGTTTGAAACATTGGTTGATCGTCTTTACAACGTAGGAGCACATGATGTCAAAATTGTTGAGACCCTAGTTGATGCAGACAATGTTGAAGATGCAGATCTAGAGACTAAGGACACAATGACACTCCTTAATGAATACATCGATGAGGTAGAGATTGCCGTAGACAAGACTGAATTAAAGTCTTTAATGAGAACACTATATATTGAAAGCTGCAATGTCGTCTAATGTTTGTCCTAACACTAGAAAATCATCCTGACGGAGTGTTCTCCGTGTTTGATGATGCAGATGATAGAGTTATTCCTATTTTTATAGAGAATGATGATGCAGAAAGATATCTTCTAATGATGGAAGAAGATCCAGATTATCCTCCCATGCAGGTTGTGGAAATGGAAGATCATGTTATAATTGGAGCATGTCAAGACCGTGGACAGAAGTTTTCTATAATCACACCTGACGATTTTTTGATACCCCCTGATGACCCTGAAGAATGATTGTATTTGAAAAGATCCGTTGGAAGAATTTTCTCTCTACGGGCAATGTTTTTAGTGAAATAGATCTAGAGGCGAACAGAACCAATCTAATTGTTGGAACTAATGGAGCAGGTAAGAGCACCATCTTGGATGCCCTTACCTTTTCTTTGTTTGCAAAACCATTTCGTAAAATCAGTAAGAGTATGCTGGTTAACAGCATCAATGAAAAAGATTGTCTAGTTGAGATTGAATTCCGTATTGGAAAGATGGAGTACAAAGTTGTACGTGGCATCAAACCAAACAAATTTGAGATCTATCAAAACGGTCAACTGTGGAACCAGGAGAGCACTGTTGTAGAACAACAGAAAAACTTTGAGCAGAACGTGCTCAAGATGAATTACAAATCATTCACACAGATTGTTGTGTTGGGATCATCTACATTCGTCCCATTCATGAAACTGCCTGGCGCACAACGTCGTGATATCATTGAAGATATCTTGGACATCCAGGTGTTCTCTACGATGAATGTTCTACTCAAAGATAAGATGAGAGAGAACAATGAAGAAGTTCGTGACATTGATTATCAACTTGATCTTCTGAAAGATAAGATTGAATTGCAGAAGTCACACATGATGACACTGCAGCAAAGAACGCAGGAAGAGATTGATCGCAAAGAAGAAAAGATTTTTGCATATAAAAAAACTGAACTCCAAGGTGCCGAAGATGTTGCAATTCTAACACAACAAATTGGAAAACTTAATGAAGAAATGCAAGAGTATCAAAAATCAAATGAGAAATTGCAAAAGTTGAACACATACATGATTAAGTTGACACATAAACTTAACGCATGTAAGAAAGAACATGAGTTCTTTGAGAAAAATCATGTGTGTCCAACATGCACACAAGAACTATCAGAAGATTTTCGTAATGAAAAACTAGAGGTGGGTAAATCTAAGGTCGATGAGATGAACATCGGTTATGAAGATCTAGAGAAAGCAATCTCTGATGAGCAAGAACGTTTTGCTAAGTTCACTGAGTTGTCTACAGAAGTCAACAACATTAACACCACAATTTCTCAGACTAACTTTCAGTTGATGACTGTTCGTAAACAAGTGGAAGCACTGCAGAATGAGATCGAAGAATTGCAGGGAGATAATGTTGATAAGAAAGCAGAGTACAATAAACTACAACTTCTTGTAAACAGTAAGAAGGATTTGGGTAAGCAACATGCTAACCTGAAACAAGACCGCGATGTTCTTACAACTGCTGGTCAACTTCTCAAAGACAATGGTATTAAGACCAGGATCATCAAGACCTATCTTCCTACCATGAACAAGTTGATTAACGATTTCTTACAAAGGATGGAGTTCTATGTCAATTTCACCCTAGATGAGAACTTTGAGGAGCAAATCAAATCTAGATACCGTGATGTGTTTTCCTATGACAGTTTTAGTGAAGGAGAGAAAGCTCGTATTGATATCGCTTTGCTGCTTACTTGGCGTTCTATTGCTAAGCTCAAGAATTCTGTGGATACTAACCTCTTGATCTTGGACGAGATCTTTGATGGATCGCTTGACCAGTCTGGTACATCTGACCTAGGATGGATCCTCAGGAACTTTGACGAGAACACTAAAGTGTTTGTCATCAGTCATAAGCAAGGACTGGATGACAAGTTCGATAGGACCATTACTGTTGAGAAAGAAAAGAATTTTTCTATCATAAGGGAGACAGTTAACGAAGTGACACATGCACTGGTTGGCTAAGTAGTTTCTTTGGTATGATGTATACATCAGACACAAAGACACATGTACACCCAAGAGATCAAAGGAAACCTTGCTCGCCTTCTCGCTACTGAGAACCTTATCGTAGAGCATCGTAAAACAACAACAGCAATGTTCGACGTTGAGCGTCGTGTGCTGACCCTTCCTCTTTGGGACAAAGCATCCAGCACTGTGTATGACATGCTCGTAGGTCACGAGGTAGGACATGCTCTGTTCACTCCTAACGAAGACTGGCGTGAAGTTGCTGACTGCCCTAAGGACTTTGTGAATGTCATTGAGGATGCTCGTATTGAGAAACTGATGAAGCGTAAGTTCCCTGGTCTCCGCAAGTCTTTTGCTGGTGGTTACAAGGAACTGAATGATATGGACTTCTTCGCTATTCTTGACGAAGATCTTAGTAAATTCAGTTTGATCGATCGTATCAATCTACATTTCAAGATTGGTGCTAGTGCCATGATCCCTTTCTCTATTGAAGAGCAGGTGTTCGTTGCTCGCACTGATCTTGCAGAAACTTTTGAAGATGTGCTGAAGATTGCAGAAGACGTGTACAACTTTAGTAATCAAACTGAGCAAGTTGCAGAGATCCCTGCTCCACAACCTCAAGAAGAGGGTGAAACTGAAAGTAACGATGTCGAACAATCTGAGCAGCAAAGTGAAGAACAGTCTAGCGATGAGGATCAACCAAACACTCAAGGTGGTGCATCTTCTTCAGGCGCAGAACTAGAGAACGTTACTGACGACTGGTATGATGAAGACGGAAACCTCATGGATGACGATCCTGATTTTGATGCTGGAGAAACCACTTCTGAAACTCAGCGTTCTTTTGATGATGCTGCTGAGAAACTTTCTTCTAAAAGTGCGAGAAACCCCATCTACGTTCAAATTCCTGAGAATGTTGACATAGATACTCATGTTGTTGATTGGACTACCGTTCATGACTGGATTGACAGTCAAGCAAGAGAACCTGAAGTCTACGAAATTGTTGACAACAAATACTATGAGTTCCGTAAGCAATCTCAGAAGGAGGTAAACTATCTTGTTAAAGAGTTCGAGTGTCGTAAGTCTGCTGACGCTTATGCTCGTGCTGGTCAATCTAAAACTGGTGTTCTTGATACTTCAAAGTTACACACTTATCGTTATAACGAAGATATTTTCAAGAAAGTAACTGTTCTTCCTGATGGTAAGAACCACGGTATGCTTTTCCTTCTTGATTGGTCTGGTTCTATGGGCAATGAAATCCTTGCAACTGTCAAGCAAGTTATGAACTTGACTGCTTTCTGTAAGAAAGTTCAGATCCCATTTGAAGTCTATGCATTCACTAACGACTGGGTTATGGCAAAACGTGCTATGGATCCACAAGCAGAAATCAATGAGTATGGATATCCTGGTGTTAAAAAGAACACTGTGTATCTGCACCAAGAGTATTTTCACTTGATGAACTTTGTTTCTTCTCGCTCTAATGCTCGTGATTATGAGCGTATGTGCAAGAACTTGTTCCGTGAAGCGTCTTACTACAGGAACTACACTGGATATCATCAAACTCCTGGTGTTGGTCTTTCTGGAACTCCTTTGAATGAAGCAGTTGTCATGATGAACTACATCATTCCTCAGTTCAAACAACAGAATGATTTGCAGAAAGTCAACCTCTGCATTCTGTCTGATGGTGATAGTTGTCCAGCAGCATATGGTCATGAGATTTACAATGAGCATAAAGATGAGTATCACACTGTTCCTCGTCGCATTGACTGGTATCAAGTCCTTCGCGATAGCAAAACTGGTCGCACCTACGAACAGTTTGATAGTGAGAACACTACCAACATCTTTATTCAACAACTCAAAGATCGTAACCCTGGTGTGAATGTTCTTGGTTTCCGTATTCTTCCTGGTTCTGCACTTGCAAGTTTTGTTGGCAAGTATGCATCTTACGAAGGATACAGTGCTATTCAAAAACAATGGAAGAAAGAGAAGTCTGCTGTAATTGCTAATCCAAAAGCATTCACTGCACTCTATGCTATCTCTTCTAAATCTTTGGAAGACAATACTGAATTCAATGTTGATGAAGGAGCATCTAAAGGACAGATCACAAAAGCATTTAAGAAGATGCTCGGTAACAAGTCCACCAACAAAAAACTGCTCAACTCATTCGTACAGTATGTCAGTTGACAAACTGGTCCATGGGTGTCACACAAGGCACCCATAACCGTTATACTATATTCATACACAACACACAAGACACATGCCTTTCGCTCCCGTTCCCGTTTCAACCGACGATCTCGTTTCTTACCTTACCGAAAACTGCGGTACTGAAGTAAACACAAAACAATTGTTTGAAGCATCTGAGCACTTCAACTGCTCTCTCGCTACTGTCAAAAAGCGTCTTAAAGATTACAAGCAAGGTATTGGTAAGTGGAACCTTACTGTTCAAGAAAAACTTGAGCAAACTTATCAAGCACCTTCTGCTGCTCCTGCTATCGAGCAAAACCTCATTCCTTCTAAAGATGAGAACTATGTTCCTTTCGGGAACTACAGTGATGTCAAGAAGATCATTCAGTCTAAGATGTTCTATCCCACTTTCATCACTGGTATGTCAGGTAACGGTAAGACTTTCTCTGTTGAGCAGGCATGTGCCGCTCTAAATAGGGAGTTGATCCGTGTAAACATTACCATTGAAACTGACGAGGATGATCTTATTGGCGGTTTCCGTTTGGTTAACGGTGAAACTGTTTGGCATAATGGTCCAGTCATCAACGCTCTGGAAAGGGGAGCAGTTCTTCTTCTAGACGAAGTTGACCTTGCCTCTAACAAGATCTTGTGTCTTCAGTCTATTCTTGAAGGTAAGGGAGTTTATCTCAAGAAGACTGGTCGCTATGTTGAACCTGCTAAAGGTTTTAATGTCATCGCTACTGCTAACACTAAAGGTAAAGGCAGCGACGACGGTAGGTTCATTGGCACCAATGTGCTCAACGAAGCATTCCTTGAGCGTTTCGCTCTCACTTTCGAGCAAGAGTATCCTACTCCTGCTACCGAAACTAAAATCATGCAAAGAATTGCTGAGGCAATTGGTAAGCAGGACGATGAGTTCTGCACCAACCTAGCAAACTGGGCAGACATTATCCGTAAAACTTTTAAAGATGGAGGTATTGATGAGGTTATTTCCACCCGTCGTCTTGTTCATATTGTTCGTGCCTATGCTATCTGGGGCGATCGTATGAAGGCAATCAAAGTATGTGTCAATCGTTTCGATGATGAAACAAAGCAATCTTTCATCGAACTCTATGATAAGATTGATGCTGACGTAAACACTGAGGAGGAAACAGAAAATGGTGAGGTATGATTTTCATGGTTACATCGGGTGTGTCGCAGTCCTTAAGGATTGCGACCACAAGTCTGGCAAGATCCTCGGTGGTGAGGGTGTCAAACTTACAATGCAGGCAATTGACGGAACCGTCTTTGAATGCTATCATGATAATATTGAGTACATTTGGGGTACATGAATTTGAAATACAATGAAGATGCTCTTATCCAAGAGCTACGTGACTACATTATTGGAACCTATGGACAACACTACTCTGCTGGTAATGACAGTATTCAAACGTTAGACTTGATTGAAGCATGTGGTGACGCTGAAGCATTCTGCAGAAGCAACATCCTCAAATACGCTTCACGCTATGATAAGAAGGGAACTGCACGTAGGGACATTATCAAGATCCTACACTACGGTCTTCTCCTTCTTCACTTCTCTGACAAAACTAACGTTACTGAAACCTACAATCAATGAGCAAAGTTATCCTATCTAAAAACACACTCGATGTCCTCAAGAATTTTTCAACGATTAATTCCTCCATCGTATTCCGCAAGGGGTCTACAGTACGAACAATCAGCAATGCAGAGAACATTCTCGCAAAGTTTACTGGCGAAGAAGTATTTCCTTCTGACTTCGCAATTTATGATCTCAGTCAGTTTCTTAGCGGTATCTCTCTGTTTAACGATCCTCAGCTCGAGTTCACCTCTAACGATTTCGTTAGCATTCGTGGGGGGCGCACTTCTGCAAAATACTATTTCTCGGATCCTGAGATTACGCTCAAGAGTGCTCCAGAAAAGAATGTAAACTTCCCTGGTGCAGATCTTCAGTTCAACCTGAGTGCTGATGATCTACTTGCATTGCAGAAAGCATCTGCTGTGTACGGTCTTCCCGACCTTACATTCCAGTCCGAAGAAGGACTAGATACTATCAAACTTATCCTTAGGGACAAAGAAAATGATACCAGTAATACTTACGATATCACCGTTGCAGGTTGTTCGACGGGCACCTATAGTCTGGATGTCAAAATTGATAACATCCGTGTACTCCCTGGGGACTACAGCATCAAAGTATCTAAGGCGTTGATTTCTGAATGGAATAACGCTACTGTTGACTTGACCTATTACATCGCACTTGAACCTTGAGTAATGAATTTTTGTGGGTGGAGAAATACCGCCCATCTATTGTTGAAGACTGCATTCTCCCTGAGACTACACGAGAAGTGTTCCAGGGTTTTGTAAATCAAGGCGAACTACCTAACCTGCTCCTTACAGGAACTGCAGGTGTTGGTAAGACTACTGTCGCCAAAGCAATGTGTGAAGAGATTGGTGCTTCTTACATTGTTATCAATGGATCTGACGAAGGTCGTTTCCTTGACACGGTACGCAATCGCGTACGTCAGTTTGCTACCACCATCTCTCTGACCTCTGGTGCCGCTCACAAGGTCGTCATCATCGACGAGGCAGACAACACCACTAACGACGTTCAACTGTCCCTCAGGACCGCTGTGGAAGAGTTTCATGGCAACTGTCGTTTCATCTTTACCTGTAACTTCATTAACAAGATCATTGAACCGTTGCACTCACGTTGCACGGTCGTTGACTTCAGGATCAAACCTGAGCAAGCAATGAAATTGCAAGGTGAATTCTTCACTCGTTTGAAAACTATCCTAACTCATGAAGAAGTTCAGTTTGAAGACAAGGTTCTGGCGAAGCTTGTTAAGAGGTATTATCCTGATTGGCGCAGGCTTATTAATGAGTGTCAGCGTTACGCTGCCACAGGTGCTATCAATTCCGCTATTCTCGTTGACGTTGCTGATATTAATCTCGACGATCTTCTGGGGTCTCTCAAACGAAAAGACTTCACAACGGTGAAGAACTGGGTTGTACAGCACATGGATAATGATCCTACGATGGTGATGCGTAAGATCTATGACAATCTTTACAACGTATTGAAACCTGCTTCTATTCCTGAGGCAGTTCTAATCATCGCCAAATACATGAACAGTATTCCTATTGTTCCTGATCAGGAAATCAATCTTCTTGCATGTCTTACTGAAGTCATGATGAGTTGTGAATTTCGGTGATACCCTGTATAAATACTACTGTGTGGTAAACACATACACACAATTTACACACGATTACTACTAAAATAACATGAGCAATCCTTACGAGCTAAGGCTGGATTTGTATAATTCAGCGAAAGATTTTATTCAAACAAAATACGAAGCAGAAGTCGCTAGATATGACGCTGCAGAACGCGCTTTTCTTGAGAAGAAAGAAAGGTGGCAGATCCTAAAAGACATGGGTCAGGACCCTGGAGAGTATCCATCGGTGCATCTTCCTGTGTATCCAACATTCCCTTCCCCTTCTGATATTGCAGAATTTGCAGTACATATCAGATCTTTTGTTTCTGACAAAGGGGACGAATGAGATGACTGATGATAAGTACGTCAAGTTCCACAAGAAGTGGGGTAGTATCAATCCGCTCCCAGAAGGATGGACAGTTCTAATTCAAAATGGAATACCAAACCGTAACTATTCTATCTCTACTGGAGGAAGATTAGTAACTCACTTGAGGAGAGTGCAAGCGGGTTGTGTGTGGGATCCAAACTATAAAAAAGTTATGTCTCCATACATCAAATTTAATACTGATGGTTCTGTTGCAAACTATTGGTATAAGATTAAAGTTGATGGTCAAGAAAAACAGAAAAGGTTGTATGCACACAGAGGAGTTCTAGAATCTTTTGTAGAATTTGGTGGTGACAATATCAGCAAAGCATTTGCAGAAGCTCTAGATGAATGTGGATGGACTACTGAAGATGTTCCTAAACCTCTCCTAAAACTTTTTGGTAGGTTGCATCTTTGTAATCACATTGATCATCATCCTGAAAACAATCACCTTTACAATCTTGAGTATGAAACGCATCAAGGTAATAGTGATGCAGCAATCAAACAGTATGGTGGTGACATGCGAAACAAAGGAAAAGTTATTCCTGTAAACTTTGATCCACCTGTGCCATCTAAAAAAGTAGATAGCACAGTTCAAATATCATTATTGGATTTCGTATGAGTTTGCTAAAATTTATAGAGAAAGATCCTAGAGTAAAACAAATGGAGGAATTGCATGAGCGTCTTGAGGGCGAACCCGCCAGGCAGTGGGCATACATCAAAAGTAAAGACAACGCCAACAAACGTAGCAGAAGCAAATGATGCTTTGTTTCATGCTACAATGAACTTACCAGCGGCTGCCGCACATTGTGGCATGACGCTCAAGGAGATGAAACTCACCTTTTTTGAATACCTTAAATATCATGAGCCTGACTACCAAATCCCTGAAAACTCCCTTGAGATATCCAGGGGGCAAAAGCAGAGCAACCAGTAAACTTGCTCAGTTCATTCCTGACCTGTCCAAGTATACTGAGTTTCGTGAACCATTCTTGGGTGGTGGTTCTGTAGCATTGTATGTGTCTAAGATGTATCCTCATCTTGACGTTTGGGTCAATGACCTGTATGAACCACTTGCTACATTTTGGAAATGTTTACAAGACAACGGCGATGAAATTACGCAGCGACTTGAGTACCTTAAACAAAGGCACCCTAACCCCATGTCCGCCCGAGTTCTCTTTGACGAAGCTAAAGAGTATCTCAACCTTCCTGTTGAGAAGAGAGATCCACTACAGACTGCTATCAATTTTTATATTGTCAATAAGTGTTCTTTCAGTGGTCTCTCTTCCAATTCTTCTTTTTCCAAACAAGCAAGCGACAGTAACTTCTCAATGCGAGGGATCAAACGTTTGCCAGAATACTCAGAACTAATTGAAAATTGGAAAATTACTAACAAATCTTATGAAGAGCTCTTTACCGACAATCGAGACGTATTCACCTACCTCGATCCCCCATATGATATTAGAGATAACCTCTATGGACGGAAAGGCGATATGCACAAGTCCTTCTGTCATGATACCTTTGCTCGTGACTGTGACCGCTTTGTCGGTCCTCAACTTATATCTTACAATTCGTCTCAACTGGTCAAAGATCGTTTCAAAGAATGGCAACTAGCAGAGTTCTCACTCACTTATACAATGCGTTCCGTGGGTAGTTATAATACTGACCAAGCAAAGCGCAAAGAACTTGTGATTTTTAACTATGAAATGTGAAGTCAAACTATACAAAGCAGGCACTGTCTTCGTTGAAGAAGTGATTGCTCGTGATTACCAGGATGCTCGTAAGGTTGCACTTGCCCGCAATCCTGGTGCTACTGTTGTTGGCGTCAATGCGAAACTCTAGGATATGGAGATTATGGTGCAAGGCACTAGGTGAAAAGTATGGACGAAACGACAGAGAAGCTGATACTATTGCTTGCATACGCACCCTTATTTTTATTTCTTACTTGGTTACCAACCTTTTTATTATTAGTGGAGTGATTAGACACTGGAATGACGTACCAACTAAAAGACTACCTGTACTCGATCAACCAATCGAAAAAGAACATCCTTGATGGCGATCCTGATGCTGAGCGAGGTTATCCTCCTTACATTATTAACAGGTGCCTCAGTTCTTTTACGGATACTATCTTGTATGCCAATGAGATGAACAAGTATCCAAATCTTCCAAAGAAGATGCAATATGACTTTTTTATAAATAGTGTGAAACCAAGGAAACGTTTCTCTCCTTGGGCAAGAAAAGATTCTATTGATTATCTTGAGTTAGTCAAAGAGTATTATGGTTATAATGACGATAAAGCTCTACAGGCGCTCAGAATTCTCACCAAGGATCAACTAGATCATATTAAAAAAGCATTGAGCAAAGGTGGTAAACATGAGCGGTGAAATTGAAGTCCAGTGGAAACAGTCGGACATGGTAGAAGTGGTTCTATCTGAACCAGATGACTTTCTTAAAGTGAGAGAAACGTTGACTAGAATTGGCGTAGCATCTCGCAAAGAAAGAAAGATCTACCAATCTTGTCACATCTTGCATAAGCAAGGTAAGTATTACATTGTACATTTTAAAGAGTTGTTCGCCCTGGATGGTAAGAACACCAACTTCTCTTTGAATGATGTACAACGTCGTAACAGAATTATTCAACTACTAGTAGATTGGGGTTTGGTGGAAATCTGTCCTGCAGGACAAGAGAAGATTGCTGATCTAGCACCACTAAATCAAATTAAAGTTCTCTCTTATAAAGAGAAAGGTGAGTGGACGCTTGAGAGCAAATACAACATTGGTCGCAAAAAACAAACTACATGAATGACATTGAAAACGTGCTAGACACTGCTTACTGTAAATGTAAGTACAGCACTATAGATAAAGGTCATGAAAAACTACATCGTTGGAAGAACTGGGAAGCAAACACACCGTTTGCCCCAGTTTTTGATGTGCCAATATGGTTAGATGACATCAGAGAAGATGTTGTATCTGATCTTGTCAATGCAATTGAAGAGAACAATCTTGGAATGTATCGACAACTATGGGAAGACTACAATATCTTTAAGTGGGAATACCCTGCTCTAACTTCTCTTAGAGCTACTATTGCTAGGATCTATAAAGATTATATGGAAGCACTGCATCTAGATGCAGAGAGTTTGGATAGTTTATGGATCCGTGGATGGGCAGTTGTATTAGAACCAGGAGAAGAAGTTACTCAACATTGTCATGCATATCATGAGAACACATATCTCAGTGGTAATATTTCTCTCAGTGATACTGGAACAGTAACTAATTATCTGATACCACATTTGTCTCCATACTATGGTCCATGGATGGCACAGAATAAACCAGGAAGACTTACGATGTTTCCATCATGGGTAGAACATTATGTTGAACCTGTTACCACAAAAAGATATAGTATTGGATTTGATTTGTTTGATTTTAATACCATCAAATACATTTCTGATAACAGAGAACCGAACAACAAATCACAAGAAACTATATTACAGTCCATACCATTAGCGTAAACCGTAAGTTTTAATACGGTTCTCCACTATTAAAGGTTTAGCGTAATTCTTTAAATAATACTGTGATGCCTCACGGGTCACATGTACACGTCGCTTATTAAAGGACAATGGTAACATTTAATTGGGAAACATATACACCACATACTCTAGGGTTCGATGAAACATTCAGTAGACTTGAAGCTCTTGCGGGAGCAAGAGACAATTATCCTCCATACAATGTCGTTAATGGATCTGATGGTCGAACCATATTGGAAGTCGCTCTTGCAGGATTTTCAAGAGGAGATATTGAAGTGGAGACAGAACGGAATGTTCTAACAGTCTCTGCTAAAAAATCTCCACCTGATAAAGAACGAAACTACCAACACAAAGGAATTTCATATAGAACATTCTCGCGCAACTGGCAACTGGGAGATGATGTAGAAGTTGATGATGTATCATTTGAAGATGGTCTACTAACAATCGCATTGAGAAAAGAACTACCAGAGAAACAGAAGCGAAAGAAGCACTTCTAAATAAAAATGAAGGGCGCTTGACGGTGCCCTTTTTTGATGTTAAACTAATAGCAAACGGTCTCTAATTATGGCAGTATCAGTAGTCACACTTAAAACAGGTGACCGCGTGATCACAGAATTAAAAGAGATCTTTGATGGAGAAGGCGAGGACAAACGCGGTGTTTGCCTTCTCATGGAAGATCCATATATTTTAAATCTTGATGGCGGTACACCTCAATACTTGACAGAAGAACATGGTATGGAGTACCGTGTAAAGTTCAGTAAGTGGAATCCTTATTCCTCTGACTGGCAATTCAAAGTACCATATGATTGTGTTATGACAATCAGCAATGCAGAACCAGGATTAGAAGAAGCCTGGAAACAAAAACTACAACCACATGAGGAACAAAATGGCGGAACAGACTGAGTTGAAGACTAATCATAATGTTAGAGTTGTCAATCTCACAACAGGTCAAAATGTCCTGTGTATCTTTGGTGAGATCCGCAGTGAAGATGAAGAGAAACGTGTAGTTGGATATCGTCTAGTTTATCCATTCACTCTTTCTCTAGATACTCCCAATGAAGATGGGACTATCCCTATCCAATATGCTAGGTTCTGTCCATATTCTCCAGTGGAAGAACATCGTATGGGTGGAGAACATATCATGAGTGTCGTGTATCCTGAGAATGGCATCCTCGATAATTATGTCACCAAACTGAAGGAGTATGGTGTGGAGGAAGATCAACTATTCTTTGAGGTAGAAAATGGAAGTGAAGGCGAACCTGCTGAAGCTAGCGAATGAATGGATCATCGCTCAGGTAGAACCAGCAGAGGGTGACACTTTACCAGGTGACCCTGATGTGTGGATGATCGAACCTTATCTGGTAGACTATGAAGGTCAACTAGTTCCATGGGCAGAACATTCTTCTGAGCGTGAGTTTAATGTCAGGTCTTCTGACATTACTGTTGTGACCAACCCGAGCAAGACAATCCTTGCTCGTTATATTGAATGTCTTGAATGAAGTTTTACACTAGTGTTGAGCAAGCAGGCAACCGTCTGCTTGTACGTGGTTATGAAAATGGCAATCGTTACAGCGTCAGGGTTCCTTTCAACCCTACGCTGTTTTTGCCTACAAAGAACTATTCAGAATGGCGTACACTAGAGGGAGACTGTGTTGAACCACATAAGTTTGGTTCTATTTCAGAAGCACGGGACTTCGTAAAACAATACAAAGAAGTAGATGACTTTGAGATCTATGGTAACTCGCGGTTCTTGTATCAGTACATTGCTGAACAACATCCAGAAGAAGAACTCAAGTTTGATGCCAGTAAGATCCGTGTCTTTACTATTGACATCGAGACTGCTGCTGAGAACGGGTTCCCTGACATCGAGAGTGCTGATCAGGAGATCCTTGCTATCAGTATCAAAGATAGTTTCTCTGGTCGCATCACTGTGTTTGGAGCACGTCCATTCAATAACACAGATCCCATGGTGGACTACATGCATTTCCGATCAGAAGAAAGCATGTTGGGTGCATTCCTCGACTACTGGCAGGAAAATTATCCTGACGTAATCACGGGGTGGAACGTACAGTTGTTCGATATGCCTTACATTCGTAACCGTATCGATCGTGTTCTTGGTGAGAAGCATGTTAAATTGCTTTCGCCATGGAGACTAGTTTCTACTCGTGAAATTTTTATCAAAGGTCGTAAGCAATTTGCTGTTGACACTCTTGGAATTTCCACACTAGATTATCTTGAACTGTATAAGAAGTTTACTTATACAAACCAAGAGAGTTATCGTCTTGATCATATTTGCAACGTAGAACTGGGTGAGAAGAAACTTGATCACTCTGAGTTCGATACGTTTAAAGAGTTCTATGAGAACGACTGGCAGAAGTTCATCGAGTACAACATCCATGACGTTCGTCTTGTGGATAAACTTGATGACAAGATGAAACTGATTGAACTGGCATACACCATGGCATACGATGCTAAGGTGAATTATGAAGATGTGTTTAGTCAAGTTCGCATGTGGGATAACTACATTTATTGCGAACTACTAAAGCGCAAGATTGCAATCCCTCCTAAGAAAGAGGCGACCAAAGATGCTAAGTATGCAGGTGCTTATGTCAAGGAACCGAAACCAGGATTCTATGATTGGGTGGTTAGTTTTGATCTCAACTCTCTGTACCCTCACCTTATTATGCAGTACAATATCTCGCCAGAGACACTCCAAGATGCCAGACATCCATCAGTCACCGTTGATAAAATACTTGAGAAACAGGTAGAGATTGACGGTGAGTTTTCTGTGTGTGCTAACGGCGCACAGTATCGTAAGGACAAGCATGGGTTTCTTCCTCAGATGATGAAGAAGATGTATGACAGTCGTGTCATCTTCAAGAAGAAGATGATCAAAGCAAAGCAACAGTATGAGAAAACTCCTACTGTAGAACTCATGAAAGAGATCGCCCGCTGTAACAATATTCAGATGGCAAAGAAGATCTCTTTGAACTCTGCTTATGGTGCTATCGGTAACGAACACTTCAGGTATTATCGTCTTGCTAATGCTGAAGCAATCACGCTGAGTGGTCAGGTTTCAATCCGTTGGATTGAAAACCGTATGAACGAATACCTAAATAAATTGCTCTCCACTGAAAAGGAGGATTATGTCATTGCATCCGACACTGACAGTATCTATCTTAACCTTGGACCTCTTGTTAATAAATTTCTTAGTTCTAAGTCTGGCGACAAAGCAGCAGTTGTGGCGCTACTTGACAAGATCTGCCAAGAGAAACTGGAACCTTTTATTGAACGTTCATATCAAGAACTTGCGACATACGTGTCGGCATATGACCAGAAGATGAGTATGAAGCGGGAGAATATCGCTGACCGTGGTATTTGGACTGCTAAAAAACGTTACATTCTTAATGTCTGGGACAGTGAGGGTGTTAGATACAAAGAACCCAAGATGAAAATCATGGGTCTTGAAACGGCAAGGAGTTCTACTCCTGCGTATTTTAGGGACAAATTGTATGCAGCATTTAAGATTATTATCGGCAAGTCAAATGATGAGCTTATCGATTTCATCAATGACGTGCGAGCAGAGACGAGATTGCGACCTTATGAAGAAGTTGCATTCCCACGAGGAGTTAACAATCTTGCTAAGTATCGTCACCCAACTGAGATCTACAATAAAGGAACCCCAATTCATGTGCGGGGAGCATTGTTGTATAACCACTATGTTAGAAAGTATGGAGTAGAGAACAAGCATCCTCTCATCCAGGAAGGTGAGAAGATTAAGTTCATGTACCTCAAGACACCAAACCCACTCCATGAGAACACTATCAGTTTCTTTGGTGAGTTGCCGAAGGAGTTTGGTATCGAGAAATATGTGGACTATCAAACACAATTTGAGAAGTCCTTCTTGGAACCTCTCAAAAACGTGCTACAATGTATTGGTTGGACCCACGAAAAAACCATTACAGTTTCGAGTTTCTTTTCATGAGCAAGAAAATCTTTGTAGTTACATGGACTAATCATGTCGTGGGTCAGATTGGTCCAGAAGACATTAAGTGTTTTGAAGACTACAATACCGCTATGGCATTTGCCAAACTAATGCGGGATCAATATAATTATGTTAACTTTTATGAGGAACGAGTAGATCAATGGGATTCTTAGACACAGTAATTAAGGATAGTGGAAACGAGTTCGCTAGTATTGTTAGTGACGGGGTTGCTGCTGGCGACATTACATCTTACGTTGATACTGGCAGTTACATTTTCAATGCCGTCGTTAGTGGTTCGCTTTTTGGAGGTTTGCCTTCAAACAAAGTCACCGCTCTTGCAGGAGAGAGCAGCACGGGGAAGACTTTCTTTGCTCTTAGCGTCGTTCGTAATTTCCTGGATGCTAATCCTACTGGTGGATGCATCTATTTTGAAAGTGAATCTGCTATTTCTAAGGAGATGATCGAGACCCGTGGTATCGACAGTAAGCGTATGATCATCATGCCTGTCGGAACCATCGAAGAGTTTCGTACTCAAGCATGTAGGATCCTAGACAAGTATCTGAAAGAACCTAAGGACGAGCGTGTGCCTATGCTGTTCGTCCTGGACAGTCTTGGTATGCTGTCTACTAGCAAAGAGATGGAAGATGTTGCGAATGATAAACAAGTTCGTGACATGACCAAATCCCAGTTGATCAAAGGTGCCTTCCGTGTGCTAACATTGAAACTAGGTCAAGCACAAGTGCCTATGATCGTCACTAACCATACATATGATGTGATTGGTTCCTATGTCCCACAGAAGGAGATGGGCGGCGGTACAGGTCTTAAGTATGCTGCATCTACTATCATCTATCTTGGCAAAAAGAAAGAGAAAGATGGCACTGAGGTGGTGGGTAACATCATCAAATGTGAAGCAAAAAAATCTCGTCTAACCAAGGAGGGTAGTAAAATTGAAACTCGTCTTTTCTTTGACGAACGCGGACTTGACCGCTATTACGGACTACTGGAACTGGGTGAACAGTACGGAGTATTCCAACGCAAGGGGAATAGGATTGTTGTTGGGGAATCTTCCGTTTATCCTTCTGTTATTCTTGCCAATCCTGAGAAGTATTTCACGGAAGAAATCATGACGCAACTGGAGGAGGCAGCACAGAAAGAGTTTTCCTATGGCAATTGAACGCATTGAAGAAACTATCTTACGAAACCTCATTCACAATGAAGAATACTATCGTAAGGTAGTTCCTTTTCTAAAAGCAGAATATTATGAAGACTACCATGAGAAAGTTATTTACGAAGAGATTGCTGACTTCGCTGCTAAGTACGACAAAGTACCTACTAAAGAAGTTCTTACGATTAATCTCCAGAACCGTAATGACCTTACTGACGATGCGTACAAAAATTCGGTACAGACAGTACAAGGACTTACCGATGAGTGGGTTGACTACGAATGGTTACTCGACGCCACAGAAAAGTGGTGTCAAAACAGAGCTATATACATCGCCCTTATGCGGTCGATCCAGATCGCAGATGGAGGCGATAAAAAGATATCAAAGGATGCGATACCTGGCATTCTACAAGAAGCACTAGCAGTATCTTTTGATGAACACATTGGACACAGTTATACGGAGCAAGCAGAAGAACGATATGAGTTCTACCACAGAAAAGAAGAGAAGGTCCCATTTGATCTGGAGAAGTTTAACTTCATTACCAAAGGTGGTCTCTCTAACAAGACTCTCAATGTCGCTCTTGCTGGAACGGGCGTCGGGAAGTCTCTATTCATGTGCCATTGCGCTGGTGCCGCGCTCACACAGGGGTACAACGTACTCTATATTACATGTGAAATGGCAGAGGAAAAAATTGCTGAACGAATTGACGCAAACCTCCTCAATGTAAGTGTCAAAGATATTGTAGATTTGCCTGAGATGATCTTCACAAGTAAGGTCAATGAGATCGCTAGAAAAACTCAAGGCAAACTTATTATTAAAGAATATCCTACAGCGTCTGCACATGCAGGACATTTCAAAGCATTGTTAAGCGATCTCAAGTTGAAGAAAGATTTCAAACCTGATCTTATCTTCGTGGACTATCTTAATATCTGTGCATCAGTGAGGTACAAAGGTGCGATTGTCAACAGTTACACGTATGTCAAAGCGATTGCTGAGGAGCTTAGGGGTCTTGCTGTGGAATGCAATGTACCTATTGTCAGTGCTACTCAGACTACTCGTAGTGGTTTTGGCAATAGTGATCCAGACCTTACCGATACTTCTGAGTCTTTTGGTTTACCTGCCACTGCTGATTTTATGTTTGCCCTTATCTCTACTGAGGAGCTTGAGCAACAGGGTCGCATCATGGTCAAACAACTTAAGAACCGATACTCAGACCTCGTTACCTCACGAAAATTCATGGTGGGAATTGACAGATCCAAAATGAAGCTGTATGATGTTGCGGACGATGCATCCGCTATTAGCATCGACGCAGAGGACACAGGTGAACAACTTGCACAGTTCTCTGAAACACAAACCCGTTTATCTAAATTTGCTGAGTGGAATGTATGATTGATTTTAGTAAGTATGAAGAGTTTGTTTCTGAGGTTACTTCACAACCTTCAACAAACTTTGTTGATTTCGCTGATCGTATTGGCGAGTTGGATCGTGAGGGTGCCAACATTGAGCGTCTTCTTACTAGTGGTGTTGGGATTAATGCTGAAGGTGGTGAATTCCTTGAGATTATTAAGAAGATGGTTTTCCAGGGAAAACCTTGGAACGAAGACAACAGGGAGCACCTGATTATTGAACTTGGTGATCTCATGTGGTATGTTGCTCAAGCAACACAAGCACTTGGTATCAGTATGGAAGAAGTGCTAGATACAAATATCCGTAAGTTGTCTAAGCGTTATCCTGATGGAACCTTTGATGTTTATATGTCTGAAAATCGTAAGGCAGGTGACCGATGAAGTTTACTCAAGAGGATCTTTGGGAAACTATTGAGGTGCTTGGATGGCAACCAAACGATGATATTCACATTGAGATTGGTGGCACCTCTGTCTATATGATTGATGGAGATGGTACAAAGTGGGCACCAGTTAAAGGCACCCGCAAGTATAATAAAGATGCATTTATTGTAATCAAAAACAGATCACGCGATCCTGTTATCCCTTCACAAGCACCTAAAAATGAAGACTAGATTTATCTTATTCACTAAGGATAGTTGTGGTCCTTGTGGTTTGGTTAAGCGATATTTTAGAGCACTAAAAGATGAGCGAACAAAACTCATCGAAGAAGTTCAACTTGAAGATTTCAGTGATGAACCAATCCCAGAAGAGAACCTTGCTATCGCTAAAAAGTATGGCATCACTGCTACACCTGTCCTGATTATTGTTGACGAAGAAGGAGAACTACTTGAAACTTACTCAAGCGGTATGCCAATCACTCAGAACATTCGCAAACTCTGGGCAAAATACGAAGTATAAATACAACCTCCCTCTAAATACTTAGACGGGAGGTTTTTTCATATGAAAGCAGGAGACTTTTTCAGGAACAATGCAAGGTATCTTGATCGTATGGATACCTTCTTTGATAAAGCAATGGGTCGTAATGGAAAGGAGAACCGTTTTGCAACAGACATTGGTATTGTAGAAGTAGCAGGTTTTACTACTACCACAAAAAATATTGCTACCAAGAAATATGTAACATCAAAATTTCAGGACTTTGCTTCCATCAAAGGGAATGCTAGTAAAGAAAATTCTGCGAAGATGTTATTTGACATGGTGTGCAGGCAAGGTCTTCGTGGACAAAACAATATTGAATTTACTTGTAACTTCCCTGCTGGTAAAAATGTACCAAGAAGAATATCAAGTACAGACATATACCTAGATCTTAATGACTTTACGAAGACACATGAGTTTGGTGGTCAACAGAAGGGTGGTAAGAAAGTCAACATGGGTAATCAGTATGAGGATGATCTTACCCAGGCGCTAATCGATTACTGTGCTGGTCAACCAGTTAAAAAGTATCAAGCACATGTAGAACAAATTGTTGGTGAACTTACTAAAGCATATGGTGAAGCACCAACTGAAGCAATTGGTGAGGGTGGTAAAAATCAAAAACGTCCTCTAGTAAAGAAAGCAAATAATATTATTATCTCTGCAGGTGGTGCAACCACAAATAATATTGGTTCAACTCTTACAGATATTACATTGAAGATTGGTGGAAAACCAGTATACTTGTCAGTCAAATTTGGCAGCACTCTATCCTTCTTTAACTGTGGTGTTCGTAGTAGTGGTAAAGATAAGTTAGCATTGTTCCCAGAAGGGAAACTAAAGAACGGTGAGATCCCTGACGACGGTCAGAAATATCTAGATATGTTTGGTATAGATAGTCAGAAGTTTCTAGATGTATTCGCTAACTATGGTACTACTAGTGGTCCTACAGTAGAAACACATATTGAAAATAGAACTCTATCTGCATCTGGTAAACAAGCGTTGCAAAATCTGATCAAGAGTGGTGTTGGGTATGGGTATTGGATGTGCCATTACACTGGAACCAATTTGAAGTTTTATGAAATTGATCAAGACTACATGAACAAAGCTGCTAGACTGGTCGGAAATTCTGTAGAGATCAACTACGGTGGTGCTGGCGGTAAAGGCAAGCGTATTGACATGCTTTTTGAAACTGAGTTGTACGAGTTTAAGTTCAACATCAGGAACAAGCAGGGTGGTGTCTATCCTACCCACACCAATGGAGATTACTACAAGAAGTAATGGCAAACATTAAACAACTCAAGCACTTAGAACACCTGGAAGATGAGATGCTGAACTATGGCGTCGATGGGTGTATGGCAGCAGTGTCGTTCTTGAAAGAACTTCGTAAGATGCTTGGACATCAGGAGAGTGCTGGTTTCATGCAAACAAAATGGGATGGTGCTCCGTCAGTTATTTGCGGCACAGATCCTCAGACAGGGATGTTTTTTGTTGGCACTAAATCTGTCTTTAATAAGACTGATCCTAAACTTTGTTATAGTGAAGAACAGATTAATGGGTGGTATGAAGGAGACCTAGCAGAAAAACTCAAGTTCTCTCTAAGATATTTTTCGCAACTTGGTATAGAAGGTGTAGTTCAGGGAGACCTTTTGTTTACATCTGACATTAGAAGAGAGACTATTAATGGAGAACAACTGTATACCTTCAGACCAAATACGATTACTTACGGTATACCCGTTGACCATCCAATCGGAAAGAAAGCAGGTAAAGCGAAGATTGGTGTGGTATTTCATACACATTACACTGGTGATGTAATTGCTGAGATGCAAGCAAGAGCAGGTGCCAAGGTAAAAGGATCTGATGAAGCTCTTGTAGTTGAAAATGATACACCAATGCACCGTGTTGGTTTCTCTCGCGCAGAGATGAGTGCATTTGATAGGCACATCTCTAAGATAGAACGTATGTGTCAGATCTGTGGTGATTTCCTGGATGAGTTGGTTACTAAAACAGGAACTACTGGTGATGCTAAGTTTCATATTGCATCATATCTAAAGCAGTTCTTTAACAATGAGATTAAGAACGCTCGTAATATTGGAAACATAGATGAAGCAATGTATGACATGCTCAACTTCTATGGTGCGAAGATGGATAAAGAACTTGCAAAGATCAAGACAGTTGCTAATAGAACAAAGAAGTGCAATTTAGTTTATGGAAGTCAAAACTATGTTGTAGATAATGTCTATAAGTTCAAAGCAATGCTTGCACTGTACAAAGAACTACAAGCAGTGAAGCAAATGGTTATAGATAAACTAGATCATCTAGAAGAATTCAGGACATTTGTCCAGACAGACAAAGGATATAAGATCACAACTCCTGAAGGATATGTTCTGCATAAAGATGGAAGCATGATCAAGTTTGTTAACCGTCTTGAGTTTGCATACAATAACTTCACTCTTCAGAAGCAATGGCGTTAGATTGTAATACTTGCTACTTTACTTTTGGTAGGTTTCAACCACCAACTACAGGACACAAAGATAACTTTGCTGGTGTAAAACGTGCTGCTGGTCAGCATGACTATCGCATCTACATCTCACAGACTGTAGACAAGAAAGGTAGTAATCCATTGCCACCTGATCGTAAGAAATTTTATATGGAAAAGATGTTTCCAGAACATAAAGGTAAAATCTTTTCTGGTCCTAAACAACCTGTAGCAATCTTGCAAGATTTAATGATGGCAGGTTATAATGAAGTGGTATTTCTTGTAGGTTCTGACAGGGTTGCTGCCATGCAGTTCCTCCATAAATACAACGGAACTGAGTTTTCATTCAGAAAGATTGATATTCAATCCTCTGGAAGTAGAGACGCTGATGGTGATACCTTTGCCATTTCTGGAACGAAGATGAGACGTGCAGCATTTGCTAGCAACTTTGAAGCTTTCAGGAAAGGTATTCCTAGAACATTGAATGACCGTGATTGTCGTGCTCTAATGAATGAGATTAAAGCGGCACTACCAGATAATTATAAATGAAGAATTTTAAAAAATTACGAGAAGAAGCACTGCGTCAACAGCAACGTTACGATGAAATCTTTAAAGAAGGTGATGCTGTCATGTCTGCTCGTACTGGAGATAAAGGATACATCCACAGAGCAGGTGTTAACTACGTTATCATGATTACTGATGATGGAAATATGTTGCGCGAGTGGATAAAGAACATTAGATCTATAAATAATACGAGAAGAACTTCCCTTTTGAACGATGAAGAAACCAGATCCAATTAATAAAGTAAAGCACCAGGATGAGTTTTCGTCTGGTTTGATGGAGCAGTACGGTAAGTGGATGGGTGGCGATTGCTTCCAGAACACTTCCTACGAACTGGAACTATCGGAAGCACCATTCGATGGAATGGATCCACAGTCTAACGGTGCTGAAATTGAGCAGACTTCTATCAAAAAGAAGGAAGCAAAGAAACCATCTGCTAAAGCACAACTCGCTGCTAATGAAGAAGTTCTAGAGCGTGAAGAGTTTGAAGTTGATGGCGAGACATACATCCTAGAGAAGAAGAAAGGTCTAGACGGTAAGGCATGTTGGAAAGGATACAAACTTGCTGGTACTAAGAAGAAGGGTGGTAAGACAGTTGACAACTGTGTCAAAGCAGGTGATGAAGTAACCCATGAGGGTGAAGCACTTGCAGAAAAGAAACTAGATCCAGTTGGCAAGGAAGATAAGGACATCGATAACGACGGTGACCACGACAAATCCGACAAGTATTTACTTGCACGTCGCAAGAAAGTCGGTAAAATTCTTGCAATGAAGAAAAAGAAATGAAATCGTTCAAGCAATTCCGCGAAGAGTGTGGTTGCAAGGATAAGGAGAAAAAACCCAAGTCAAAGAAAAAGGGTAACGTAGAAGTCATGCCCTCTATCCCTGATGGACAGAAGGGTATGACCACCAAACCAACAAACGAAAGTGTATTCGCTGGTAATTATCAAGGTCCCCTTTATGCTAGACATCCTGATCTCGTCCTTGCAGAGAAAGCAGTCTCAAAAAAGCAACAGAAATTCATGGGTATGGTCCGAGCTGCTCAGAAGGGTGAGGGAGCGTCGTCGCCTGAGGTTGCCAAAGTTGCTTCCAGCATGAAGAAGGGCGATGTAAAAAAGTTTGCATCGACTAAGCATAAGGGATTACCAGAAAAGAAAGTTAAAAAAGAATCATTTGAAGGTGGTGTTCAAAAGGCACGCCGTGACTATCGTTCTGGCACCTTGCTAACTTTTAAACAGTTCGTTGCAAAACTAACTGATATTTTGGATGAGTGGGAGAAATAAATAGTTCTTGCACTATGCTGTAAGATCATGTTAGGATTTCTACTCCCACTTGCATCGAAGATTATTTCCGATGCCGTTGCTAAAATTCCTGAGAACGAGGAACTTGGCGAACAACTAATCAAAATCTGTATTGTCATTCTTAAGAAGGCAGTTGCTCTGACTAAGACCGATATGGATGACAAACTTCTAGCGGTTGTTGAGCAAGCAATCCAGAAGCGCGAAGAAGCCTGAGATATAAATAAATCTTAGATAATAGTAATATCGGAGCACACGTCAATGTCCCTTTACGGAAGAACTGACAGCAATGCAAACAAAACCAAAGCTGGTGTGGGCATTGCTGCGTCGTCGCAAACAAAAACTGTTGTCTTTGTCGATAAGACTGAGGCACAACTAAACGAAACCAGATCCCGTGGTATCACTGGTCCTGGTTGGTGGTCGTATTTCACATACACTGATGCTGATGGTAACACTCGCCATAAGGCAGAGCAACTAGTCAACATCCAGAACCCTGATCTCAACTCTAACGAGACACAGAGTGATGACACCATCGCAGCAGATGTAGCATCCGCAGTAACCATTACGGTTCAACCTGCTAACTCCACATCTTCCTCTGGTGCTGGTACTTACACTCTTACCACTACAACAACAGGAACACCTGGAGCACTTGCATATCAGTGGCAGCGTCAAACTGCAACTGGTAAGCGTTGGACTAACATCACTGCTTCTCTTGACACAGGTATCACCTACGCTGACTTCACTACAGCAACCCTTGCTTACAGTGCTCTCGCTGGCGCTACTCTTGACGGAACTAAGTTCCGCGTTAAGATTACCTCCGCTGGTGGTACTGAAGAAGTCATCTCTGATGGTGCTGCAACACTAACCTTTGGTTCATAATTTGAATGAACATTAATGAATTGACGCCAGACAACTGGCTCTTCTTCGCTATTCAAAACTATAACAACCCGTCGTCCGTTACTTATTCAGACTTTGAAGAAGACTTAAAGAGATTTAAGTATATCAAAAGACTGTTAAAGAGATATGAGACGACGGGTGAACTAAAAACACATCTCATTTTAAATCATGTGATTGTGTTGTATAATGTTTTTGATGAAGCAGCAACTCCGTTGCTATTTTATAAAACAGAGGCAACACATTGGCGTCAAATAAAGGCGTTTATGTTGTTTCTAAATAGATTACCACCTAAACTTAACGAGGATGTTGACGAGGAATGTCTGAAAGAACTGAACCTAATCTAAATGAAATGATCAATTCTGCTGGCGATGGTTCTGGTCTCCAGTTACCACCCGCTTTTGTTATGGTAAATCCTAGACAACATCGTAAGTATAAGAAGGGTAATCAAGATAAAGTTGATGGGCGCACTAAAGGTGCCCGCTCTCTCTTCGACCGTATCCAACGTAGAAAAATGAAAGAAGAAACAAACGTAACCGAAGCTCTGTCTACAGATACTGAGAGAGCTCAAAAGCAAATTCAGCAAGGCAAAAAACTGGGTCGCCAGAAAGATCTGCAGAAAAAGCGTGGAGAAGCGAAAGAAAAAATGATGCGTAAAACCAAAGAAATGGATACGCTCATGAAAGCACGTCTGTCTGACTTTAAGAAGAAGGCAGCAACTCAAACTAAAAAATTAAAACGTGAAGAAACTGATATGAAAGAAGTGACTTTGACTGAAAACCAAGATGTAATCCAAGTTGCATTGGATGTTGCAACATCAGAACTCAATTCACAGGGTGAAGGATCTTTCGCTAAGATCCAATTCTCTGATGGTGGTGTACAAAACCTAGATAACTTCTCTGCTAAGCGTATTGCTGCTTGCTACGCGCAGTTGGATGATACCCACAAGCAGCAATTCCAATACATGTTGAATAAGGACGCTTCGACTTATCAATCTGCACTGGATTTCGCAATCAAGAATGTCTAATCATGGCGTTTGGTCTAGGTAAATTAGCGGTACTTGAAAGCAAACTCAACATTTATGAAGACCTATCACAACAGATGCTCGACAAGCTTGAAAAAGCAGTCGGCACTATTTCTGAGAACAGCAATAGGATTGCTGTCATCTTAGAGCGCCATGAAAATCGCCTAGACGAAAGCGAAAGGACTGATACTCTCATCATCAAGATGATTGATGAGTTAAAAGAACAAGAAGAGAAGAACCATACAATTCTCCACGAGAGAATTGATAGAATACAAAAGAAAGTTGACAGCAATCAGAAGTTTGTTGTTGGCGCTGGTGCTGTCCTAGCAACTCTAGTGACAGTAATGCAAGTGGTTCCCCCACTTGTTCGTGTGTTGACACCAATGGTATCCTCTGGTAGTA
>Ga0213860_10000081_pt1 | contig 36533 bp, 39 predicted proteins | sample PICome_3_FD_160118 | JGI IMG/M metagenome (GOLD analysis project Ga0213860, IMG submission 160118) | Coastal seawater microbial communities near Pivers Island, North Carolina, United States - PICO550 | ecosystem: Environmental > Aquatic > Marine > Coastal | place: USA: North Carolina...
ATAAAGCAACTAATATTGATTTTGGTCAGTATCTTACTACTACTGCCACTACTGGTAGTGTCACCACTGGCGAAACTCTTTCTTTGAGAAATAGTTCTAATGTAAATATTGGTCAAGCAAGAGCAATTGGACTTGTTTCAGGTAGATTGTATTTACAAGATCTGACAACCTATGTTAATATTACAGTTGCAAATAATTCAACTGGATTGGTTGAAGGTGATTTTGTATTTACATCAAAAGGAACACGTGCTGTAGTTAATGGTGTTACTGTTTCTGGTGCAAACTCTGTTATCGAAGCAAGACAGGTAAGTGGTAAATTTGCAACTGGTGATGTTATCACTAATAGTAAGAATGATACAACTTATACATTAACAAACGTAGCTACCAATTCTGTTTCTGACATTAATAACATTGTCAATACTGGTAGTACCTTTACTGCTACAATTACAGGATCTGTAGGTCTTAAGTCTACAAATAAAAAGTTTTTCGTATCTTCTGCTGATCTACCAACAAAATCAGTTAGCGACTTCTCTTACACCAAGTTAGAGAAAGTAACTAAGAGTGTTTCTGGTGGTGAAGTTTCTATTTCTGTACCTAACAACTTTACTCCACTTGCAACTGGATTCTTAATTACTTCTTCTGTAGGAACTCATACCGCCACTGCAACTGTAAGCGGTCAAACTTTAGTTCTTTCTGGTATCAGTGGTACTCCATCTTCTGTTGATGTTTACTATAAACTAAGAGTTAATAACACTTCAATCAAAGAGAAGGAACCAAAGAGATATAATTTCCTCAGTGTAAAAAATGCTAAGGGAACAAACTTCACTGTTTATGGAAACAGATTTAACGATAAAGAGATTAACTTAAAATTCCCAGACGTTTATAAAGTACACGCTATTCATGAAGCAGCAGTTTCTGGTGTTGCTGATACTGACATGTTTGATCGTGTTTTGATGAACAGCACGACAGGACTTGTTAAAGGTGATGTCCTTAAACAGAATGATATTCTTGCAAGAGTTATTGATATTGATGGTGTTACTGTATATGTGAAGTTCCTTCAGGAAGAAAAGTTTGTTGAAGGAACCAATCTGACCACTCAAATTGTAGTATTTACAAATCCAGATCTAACTGGTAGATTTTTGACTGAAGTTGTTTACGGTAATTATGTAGATATTACAAACAATTTTGCTCTGGTTAAGAATGATACTGAAGATGCTTATAGAATTTCTAAGTTGACCAGACTCGGAAATAGACCAACCCCAGGAAATAAGATTACGGTTGTATTTGATTATTTTGATCATAGTCAAACAAATAATGATTTCTTCTCGATTGCTTCTTATGATCTAGTAAACGATATCAAATATTCTGAAATTCCATATAACTTTGATGGTTCTGCTTATAGTGATGTATTTGATTTTAGAACTACTTTTACATCATCAACTTCTACTGGAACTGGTGTTGCAGTAGCACCTTTTGTTTGTTCAAATGCAAATTCTGCTTTTGATGTGTTTGGAACTACAAAGTCTGTACAAGTATTCCCATACCCTGCAGAATTTATTAGTTATGATTATAACTATTATACAAATAGAATTGATAAGGTTTTCTTAGATAACTCTGGTGAGTTTGTAGTTGCAACTGGTGCAGGTGCTGCAAATCCAGCACCACCAGAAAATATTGGAAATGCTCTATTACTTTCTACTCTTACAGTTCCAGCATTCCTGAGAGATGTAAAGACTGTCAAAGTTAGAAATGAGAAGAACAGAAGATACACCATGAAAGACATTGGTGGTCTTGAGACTAGACTTGACAATGTTGAGTATTATACTTCTTTGAGTTTGCTTGAAACAGATACGAACAACATGCTTGTTCTGGATGGCAGTGGTAATAATAGATTTAAGAATGGTTTCTTAGTAGATAACTTTAAATCTAGAAATTTTGCTGCAACAAACAACATTGACTTCAAGATGTCTCTCGACATTGATGAAGGTTTAATCAGACCATATCCATATGTAAACAACATTGGATTAGATTTTGACAGTGTTGGTGGTTTACAAAAAACTGGCGATTTCTTAACTCTACCTTACACCGAGGTATCTTTACAGTCCAACCCATATGCAAGTAGAGTTGTAAACCTCAACCCATTTAACACTACTACATGGATTGGTGACTTCCAGATTTCTCCATCTAGAGATGTTTGGTATGACACACAAAGAACTGCTCTCGAAAACGTACCAGAGATCGATTTAACTGGTCCTATCAAGTTCTTGTATGATCAAAGTGGTGCTGATGGTGATCAATGGGGTTCTTGGAATACTACTGGTTCTGGAAGAGGTTCTGGTGGCACAAACATTTTCCAAGAAAGAGATGGTGTTACTAACGAATTCAGTTCAGTAACTCAGAATTTAGAGGTTGGTGATAGAATTGATTCTATCGAGTCTATTAAATATGCTAGATCCATTGTTATTGATGCATTTGCAAATAGACTGAAACCAAACACTGAGATGTACTTCTTCATTGATGGGGAAGACTCTAATGGTGCTATTTTCCCAAGATTATTCAGTAGTGTAACTAGAACTGTCAATAGTACAGCATTTGTTGTTGGTGAAAAAGTAAGTATCGAAACATTCTTACCTGTAGTCGGAACTTCACCTAGAAACTTGGAAGCTACTGTAGTTTCTCCTTCTGATTATGATTCAACTTTAGATGCATCATACAGTGCATCGACTACTGTTCTTGCAATCAAAGATGTAAAGGTTAATGATGGTACAATTATTAACCCAATCAATCCAGGTGATAAGATCAAATTCACTGGACAGACTACTGGTGCAGTTGCTGAAGTAACGTTAACCAAACCAAGAGTTAAGTCTAATGCTTCTGGAGAAGTTCGTGCATTTATTATTGTTCCACCTAATAAGGTTGAAACTGGTCAGTCTAGATTTGTATTGACAGATCAGACAACTAATACAACTATTGCTGGTGTTTCTGATACAAACGCAGTTGCTAATTACGATTCTGATGGAACTCTACTTGAGTTGACAAGTCTCAGTATTGATTTCCAGATTCCTGAAATTACTTCTACACCAATTAGTGAAACAAGAACGGTATTCATTCCCGATCCTCCACCACCACCACCTCGTCGTGGTGACCCACTTGCACAGTCTTTCTTTATTCAACAGAAGGGTGGCGCATTTGTCAGTTCCATTGATGTTTTCTTCCAGTCCAAAGATTCTACTGTTCCTGTAACTATGGACATTAGAACCATTAAGAATGGTTTCCCAACTGAAGAGATTGTTCCACTCAGTAAAGTTACTGTTGCTGCAGCAGATGTCAATACTTCTGCAACAGCTGCAACTGCAACTAGATTTACATTTAAGACACCTGTATACCTTGCTGAAGGTAATGACTATTGTTTCGTTCTCAGAACTAGATCTCTAAACTATAAAGCATGGGTATCTAGATTGAATGAAACTGACGTTACTACAAGTCAGGTTATTGATAAACAACCATCTGTAGGTAGTTTGTTCAAGTCACAAAACATGAGTATCTGGACACCAGATCAGTTTGAAGACATTAAGTTTACTATTAACAGATGTAAGTTTACTACTGGATCTAACCTTTCCACAAGTCTCAAGAACGGCATTATTCCTGAGGTTAAACTTCCTGCAGATTCTCTGTTCTTTACCGACAATGTTGCTTCAGTAACTGTATTGCATCCAAACCACTGTATGCATACCCTACAGAACTATGTTGATATTTCTGGTGTTGTTTCTGACATTCCTGCTGTAAAATTACAGACTAACATGACAAATCAGCAGTTTACTGCTGACACTGTTATTACAATTTCTGATGCTACTTTTGCACCATCACAGGTCAATAATGCTGCAATTAGTGCAACCAATCTTGGTTTTATTCGTATCGGTGGTGAAGTCATTGCATACAAGTCAATCTCTGGAAACACATTGACTGTTCCTTCTGGTGGTAGAGGATTGTCTAATAGTACAATTATCGCTCATAATACCAATGATACTGTTGAGTTCTATACTCTAAATGGTATCCCACTGACTGAGATCAATAAGAGACATCAAATTACTGATGTTGTTGATATGGATAGATATAAGATTACTACTACTGCAAAAGCAAATGAAACTTTACAGTCTGGTGGTAGAAATATCAATGCTTCCAGAAACTTACAATTTGAAAGCATTACTCCAAGATTCAATCAATTGGTACTGCCAGGAACCAATCTCTCGGTAACCATGGATTCTGTTGCTGGTGCTTCTGTATCTGAAAAATCAACTGGTACTTTTAGTGCAACACCAACAGTGGTTCTTGAGAATTTAGAAGTAAATGAACTGGATTCATCTAGAGTCATCCTGTCTAAACCAAACCAAGAAAATTATGGTAGTGCTCAAAGTTTCACATTGAATACAACCATGTCTACAAGTGTAGACAACTTAAGTCCACTGATTCAACTCTCAGGTTCTTCTGTCATTACTGCAATGAACAGAATCAATAAGATCAGTAACACTGATTCTACATTGAATCTTGCTAGTGAGTTGGAACCAACAGGTTCACTTCATGATGCAGTTTATATCACCAAGAAAGTAAATCTCGAAACTTCTGCAACTTCTGTCAGGGTCATGTTTGACGCTATCAGAAGACAAGGTGCTGATATTAAGGTCTTTGTCAAGACTAGAAGTGATAATGAGATTGACGCATTTGATTTGATTGAATATGAAGAAGTACCAGTTACTTCTAGTGGTTATCCTATTTCCACGGATGTTGAAGGGTTCAAGGCATTTGATTATGAAATCACAGGACTTGAGAAATTCAAAGAATTTGCAGTCAAGGTTGTGATGATTGCCGATAATCAAGCACTTGCACCTAAGATCAGAAACTTTAGAGCACTCGCACTTGCAGTATGAAGAATGTTAATGTTGATGGACATCCAGACTTAGAGCGAGATTCTGAGTCTGGTGCCATTGTGAATAAGAATGTTCATAGTTATGAACAATATATGAAGGCATATAAAACCAGAATCGAGAAGGAAACCCGACTCGATAAAATAGAAGAAGAAATCGGCGAACTCAAAGATTTACTCAAACAAGTACTGAACCATATAAATACTTGAGAGACAAACTCTCTGTATAAATAAAGGTAAGTGGTAAAACCTCAATGGCAGCAGTACATAATCTATATGTAGATCAAGGTGCAGACTTCACCGTTCAGGTTGGTGTCTACGATGACAGCAATGCTGCTTGGGATTTGACAGGCTATAGTGCCGAGGCAAAACTCAAGAAGTCTTTCTCTAGTTCTACATCGACTAGTTTTGTTGCAACAATTTCCGGCACTGTTGCTGGAACAGTGGTACTTACACTACTTGCGTCCACAACATCAGCGTTAGAAGCCGGAAGGTATCTGTACGATGTTGTTGTAACCTCCGCAGGAGGAACTAAAACGAGAGTGATCGAGGGCGTCGTTACTGTTAATCCAGGAGTAACAACATGAATACAAAGGTCACCGTTTCAAACACACCAAAAGTGATTACTGTTGCCGCCTCTGGTGGCGCTTCAGGTAGACTATCGTCTCTGACAGATGTCAACCTAGCAAGTGCTGGAGATGGTGCTGTATTGCAGTATGATCTTGCAACTCAAACATGGGTAGCGAGAAACATTCTTGAAAATGACGGTCTTACGATCAACGCAGGATTCTATTAATTCTTTCTACTAGGATACAACAATGAGCACGTTTTTAAAGCTAAAGAGGTCTAGTACCTCTCCAACAGCAACACCAGGAAACCTGAGAAATGGTGAACCCGCATACAGTTATGGTGCAGGTACATACCCTGATAAGGTACAAGCTGGTGGTGGTTCTTCCGTTGCTGCTGGTGGTAAACTGTTCGTCGGTCAGGGCACCGAGGACGCAAGCGGTCATGCCGCAAATATCGATGTAATCGGTGGTAAGTACTTCACTGACATGTTGGACCACCAACATGGTACTTTAACTGCAAACTCTGCACTTATTATTGACCAGAATTCTAAAATTGATATTCTGAATGTCGATAACCTTACTTTTGATGCAAACACCATTTCTTCGACTAACGCGAATGGTGATATCATCTTTGATCCAGCTGGTTCTGGTGAAATCAACATTGTTGATGACACATTCCTTTCTTTTGGTTCCGACAAGGATGCAAAGATTGAATATGACGAAAATGGTAATAACGAAGTTGTCGTAACAGGCGCAAATTGGAACTACAGTAATGTTGATGTCACGATTAATGGTACATTAAATGCTTCTGGTGATATTGATTTTGATGGTGATGTAAATATTGACGGTGGTGATCTGACTACCAACGAAGCAACGTTCAATTTGTTGAACACAAACGCAACTACAATTAATGCGTTTGGTACAGCTACTGCAATTAATATTGGTGCATCTGGTGCTCATACTACAACTTTAGGTTCTGCAACTTTAGTTGGTACTCAGGCAACTCAGAATGTATTCAATGCAACTGCTACTACAGTAAATGCATTTGGTGCTGGTACTGATATCAACATCGGTGCATCTGGTGCTGGTGCAACTACTTTCGGTAACAACACTGTTGATGGTACTGAAACCACACAGAACGTCTTTAATACTACTGCCACTACAGTTAACGCCTTCGGTGCAGCAACTACCCTAGCAATGGGTGCAAACTCTGGTACGATGACAATCGGTAATCCGACTGTTGTTGGTACACAGACAACTCAAAATCTCTACAATACAACTGCAACTACCGTAAATGCTTTCGGTGCTGCAACTGCAATTGATATCGGTGCCGCATCTGGTACTACAAGTATTAACAATAATCTTGATGTTGATCTTGATCTGAATGTTGATGGTGGAGACATCACAACTAATCAGACAGATTTCAACCTCTTAAACACTAATGCAACTACGGTAAATGCATTTGGTGCTGCAACTACTGTAAATCTTGGTACTGCAAGTACCATGTTGGATCTGGGTCATATCCGCATCCAAGGTAACGAGATTTCTACAGATAACAACAACGCACAGGATCTGGTCCTCGATCCATACCCTGATGCTGGTGATGCAGGTGGTAACGTTATCATCCGTGGTAATCTCCAAGTTGCTGGTACAACTACAACCGTTAACTCGACTGAAATGTCTGTTAACGATCCAGTCTTCACGATTGGTGATACAGTTTCTGAAAAGACTGTAACCACTGCAGCATCTTCTGGTGCTACAACTCTCTTGATTGACAATCCTTCTTCGATTGTTGAAGGTGCATCGATCACTGGTACTGGTATTGCAAACAGCACAACGGTTTCTAACGTTAGAATTTCATTCCACGTTTCCCAGAACTTCGGTTCTGCTCCTTCTGCTGGTGCAACTCTGTACTTCTATGATGGTACTTCTTTCGCTGAGATCGGTACTTTCGTTTCTCAGACTGCATCTGAAGTAACAATTGACCTCGCCTCGAACATCTCTACTCGCGGTGACGACTTCTACAATGGTAATTCACTTTCTAGTGTTGGTACTGGTACTCCAGCTGGTGCTCAACTTGCTTCCATTACTAAGGTAAATACTAAGGTATTCAACACTACAACAATCACTCTTTCTACAGGTACAACTGCTGGAATCAGTGCTGAAGCAAAAGTTACCATCAGTCAAGCGTCTGATGATAACATGGACCGTGGTATTCAGTTCAAGTATCTGGATGGCACTTCTTCCAAACTAGGTTTCTTCGGTTATGACGAAACCACTACTACAGAATCTGAGAAGTACTTCACTTACGTCCCAGATGCTACTAACAACGCTAATGTGTTCACTGGAACCAGAGGTGCTGCATGGTTCAAGACCGTCAAACTCGATGATGGTGTTCAGAACGGTGTTGCATACTTCGACCAGTACAGCAGAATCACAAGAACTGTTGCCGCTGGTACTTCCGATGTTGATTCATCCAATCAACTTTTGACTGTCAATGGTAGTGGTGTTCCAGTTTGGACAACCACATTTGACGGTGGCACATACTGATAAACTGGAGTAATTATGAATCCTGATGAAGCGAATGCGCTCATGCAAGTCATGAGCAACAAAATTAATCAATTGACACAGCAAAATCTAATGTTCGAGTCTAAGATCATGTATCTCAATAAACTCGTACAAGATTTACAACCTAAACCTGAAACATCTGAAGAAGATTCTTACACCACGGAAGAATAATGGCAAAACCAAGTAGTAGATCCACATTAAAAGAATACTGCTTGAGGCAGCTGGGTAAACCTGTCATTGAGATCAACGTTGACGATGATCAAGTTGAAGATCTCATTGACGATACCCTTCAGTTGTTTAATGAGAGGACATATAATGGTGCAGAGAGAATGTACCTTAAGTACAAACTAACTGCAGAAGACATCACAAATGGTGGCGGGGGCAGTGGAAACGCTGGAAGAAATGTAACCACTACTGCAACAGATACAAACTCTGGTGCAGCTGGTACTTCCAGAACTTTAGAATTTGAAGAGGGTAGAGGATATTTAACTCTACCCGATCATGTTCTTGGCGTAGAAGGGATCAAAAAGATCTCTAATACAATGGTCAACAACATGTTCGGTTTTAGATATCAGTTCTTCTTGAATGATTTCTATAACTTCTATGCATATGATATCCTTAACATGGAAATCACAATGCAGTATCTGGAAACACTAGATTTCCTGATCGAAGGTAATAAAGATATTAGATATAATAAAGTACAGAATAGACTTTACTTAGATATCGATTGGGATCTTGCTCAAGCAGATGATTACATTATTATTGACTGTTATAGAGCCCTAGATCCTGCTGCATTCACTAAAGTCTATAATGAAATTTTTGTCAAAAAATATCTCACATCTCTAATCAAGAGACAGTGGGGACAGAATCTAATTAAGTTCCAGGGAATTAAAATGCCTGGTGGCGTGGAGTTCAATGGTAGACAGATTTATGATGATGCTGTCAGTGAGTTACAGGCACTGGAAGAGAAGATGTCCAGTACATACGAATTACCACCTTTAGATTTCGTAGGATGATATGGCTAAGAACGTATTTTTCTCGCAAGGGACTCGAACAGAACAACTACTCTATGAAGATCTAATCATTGAGTCAGTAAAGATCTATGGTCAGGATGTTTATTACCTACCTAGAGAGATGGTAACAACAGATAGACTCTTCAGGGAAGACGTTCTTTCTAAGTTTGATGAGAATTATCTCATCGAAATGTATTTACAAAACTATGATGGTTTCCAGGGAGATGGTACTCTCCTCTCCAAATTTGGTGTCAGGATTTCTGAAGAGGCAACCTTCGTAGTTTCTAGACGTAGATGGGAAGATTTAGTACAAGCAAAATCTAACAATTTGGTGACGACCGAAAGACCAAATGAAGGTGATGCAATTTACTTCCCTCTCACACAACAATTATTCCAAATTAAATTTGTAGAGAACGAAACACCTCTGAGACCTTTAGGTGACGTTCCTATCTTTACTATCACATGTGAACTCATGGAGTTTGCTGATGAAAGACTTGAGACTGGTGTTGAGGAGATTGATAAGATTGCTGCGGAAGTTGCATACTCTATTGTTCATAAGTGGGTTCGTGGTATCAAGTATATTAATATCACCAACGGTGGTTCTGGATATGGTGGAAATACCACAGTAACTTTAGGTGCAGTTACTGGTGCTGTTCCACCAACAACAGTTGCTCCAACTATTACTAATGGATCAGTTTCTGCTGTTGTAATTTCAAATCCAGGTCAAGGTTATACAACTACTGCACCAACAGTTACTATTAATGGTACTGGAACAAATGCGACTGCAGAAGCGGTCCTAACTGCAGGTGGTACATTTAAGTTTGGTGAAAATGTACATGGAACCAAGTTTACTGCAGATGCTATTTCTGATGGTGTAACAGCTGGATTTGCAGTGGAAAACACATTTACAATTAGAAGAGCTGGTACTGGATATACGACTGCACCATACGTTAAGGTTGGAAAACCAGATGCGACTCAAGCAACAGGTACAGCAGTCCTCACATCAGACGCAGTAACATCTGTTGCAATTACTGCAGGTGGTACTGCATATAGTGCTGTTCCCGCAGTTACGTTCTCTGCACCAGATTCTGGTACAACTGCAACTGGTACTGCGGTATTGAATAATGGTGTTGTTTCTTCAATTACCATTACAGATGGTGGATCTGGTTATACTACAGTACCAACTGTAACTATTGCAGAACCTACCAAGACTCAAGCGACTGCAACTGCTTCAATTACTAATGGGACTGTAAGTGCAGTTACCATTCAAAATGCTGGTGTTGGATATTCTACAACTCCCAGAGTTATTATTGCACCATCTCCAAGTGAACCAAAAGGTAAAGTTGCACGATATGATGTCACCAATAAAGAACTAGAATTGATTGATATTGTTGGTAAATTCTCGGACGATGATACATTGATTGGTGAAACTAGTGAGGCTGAAACTGTGATAGATAGCTTTAGTTCTATAGAAATTGAAAATGCCTTAACTGCCTCGGAAAATAAGTATTTTGAAGATCAGGGAGACAATCTTCTTGATTGGACAGAATCTAATCCGTTTGGTGAATTTGGCAATAAAGGAGTCTTCTGATGTTAGGTACACATTTTTATCACGAAGTTATCAGAAAAACCATTATTGGTTTTGGTACTCTGTTCAATAATGTCGAGTTACAGAGAACAGATAATGCTGGTAACGTAGTTCAAACAACTAAAGTTCCTCTAAATTACGGACCTAGAGAGAAGTTCCTTGCTCGTATTGAAGCAGAACCAGATCTCGATGGTCGTGCAGAGACTCAGATTACTTTACCTAGAATGTCTTTCGAGATGAAAGGTATTCAGTATGATTCTTCTAGAAAGCTTGGTCCTGTTCAACTCTGTAGAGAAAGAAAAGACGGAGACACAAAACAGACCTATTCTACATATTCTCCAGTACCATATAACATTGAATTTGAACTGAATATCCTCAGTAAAAATAATGAGGATTCTGTTCAAATCTTGGAACAGATTCTTCCATATTTTCAACCAGTATTTAATATTACAATTAATCTCATCTCTAAGATGAGTGAAAAGAAAGATATCCCAATTGTTTTGAATAGTGTTGGTATTCAGGATGATTATGAATCAGATTTTCTTACTAGAAGAACTCTAATTCATACTTTAAATTTTACAGCTAAATCATACCTCTACGGTCCTGTTACAACTGCAGACGTTATCAGAAAGGTCAACGTCGATATCAGTGCTGCTATGGAAACTGGATCGAGATATGTCAGATACAGTGCAACACCTGCTGCAAAGGTAGACCAAAACAGAGATGGTTCTGCAATTCCTTTCTCTGCATTCAGTGTTGCTAGTAATACAATTACACTGGGTGGACATGGTTTTGTCACTGGAGATAAAGTTACTTACAATTCAGATCCCTCTGGTACTGCTGTTGGAGGATTGACTGATAAACAAAATTACTACATCATTAAAATTGACGACACTAGTTTCCGAGTAGCAAAATCCAAGTCATATGCAAGACAAGGATTTGCAATTGATATTACAAGTCAGGGTACTGGTGGAGATCACAAGTTCTCTGTCATCAATGATGCCGATCATGTACTAATCGAACCAGATGATGATTTCGGTTTCAACGAATCCTTTACCAACTTCTAATCATGTCAGATCCTTTTGATAAATTAAACGAAACATTTAATGTAGATGCTGAGATTGTTCCAGAATCTACTAAGAAAGAAGTACCAGTGAAGAAAGCAAAAGAGACTGATGTGGTCGATGACTATGAGTATAGTCGTGCCCAGTTGTATAATCTAGTTGAGAAGGGTCAGGAAGCGATTCAGGGCGCATTGGAAGTTGCTCAAAGTAGCGATCACCCAAGAGCGTATGAAGTCGCTGGTAACTTGATTAAACACGTTGCAGATATTACAGAGAAATTATTAGATAACCAGAAGAAACTCAAGGACATCGAAGAAGAGAAAGTCCAGAAGGGTCCTTCTACAGTTAACAACGCAGTGTTCTTCGGATCAACATCAGAATTACAGAAGATGCTTAAACAGCAAGCATCTGATAAATAGAGCTGAAGAAATAATAAGAACAATGAGTCTTAGCACTTGGGGTAAGTTAAAAGCAGAAGTTCAGACTGATTTCGATCTCTGGATGGAAGCAAAATGTAAAGACGGTGGAGAAGAAAAATACTGTCGTCTCTGTGAGAAGCGTGAAAAACGTTCCGTATGTGGTTATGGTGGAGCGATGTGGGACAAATACACTGTTGATAATGTAGGTGAAGGTGAAAGAGCCGCAGCTGCAGAAGAAGCAGGTATCACGTCCGATGGAGGTGACGGTGGTGGAGAATAATCATCAGGAGGTACATAATGGAATCCAAGAAAAAGCAGTCTCCAGAAAACAACAAAGGTTCATGGGACTTGTTAGAAAGGCTCAGAAAACAGGGCAAGCGTCCTCGCCTGAGGTTGCCAAAGCTGCAACCTCCATGTCCAAGTCCGACGTGAAGGATTTTGCATCCACAAAACACAAAGGACTACCTGAGAAGAAAAAGATCGCAGAGGGAAAACGAGATGGCAAAGGTGCCAAATCAAAAGGTTATTCCCTCCGCGATTGGTTTAAAGGTGGTGGATGGGTTCAAACAGGTGGTAAGTACGATGGTAAACCATGTGCGAAACAACCAGGACAGAAAACAAAACCATATTGTCGCGATGCAGATGATCGTGCATCGATGAGTAAAGACGAAAGAAACAAAAGAGCTGCTAAAAAACGCAAAGAAGATCCAAATCCAAACAGAACTGGGAGGGCCAAGAACGTGACACAAGAAGAGATGATGTTAGAAAAGAAAGATGCTTGTTATCATAAGGTAAAAGCACGTTATGATGTATGGCCTTCTGCATATGCATCTGGTGCTCTTGTTAAGTGTCGTAAAAAAGGTGCAAAGAACTGGGGTAACAAATCAAAGAAAGAGGGATTTGATGGTAATGTATCTTTCTCCCAATTCAATGAAAAAGCACAAAAGTGTTGGGCTACTCACAAAAAAGTAGGCATGAAGATGAAAGGTGGTAAACTCGTTAATGATTGCCGTCCAAAGAATGAAGAACTTCAAACCGAAGGACAGAAATGTTGGAAAGGTTATGAAAAGAAAGGCACCAAAAAAATGTTTGGTAAAACCTATAATAACTGCGTGAAAAAGGAAGAAGTTACAAATGAAGCAGCAGCATGGACCAGAAAATCTGGAAAGAACAAAGAGGGTGGACTCAACGAGAAGGGAAGGAAGTCGTATGAGCGTGAAAACCCAGGAAGCGATCTTAAGGCACCTTCAAAAAAAGTTGGGAACCCTCGTAGAAAGAGTTTTTGTGCGAGAATGAAAGGAATGAAAAAGAAGTTGACTTCTAAGAAGACTGCTTCAGATCCAGATTCTAGGATCAATAAGTCCCTCAGAGCATGGAACTGCTGATAAATAGTCAAAAAGGAAACTACAATGAACATCAAACCACTAGCTGAAGCACAGGACATTCAAGCTAATCCAAGTACTGGTACTCTGACATCAGGTACACTTGCTTGGGTTGTAAATGCTCATACTGCAGCAAACAGAGTAACTGTTGCTGGTGCAGTTGCGAGTTCTGTTGTCATTCCCCCAAATACTGGAATTATCATCGAGAAAGATTCTGGTGCTGTATTAGATGTTGCCACAACTGGTGGTGAAGTATGGGCAACTGCAATCGCTTATACAAACTAATCAAATTGTTATCTAACGATACAGACTTTTCAACTAAATAGACCTATACTGTAGTAGTAATTGCATGACTACAATGTTAGGTTTCTACCTAATCCTCATTTTCGTAGCTATTCTGTTTGTAACAGCAGGGTATGATGCGACAATGAGGTTATTTTATTATGCAGACTTACAATTAAGGTATGCTTGGATTCAGTTTAAAATGTCTCTTATGAGACGAAAACTGAGAAAACAACTCATCAGTCAAAATGATGAATACAAAAAACTAATTAAGGAGATTAACGATGACCGATCCTGATCGACAGCTTTCAGATCTTAAGTTAGAGAGGAAAGAATGCGAGAAGTGCGGCGCCCAATGGGTAAACGGACAGCATGTATGGCGTGGAACTGGAAACCAATACACAAATAGTGAGTTAGATCTCGCTGGATTGGTTTGCAACAAACTAGGCAATGAAAAGTGCATCAATCCTAAGAAAGGTCAGGATGGTGGACAGACGTGGGAGTATAGAGCAGGATATATTGACGGTAAGATTGATGAACGGAAGAGAATGTTAGGCGAACTAAGTGATTTAGATCAATAAAGTGGAATTATTTCTTCGCCCCCTTGAGGATGTAAACGATGTCACTTGGAGTATCATCTGGTTATTGGTGATACTCTTAATGGGTGTTGCTTACGTCATCTACTATATACTAGGTATAGATGAACGTGAATCCCATGGGAGCGATGACACCTCCAAGTCGGAAGAGTTGCTACAACTTCCGAGTGATCGAGATAAACAGGGTAGTTGATGGAGACACTATTGATGTCACTATTGACCTCGGATTCGATCTTTATAAAAAAGAGAGAGTTAGAGTTGCTGGTGTGGACACACCAGAAAAAAGAACCCGTGACAAAGAAGAAAAGGAGTTAGGTATTGATGCGACAAATTGGCTTAAGGACCGTCTTGAAGCGGCGATTGCTGGAGAAGAAGATCTTGTTATCCGAACTGAGCTTGTTGGTGGAGTGGGCAAATATGGTCGCCTCCTCGGGTGGCTCTACATCGGGGATCAAGAACTTTCCCTCAATGAAATCATGATCACCGAAGGATATGCTTGGCCATACGACGGTGGAACAAAACAGAAGAACTTTGAAGAACTAAGAGAAATTAGGAGATTAAAAGGGACACTAACATGAACGAAGAACACCAGGACGAGTGGGTGATGGAAATGCATATGGGTCACGAAGAAGTTAGAATGCTCTATAACCATGTATGTTATGCAATCCAGACTTGGCCTGGTTCTCCTGCAAGACCAGCTGAGGAACAGGAATATCTACAGATATTGAAAACTAGACTGTTTGCTATGCTGACTGAATATACCTTTTATGAAAAATAATTATGTCATCTGATTCGATTTATCTTGGTAATCCCAATCTAAAAAAAGCAAATACACCGATTGAGTTTACCGAAGAACAGGTAATCGAATTTTTGAAGTGTAAAGACGATCCAGTTTATTTTGCTAAAAACTATATCAAGATCGTCTCTCTGGATGAAGGTCTTGTACCATTTGACATGTACGATTTCCAAGAGGAGATGGTACGAAGATTCCACGACAATCGATTTAACATTGCAAAACTTCCAAGACAAACTGGTAAGTCTACTACTGTCGTTTCTTACTTGCTTCATTATATCATATTTAATGACAATGTAAATATTGGTATTCTTGCCAACAAAGCATCAACGTCAAGAGAACTATTATCTCGTTTGCAATTAGCATACGAGAACTTACCGCGATGGATGCAACATGGTATTCTTGCATGGAACAAGGGTAACGTAGAACTAGAAAACGGATCTAAGATCCTTGCAGCATCTACCTCTAGTTCTGCTGTCCGAGGTATGTCGTTCAATATTATTTTCTTGGACGAATTTGCGTTCGTTCCAAATCACATTGCAGAACAGTTTTTTAGTTCTGTATATCCTACTATTTCATCTGGTAAATCTACCAAGGTGATTATCATCTCTACTCCAAACGGGATGAATATGTTCTACAAGTTATGGCATGATGCCGAACTTGGTAGGAACGAATATACTACAACTGAAGTCCATTGGTCACAGGTTCCTGGTAGGGACGCCAAATGGAAAGAACAAACTATTGCAAACACTTCTCAAAGACAATTCACACAGGAATTTGAGTGTGAGTTCCTGGGATCTGTTGATACACTGATTGCACCATCTAAGTTGAAGATGATGGTGTATGAAGAACCGATTGAATCTAGTAATGGATTGCAAATTTACGAAGCGGTCAAGAAAGATCACACATATATTATGACAGTTGACGTTTCTAGGGGCGTCAGTAATGACTATTCTGCATTTGCTCTAATTGATATTACAACTATACCTTATAAGCTAGTAGGAAAATATAAAAATAATACAATCAAACCTCTGTTGTTTCCAAACATTATAGAACAAGTTGCTAAAAATTATAATCATGCATTTGTAATGGTTGAGGTTAATGATATTGGTGGACAGGTTGCAGATATTATGCAGTTTGACTTGGAGTATGACAACCTTCTTATGTGTGCGATGAGAGGACGTGCTGGTCAATTAGTTGGACAAGGATTCTCTCATAAATCACAGTTAGGTGTAAAGATGACATCTACAGTTAAAAAGACTGGATGTTCTAACTTGAAAGCACTTATTGAAGATGATAAATTATTAGTAAGTGACTACGATATAATTGCAGAACTAACTACCTTTATTCAAAAGAAACAATCATTTGAAGCAGAAGAAGGATGTAATGATGACCTTGCAATGTGTTTGGTTATCTTTGCATGGTTATGTACATCTGATTATTTCAAAGAACTAACATCTGATGATATCAGAAAGAGAATATTTGAAGATCAGAGAGAAGCAATTGAAGAAGACATGGCGCCGTTTGGGTTTATCAACGATGGATTTGAAGAGAGTACTTTTGTGGATTCAGCTGGTGACGTATGGAAGGTCGATGAATACGGGGACAGATCCTTCATGTGGGAATATAAATGAACCTTGATGATGAGTTTAATTTAGAACATCTTCTTTTTAAACAGAGAAAGTGTAGATCTTGTGGAGAGACAAAAGATCTACTTACAGATTATTATTTGATACGAAAAGATAGAGGTAAATATCCATCGTCTTACTCATATGAATGCAAACAATGCACCAAAAAAAGAATAAGCAATAAAAGGAAGAATGGAAGGACCGCAGAGTGGGAATATCCAGACTGGTAGTGTGTTCATGCATTGTTTCCCCCATGTAAAGCCCCTAAACAATAAATAGTTTGGAGAATAAATCTCATAGAGGATATACACATGGCGTTTGCTTCACCAGGAGTACAAGTAAAGGAGGTTGATCTAACAGCCACCATTAACGTCTCTGACCAAAACATCGGTGTTGTCGCTATCGCTTCTGCGAAAGGACCTACGGATGAGGTCACCTATGTATCCAGCGAAAGAGAGCTGGTTGACATTTTCGGTGAACCTTCCGAATATAATTATGAGTCTTGGTTTGCCGCCGCTACTATTATTCAGTACGGTGGTGTTGCTGCTGTTATTAGACCTGCTGGTGGAGAACCAGGACAGGCTAATGACCTCAGTTTAAGGACGGCTAATGTTGAGGTTGATGGAACTACTTCCACAACTCTCCTAATTAAAAATCAATCAGATTACGAAGAGAACTACGGCGGTGTCACCAGTGCTTATGCATTTGCTGGTAGATACGGCGGTACGTTCCACAATGGAATTACAGTTTCCATGGTTGACGTTGGTGCTCACCAACGTGTAACCGTCACACCCGCTGTAGGACAAATTCAAGCCATCGATGGTGAGACTAACCTTGCAGCTGATAACACAAGAACAGATGGTACTTACACAATCACCGCAACTGGTGGTAGTGGAAGTGGTGCAACCTTCACGGTCGTAGTTGCATCTGGTGCTGCTACAGTCACACTCGCAACTGGTGGTACTGCATTTGCTGATGACGAGACCTTAACTCTACCAAGAGCGGGTGCATATGGTGGTGCTGCCGATATCACTGTCGATGTCAATGGTGTCGGTGCAAGTCTTCCAGCCGCTGGTACATATGTCAAGTGGGCAAGTGGTTCTAACACCTACGAAGGTACTGTTTACAAGAATGATGGTACTGACTCTATTGATGTCACCCTTTGGGACACAACTAAGAGACTCAGTGCAACATCTGTAATTCAGGACAGCACAAGTACAACGATTGCTACTGCTACTGCGATCGAAAGTAACGATCTTTACTCTACTTTAGAGTATACAACTGGTAAAAAGTGGGTATCGATTGCTCCACAACCAGGAACTTCCCCATTCGTTAAGTCTCGTGGTGGTAAGTTCGACGAATTCCACATTGTCCTAGTTGACACTGATGGTAATGTAACTGGTAACCCAGGTACACTAATCGAATCGTTCTCCTATCTGTCGAAAGCAAGTGATGCTAAGAGTACAGAAGGTGACGTTAAGTTCTGGAAGAAAGTTATCGAATTAGGTTCTTCTTACATCTACGGTGGAGATAGAACTCTAACTCGAGCTTCCGATCTTATCCAACCAGAAAATAGTTCTGGTACTGCATCCTCTGGTGCAATTGGTAACAATGCTGCTAACACAGTATTCCCAATTCTAAATGCAGTAGTTGCAAGAAAACTTGCAAGTGGTGCTGACTACGATTGGGCAGGTTCCGCATCTGCAATCCAAAGTCAAGTCGAATCTTCTTACGATCTAGTTTTAGATCCTGAAGAGTTTGCTGACATTGACTTCTTGGTTCCAGGTAAGATCACTGCTGCTGGTGCTACAAAACTAATCAGTGTTGCAGAATCTAGAAGAGATTGTATTGCTGTTGTTTCTCCACAGAGAAGTGACGTAATCAACTCCAATACTTCTACTAAGAAGACTGATGCAATCATTGACTTCTTTAATACACTCGCAAGTAGTTCCTACGCTATTTTCGATTCTGGATATAAGTACGTTTACGATAAGTACAACGATACTTACCGTTATCTCCCTTGTGCGGCTGATGTTGCAGGTCTCTGCATCAACACCACAATCAATTCCGAGACATGGTTCTCCCCTGCTGGTTACAACAGAGGAAACCTGAGAAATGCAACTAAACTTGCATACTCTCCAAAACAGTCTGAGAGAGACAGACTCTACACTGCAAGAATCAACCCTGTTGTTTCTTTCCCAGGTCAGGGTATCGTCCTCTTCGGTGATAAGACTGCACTTTCTTCTCCATCTGCTTTCGATCGTATCAACGTTCGTCGCTTGTTCATCGAACTGGAGAAAAACATCGCTAGATTCTCGAAATTCCAATTATTTGAGATCAACGATGAAATCACACGCGCTGGATTCAAAGGTGCTTGTGATCCATATCTGAGAAATGTTCAGGGAAGAAGAGGTATCTACGACTTCTTAGTCGTTTGTGATGACTCTAACAACACTCCCGATGTCATTGACCGTAACGAGTTCCAGGCTGAGATTTACATCAAGCCTGCAAGGTCGATCAACTTCATCACGATCACCTTCGTTGCCACTAGAACGGGTGTTTCTTTCAATGAATTAATTGGTTGATTTTAATAAATAACACACGGAGCTAAAAGAAAATGGCAAAAGGCATTTCAGAGTTTAAATCAAAACTAACTAGAGGGGGCGCACGCCCCAATCTATTCTTGGTGAGACTCAACTTCCCTAACCTCGCTGGGGTTGTTGATATCGGTTCGGATTCTTCCAAGACCGCAACAGAAACTTCCGAGTTTCTTGTTAAGACCGCACAGATCCCCGCATCTAGTGTTGGTGTAATCGAAGTACCTTACAGAGGTAGAATGCTCAAGGTTGCTGGTGACAGAACCTTTGAACCATGGTCGGTAACTGTTGTTAACGACGGTGATTTCAACATCCGTAAGGCATTCGAGAAGTGGTCTCGTGGAATCAATGCTCACACCGAAAACGTTGCCCAATTGGGTTACGGTGCTGACGGTGGTGAGACATATTGTAGAGATATGACGGTTTATCAACTAAGCCGTGACGGAATCAAACCTTCCAAAACACCTCAGAACATTGAAGCTCCTGGGGTCGATGGTATGGATGTTGTCCGTGCATATCGCTTCTACGATTCCTGGCCATCCGCAATTTCTGCAATCGATCTTTCTTACGAATCGAATGATCAGATTGAAGAGTTTACAGTTGAATTCCAGTTCAACTATTTTGAAGTCACAAAGAACTCTTTACAGAACTGATAAATAGTATTGATATAGAAATACTATTACAAGATGGCTGAACTATTTGGATTTTCTATCGAGGCTAGAAAAAAGCAGGGGAAGGTATATTCCCCTGCTCCTCCAGATAGTGATGACGGCACCTCAGCAGTAGCTGCAGGTGCCTATTTTGGTCAATACCTAGACCTCGATGGCGTAGGAAGACATCAAAACGATTTTGAGTTTATCCGTAAATATAGGGAGATTGCGCTACATCCCGAGACTGATTCCGCGATTGATGACATCATCAATGAATCAATCAGTAGCGACTTAGATTACGCACCTGTAGAGATTGAACTGTCAAATCTCGCAGCAAGCGACAAGATTAAAAAATCTATCAGAGAAGAGTTTAAACATATTATTCGTCTGTTAGATTTTGATAAAAGAGCACACCAGATTTTCCGTCGTTGGTATATTGACGGTAGAATCTTCTATCATAAACTCATTGACTTTGAAAAACCAGAGGAAGGTATCAAAGAACTGAGATATGTTGATGCTCTTAAAATTAAAAGAGTAAGAGAAGTCAAGAAAGAAAAACTCAGAGGAGTAGAACTCGAAGCGGGTTTAAAACTTGATTACGGTGAGACTGTAGACTATTACGTTTACTTCCCAAAAGGTTATAAGGGTAGTGACAACCAAGGAGTTAAGATTGCCGCAGATGCAATCGCATATGTTCCTTCTGGTGTCATGGACCATAACCGAAATATGGTTCTGTCTTATCTCCATAAAGCAATTAAGTCTGTCAATCAATTGAGAATGATTGAAGACTCTCTAGTCATCTACAGAATTTCTAGAGCACCTGAACGTAGAATTTTCTACATTGATGTTGGTAACTTGCCTAAGATGAAAGCGGAACAATATCTCCGCGAAGTCATGGGTCGTTATCGTAATAAACTGGTCTATGATTCTTCGACTGGTGAAATGAGAGATGACCGCAAGCATATGAGTATGCTTGAAGACTTCTGGTTGCCTCGTAGAGAAGGTGGACGTGGTACTGAAATCACAACACTTCCAGGTGGACAGAACTTAGGTGAACTAGAAGACGTTAAGTATTTCCAGAAGAAACTCTATAAGTCTCTGAACATTCCACTCTCAAGATTAGAATCTGAATCTTCTTTCACTATCGGTCGTTCTAATGAGATTACTCGCGACGAACTGAAGTTTGCAAAGTTTGTTGGTCGTCTCCGTAAGCGTTTTTCGGAACTGTTCCATGATATCCTAAAGACACAACTCATTCTTAAGGGTATTGTTACTCCTGAAGACTGGGATGAATTAAAAGAAGATATCCAATATGATTTCATCTTCGATAATCACTTCACTGAACTGAAGGAAATGGAGATGTTGACTGAGCGTATCAACGCTGTTAACCTCTGTGAACCATTCCTTGGTAAGTACTATTCCGTTGATTATGTCCGCAGACAGATCTTGAAACAGACGGAGGATGAAATTGAAGAGATTGACGCCCAAATCGTAAAAGAAAAAGAGATGGGTATTATCCAAGATCCAATGGCAGCAATGGATGCCATGGGCGGAGAAGAAGGTGCGGTGGAAGGAGAAGCCCCACCTGAAGGTGGTGGCGGTGGAGATTTAGATTCCGCATTCTCCTCCATGATTTCCCCTGACGACTACGGTAAGGGTAATATTTGATAAATAATATTTGTAATACATAATATTTGGTATGGAAACTGAAGTTGATCAACCCGTCAGTAGCGTGATTGACGATATTCTGGATAAGGATCACGTCAACGCAAATGAAAAAATTTATAATGCACTCTACGGGAAGAGCGCTGAATACATTACTGCGAGAAAAGCTCAAGTTGCAAAGACCATGTTCAATGGTCCTGATCAAGAGCAACCCGATGTGGATGCTTACGATGAGGTAGAACCCATTGTTCAGGTTGATGACAGTGAAGAAACTGAAGCTACTGCTGAAGAACAACCAGAAGAACAACCATGAAACTCATTGCAGAAGAAATTATTGACGTTTCCTTTCTGACGGAAGAAAACAACGGTAAGAAAAATCATTTCATTGAGGGTATCTTTCTCCAAGCGGAATTAAAAAATCGCAATGGGAGAATGTATCCCATTTCGACTCTGCAAAGAGAAGTTGCTAACTATAACGAAAGTTATGTTACCAAAGGTCGCGCTCTTGGTGAACTCGGTCACCCTGATGGACCTTCCATCAACCTAGATAGAGTATCCCATAAAATTGTTTCATTAGAACAAAAGGGTAATAATTTCATCGGTAAAGCTAAACTTTTAGAAACCCCTATGGGGAGAATTGCCAAAAATCTTCTCGAAGAAGGTGTAAAACTTGGTGTTTCATCTAGAGGTCTTGGCTCGATTGAGAGAAGAGGTGACACGAATGTCGTTAAAGACGACTTCATGTTGTCCACTGCTGCGGACATTGTTGCCGATCCATCTGCTCCCGATGCTTTCGTTGAAGGTATCATGGAGGGTAGAGAATGGGTTTGGAATAACGGTCTCTGGAAAGAGTCTGATATTGCCGCTGTTAAAGAGTCTATTGATAACTCATCGGTGAACGAACTTACGGAAAAGAAACTCAAAGCTTTTGAGAATTTACTCCGTAACTTCCAAGTCTGATAAATATTATAAGAAAATACTACACTTTCCAAGAGGATTTTCCAATGTCTGTTGAAAAAGAGATCGAAACTCTAGAAGAGCAGAATCCAGTAACTGCAAATGCAAACGCTGGTGACAAAGCTCCTAAAAAACTAGAAGGTGAGACTCCAGGTAACTCCACTTCCGCCGCGGATTTGGGTGGACCTGTCGTCAAACCTGATGACACCGCCTCCATCGGCAAAAAAGCTGCCGCTGCTCAGGCGCATGAGGGCGATAAGTCCCTCAAGACCAAACCTTCCGCCGCTTCCGCAAAAATGGAAGAGACTGAAGTAGAAGAAGAAGTCGTCGCTGAGAAGACTGAAATCGAAGTTGATGTTAAGGCTGATGTTGAAGCCCTACTCAACGGAGAAGAGTTTTCCGAGGACTTCAAATTTAAGGCTGCCACAATCTTTGAAGCCGCTGTAAAGGCCAAGGTTGTTGAGCAAGTCGAAAAGTTTGAGAGTGTTTACGAAGAGAAACTTGCAGCTGCAACTGCAGAACTCAAAGAGTCCATGGAGACTCGCGTTGACGCTCATCTAGATTATGTTTCCGAACAGTGGGTCAAAGAGAACCAACTCGCCATTGATTCGGGTCTTCGCAATGAAATCACTGAAGAGTTCATCACTGGTTTGAAGAACCTCTTCACTGAAAGCTATATTGAAATTCCAGATGACAAATATGATGTGCTCGAAGGTATGACCTCCGAGCTTGATGAAATGGAAACAAAACTCAATGAACAAATCGAGACTAACGTTGAGCTAAACAAGAAACTCGGAACTTATATCAAAAATGGAATCGTAAGTGACGTATCCGAAGGTCTTGCTCATACACAGAAAGAAAAGTTCGCCTCCTTGACTGAAGGTGTTGAGTTTGATAGTGAAGAATCTTTCCGCGAAAAAGTTGAGACCATTAAGGAAAATTATTTCCCTAAGTCTCAGATCGCACACACTGAAGATCTGGTAGAAGAAAAACAGGAAGATCTTGTCGAAGGACCAATGGCAGCCTACAAGGCAGCGATTGATCGTTGGAAATGATCTCCGCATAAATAATTACGGATTCCTAACTTAACACACTACAAGGAGTTACAGAAAAATGTACAATTCGGAAAAACTTCAGGAGAAGTGGACTCCCATTTTGGAGCACAACGGCCTGGAAGACATCAAAGATAATCATAGAAAAGCCGTAACGGCTATTCTTCTCGAAAACCAAGAGAAGTTCCTCCGCGAAGAGCGTTCTATCCTTTATGAGGATCCAACCAACTCTGCAGGTACTGGTGGTTTCTCTGGTAGCGCCGCTGGTGCTGGTCCTGTTGCTGGTTTCGATCCAGTTCTGATCAGCCTCATCCGTCGTTCTATGCCTAAGTTGATGGCATATGACATTGCTGGTGTTCAGCCAATGTCTGGTCCTACTGGTCTAATCTTCGCAATGCGTGCCCACCGTGGTGCTGACCGCGATGGTAACGGTGCGACCCCTAACGTATTCAACAACGAAGCTTTCTTCAACGAGACTCCTTCTGGTTTCTCTGCTGGTGGTGGTGCTTACAGTGCTGCAACTGGTGAGACTGCAACTAACCCTGCTGTTCTTAACGCTTCTTCCCCAGGTAACTATGCCGCCGTCGGTGGTATGAACACCGCTACCCTTGAGGGTCTTGGTGACAACACTGGTGCTTTCCGCGAGATGTCCTTCTCGATCGAGAAAGTCACTGTAGAAGCAAAAGCCCGTGCGCTGAAAGCTGAGTACAGTCTCGAACTCGCTCAGGACCTGAAAGCAATTCATGGTCTTGATGCTGAGACTGAACTTGCCAACATCCTCTCGACTGAGGTTCTTGCTGAGATCAACCGTGAAGTCGTCCGTACCATCTACACCGTTGCTAAGCCTGGTGCTCAGAACAACGTTGCTAACGCTGGTTCGTTTGACCTCGACGTTGACTCCAACGGTCGCTGGAGTGTTGAGAAGTTCAAGGGTCTGATTTATCAGATCGAAAGAGACGCCAACGCAATCGGCCAAGAGACTCGTAGAGGAAAGGGTAACTTCATCGTCTGCTCTGCTGACGTTGCTTCTGCCCTGAACATGGCTGGTGTACTTGATTACACCCCTGCACTTTCTACTTCGGGTGCTCCTGACGACACCGAGTCCACCCTTGCTGGTGTTCTTAACGGTCGTATCAAGGTCTACGTTGATCCTTACTCTGCTAACATCGCAGACGATCACTACTACGTCATGGGTTATAAGGGTTCTTCTGCTTATGATGCAGGTCTCTTCTACTGCCCATATGTTCCTCTCCAAATGGTTCGTTCCATCGGTCAGGACACCTTCCAACCTAAGATCGGCTTTAAGACTCGTTACGGTATGGTTGCTAACCCATTCGCTGGTGGCACCACTCAGCGCTCCGGCGCCCTCACCGCTAACGATAACGTCTACTATCGTCGTACTCGCGTTCTCAACCTCATGTGATCCATTTTCACAAGGTTACACTGGAGGGTCTTCGGACCCTCCTTTTTTATGCCTAAATACAAGAAAAACTTTACGGAGTACAATGGCAGCCAATTTTATCAATAATGATGGGTGCCCTTCAAACTTTTTGTCGGGTATTGGATTTCAATTTCAGTTGAACAAGTATCCTAAAGTTGCTTTTTATTGTCAGTCTGCAAACGTTCCTGGGTTGAATCTTGCAACAACTACGCAAGCAACCAGGATGAATTACATCCCACATCCAGGGGATGAAGTTAATTTTGACGATCTAAGTTTAAGGTTTCTTGTCGATGAGAAACTAACAAACTATAGAGCAGTCCATGATTGGATTCGTGGTTTAGGACACCCAAGATCGGGTAATGATTTTAACGATCTATTGATTGGTGAGGACTACGATGAGAAAACTTATTCTGATGGTAACCTCTTCATCTTAGATTCCAACTTCAACAAAAAATTTGCAGTCAATTTTAAAGACCTATTTCCAGTAACTCTGGGTGGTCTAAACTTTGATTCTACATACAACGACACTGAATACTTTGCCGTTGATGTTGTGTTTAAATACACAATCTATGACATTTATGATCAAAACTTAAAAGATTATGATTACACTTGATGATATCAAATCCCAATGGGCAGAAGATTCAAAACTTGATAATGATCTACTCGATAACGAGTCAACAAAAATTCCACAATTACACAGTAAGTATCTGAACTACTTGTCTGATGTAAGACTAATTAAAATCCGAAAGGAACAAGAGTATAAAACTCTAATCAGAGAAAAATTTGAATACTACACGGGTAAAGCTGATGATATTGTATATCAGGAGAACCCGTTTGATCTGAAGGTCTTGAAACAAGACGTTCCGATGTATATGGATGCAGATCCTGAGATACAGAACATTACAACCCGTATAAATTATTATGAAGAGATAATTTTTTTCTTAGAGAAAGTTATCCAACAGTTGAACAATCGTACTTTTCAAATCAAGAATAGTATCGAGTGGCAGAAATTTATGCAGGGTAGTGTCTAATGACAGATGTCAAGATTCAGAAGCGCAACGAAGTTTATCTGTCTGTTGATTGTGAACCTCATATAAAATACGAACTCTCCGAGTATTTTAGTTTTGATGTTCCAGGGGCAAAATTTATGCCCCAATACAAAAAACGGATTTGGGACGGTAAGATCAAATTATTCAGTCCAGCAAATGGGCAGATATATTGCGGTCTATATGGATACTTGACAGACTGGTTAAGTCACCGTGGATATACATTTGAAGATGTACACAACGAATATTATGGATCACCTAATGATAAAAACGGAAGTATTAGTCCAGGTGATGTATATGAATTTGTCAAGACTTTAAAAATCCCATTTCAAGTTAGGGATTATCAACTTACTGCTATATACAAAGCGCTAAGATATAATCGCAAACTCCTGTTGTCACCTACGGCATCAGGAAAATCTCTAATGATTTATTGTATTGTTAGATGGTTTTTTGATCAGGGATCAAACATTCTTATCGTTGTCCCCACAACATCTTTGGTGGAACAATTAGTTGGTGACTTCAAAGAATACGGATGGGATCCAGAAGATCAGTGTCACAAAATTTACGCAGGTAGAGATAAGAATAGTCCAAAGAGAATTACGATTACTACTTGGCAGTCAATCTATAAAATGCCAAAAAAGTGGTTTGAAAAATTTGATGTTGTAATTGGTGACGAAGCACACCAGTTTAAAGCAAAGTCATTGACACAGATCATGACTAAGTTACATAATTGTAAACATAGGATTGGATTTACTGGAACGCTAGATGGATCTAATGTAAATCAACTGGTCTTGGAAGGACTCTTTGGAACTGTTGACAAAGTTATTAAAACCAATCAACTTATTGATAAGGGATATCTATCTACACTTAAGATCAATGTCCTGTTGCTTCAACATGGTCCACAAAAATTTGACACATACAATGATGAATTGGAAGCAATTTGTTTAAACGAGAAACGAAATAACTTTATTAAAAATTTAGTTACTGATCTGGAAGGTAACACTTTGATTCTTTTTAGTAGGGTTGCCACCCATGGTGAACCACTTTTTGAATTAATAAATAGCAGTGTGCCAGATCCTCAACGCCAGGTATTTTTTGTATATGGTGGCGTAGACACAGAAGAGAGAGAACAAGTAAGAGCAATTACGGAACAACAAAATAACGCCATTATTGTTGCCTCTTACGGAACGTTCAGTACAGGTATTAATATTAAAAACTTACACAATGTTGTATTTGCAAGTCCATCGAAATCAAGAGTCAGAAATCTTCAGTCGATTGGTAGAGTCCTGAGAAAAGGCAACAGAAAAACAAATGCTGTTCTATATGATATTGCAGACGATTATAGTGTAGGGGATTCAAAAAATTATACGCTCAATCATCTAGTTGAGAGGATTAAAATTTATTCCCAAGAAAAATTTAACTATGAGATTATTCCAGTCAATTTTCGGAAAGAATAGAAATATGGACAGTCATCACAATCATCCTGAAGAACATTCTGAAGAAATTACATCAATTGTAAAGCTGATTAGTGGTGACGAACTCATCGGTAAAGTAATTACATGTGACGAAGGTTATTTAATTGATACACCTTTTCAACTTAAAGCACAAGTTATCAACACTCCCAACGGAGAAATGTTTAAAGTTGATTTAGTTCCTTGGTTAAAATTTGCCAAAGATGAAATATTTCTACTAGAAAAATCAAAAGTCTTTACTGTCTGTGAAGCAGACGAAAGAATTAAAAAATTATACAACTCTACCTTTAGAAAATATTATTTGGGTGATCACGCTACAAACAAAGTAGACCTATCTACATATGAAGGTAAGATTGGTTCAGTTGAAAAAACTAGAAAAGATCTAGAATCTCTATATCATAAAGATAGTACTTAAGCTGTGTTTCTGAACCCTGGCAGAGTTATTATACAGAGAAATCCAGGGTTTGTCAACTGCCACTTGACTAATGTAGTTCACTACAGTATAATGTATTCAAATCCAGATGAACCATGACGAAGAAGAAAGAACATTATGTAAACAACAAAGAGTTCCTAGAAGCACTTGTTATTTACAGAAAGAAGGTAAATGAAGCAAAGAACGCTGGTGAACCTCATCCTAAAGTTCCAGATTACATTGGTGAATGTTTTCTGAAGATTGCTACTCATCTTTCTTATCGTCCTAACTTTGTGAACTATATGTTCAAGGATGACATGATTTGTGATGGTATCGAAAACTGTCTACAGTATATTGACAACTTCGATCCAGCAAAGTCTACTAATCCTTTTGCTTACTTCACTCAGATCATCTATTACGCTTTCCTTCGTCGGATTCAAAAAGAAAAGAAACAGTTGGATATCAAGACCAAACTGTTAGAGAAATCTGGATTTGATGAAGTCTTCCATGCAGACAGTAGTGCAGTGGGATATAATATGTCTGACATGAATAGTATTAAAGAGACCCTTGAAATTCGTAATCGATGACTGAAACTGAAACACGCAAAGCAAAACTTTCTGATTCATTTGGTGGTACTGTAGAAAAAGATATTCCTGAAAATGCTGAATGGATTGATGATGCTTTTTATATCAAGGAGACTAGGTTTGGTCTTTACACATCCATTTTAAAAGAACCTCTTGGTCAACATTTTATTACTGGTGCAACATACGAAGGAGTGCTAACCATGTCTAGATGGCATCTCAAATGCCTTCAAGAAGGAACTCTCGATAATAATACTAGAGTTGTTAACAGTGGTGTTGTTGGAGGTAAACTTTGACCGTTGCTCTGATTACAGATCAACACTTAGATGGTAGAAAAAACTCAAAGGTATTCTGGGAATACTTTATGAAGTTCTACAATAATGTGTTCTTTCCAAATCTCAAGAAACACAATATTAAAACCATCATTGATCTGGGTGATACATTTGACAATAGAAAAGGTATTGACTTCTGTGCATGGCATCGAATCAAGACTGAATACTATCAGGTTCTTGCTGATATGGGAATCCATATCCATATGATTGTTGGTAATCATACAGCATACTACAAGAATACAAACAAAGTAAATACTCCTTCTTTGCTTTTAGATTCTTTTGACAACATCACTATCTACGATGAAGTCACTGATGTTGAGATTGATGGTGGTAAGTTTACTCTTCTGCCTTGGATTAACCAAGAGAATGAAGATAAGGTAAGACAACATTTACAGAATACTGATTCTGATATTGTTTGTGGACACCTTGAGTTGAATGGATTTACTGCTCTTCCTGGTCACACTTTTCATGGTGGTTGGGACAAAGATATATTCTCTAAATTTAAGAGAGTATATTCTGGACACTTTCATCACCAGTCATCAAAGGGTAATGTAACTTATCTTGGCAATCCTTATGAGTTGTTCTGGAATGATGTGAATGCTAAACGTGGATTCCATCTATTTGAACCATCAACTCTTAATCTTAAGTTCTTTAGGAATCCATATAAGATCTTCAAGAAAATCTTTTACAATGAAGATACATGGGATTTCAAAAACTTTGATCCACAAGAATACAAAGATTGCTATGTCAAACTAATCGTCGAAAATAAAAAAGACGTTATCTGGTTTGATCGTATTGTAGAGAGACTTTATGATGCTGGTGTGCATGATCTAAAGATTATCGATGATAGTGTAGTCGATAATGAATCTATAGAAAATGTAGAACACGAAGACACATTAACAACTCTAAACAGATACATAGAAGAAATGAATGAGAGTCTTGATAAAAACGAACTTAAGAGTATTATCAAGTCAATCTACTTAGAGGCCTGCGAAGTTAACTAATGTCTTATATCCTCACCTTATTAGGACAAGAGAATGAAGGAGCTTATGCTGTCACCGCCCGTGATGGTAGTAAGATCCTTCAGATCTTTGAGGATAAAGATGATGCTGAACGGTTTGTAGGTCTTCTGGATGCCCTAGAACATCCACCCATGAAGGTTTATGAAATCGAAGAGGACCAGGCCATTGCGGCATGTGAAAATTTCGGTTATAATTACGCGATCATAACCCCTGACGACTTTGTGATTCCCACCCAAGAAGAACATGATTTTATTTGAGAACATCAGTTACAAAAACTTTCTCGCTGCAGGGAACACACCAATAAAACTAAATCTTAAGAACAACTCAACAACTTTGATCGTTGGTCAGAATGGTGCTGGTAAAAGCACGATGATTGAAGCAATTGTGTTTGCTCTGTTCAATAAATCTTTTCGTAAAGTCAACAAACAACAGTTAGTCAATTCAATCAATGAAAAGGATTGTGTTGTTGAAGTTGACTTTTCTATTGGTAAGAAAAAATATAAAGTCATCCGTGGGATGAAACCAAATAAGTTTGAGATCTGGATTGATGGTAAGATGCTCGATCAGGTCTCATCTGTACTAGATCAGCAAAAGTATCTGGAACAAAATATTCTTAAACTGAACTACAAATCATTTACACAGATTGTAATCCTGGGTAGTGCATCGTTTGTTCCTTTCATGCAACTTCCTGCTGGAAGTCGTCGTGAGATTATTGAAGATCTACTTGACATTCGTATCTTCTCTACGATGAATGTCATCTTGAAAGATCGTCTTAAGGTTGCAAATGAAGAGATCAAAGAGAATGAAACTGCAATCAAGTTTCTGAAAGAGAAAGCGGAGATGCAACAGAATCATGTTCATCGTTTGGAAAAGTCTGCTAGAAAAACTCTTGATCAGAAAGAACTTAAGATTGTAGAGATTCAGGAGAAGAATACCAATCTAGAAAAAGTCATCGATGATATTCAATCAAGCTTAGATAAGTTTACAGAAGAACTTCTTGATGCTTCTGGTATTCAGAAAGATATCAAAAAGATCGAGAAACAGATTACTACAAATACTAATCTTATCACACGATTAGAGAAAGAAAAAACTTTCTTCGATACAAATGATAAATGTCCGAAGTGTACACAACCACTACCACAGCATCTCAAAGAACATCACATCAGTGAAAGTAATAAGATTATTGAGAAGTCAACAGATTCTTTGACTGAGTTTAGAGAACAGATCTCAAAATTTAACAAGGATCTTCAAGTCATTGCTGAGAACAATCAGACTGTAGCAAATTACAATTGGGAAGTTAAGAGTAATCTGTCAGAGATCAAGAAGAATAATTCTGTGATCAAAGAAATTCAATCTGAAATTGATGATATCAGAAACAATACAAATGATATTGATTGTGAGAAAAAGAAACTCACTGAGATTGCTACTGAGGGAATGACAATCCATAAGAGAACTAGTGGACTGAAGAAAGATAAGTCTAACTATGATATGGTCACTTCCTTACTTAAGGATACAGGCATCAAAAGTCATATCATCAGAAAATATCTGCCTGTTATGAATCAACTAATCAATAAATATCTGAAAGAACTTGACTTCTATGTCAACTTTACTCTAGACGAAGAGTTCAACGAGAGTATCAAATCAAGACATCGTGATGACTTCTCTTATACATCTTTTAGTGAAGGTGAGAAGATGAGGATTGACCTTGCTTTGATGTTTACTTGGAGATCAATTGCAAAATTAAAAAACTCTGCAAATACAAATCTTTTGATTCTTGATGAGGTATTTGATTCTTCTCTAGACGTTGCTGGTACAGATGAATTTTTAAGAATCATCAGAGGTGGTCAACCCGATACTAATATCTTTGTTATCTCTCATAAAAGTGAAGTGCTCCATGACAAATTTGATCGTGTTCTAAAGTTTGAGAAAAAGAAAAACTTTAGTAAGGTTGAAGTCATATAAGTTTTACTTATCGATTGGCTCTTGACTCTGGTGCAATTTAGCGGTATTATAGCCATATACCAAAAGAGGTCCCATGAATCAAGGAGTCAAAACTAATCTCGCTAAACTCCTTGCCACCGAGAACTTGGTGGTAGAACACAAGAGTGTTGAGACTGCATCGTTTGATGTTAAGAACCGAGTGTTGACTCTTCCTGTTTGGAATGTCAGCGACGTTGTGTATGATATGTTGGTGGGTCATGAAGTCGGTCACGCTCTCTTCACTCCTGAAGAATGTCGTGCTCCTAATATCCCTGCATCATTCATCAACGTAGTTGAAGACGCTCGTATCGAACGTAAGATTAAATCTACTTATCCTGGTATTACTAAGTCTTTCTCTGCTGGATACAAAGAGTTGAATCAGAGAGACTTTTTTGATATTCAGGGAAAGGATCTCATGGAAGAGTTTGAGTTGATCGATCGAATCAACATCTATTTCAAACTTGGTATTCATGATGTGACTTGTGTTGTTCCTTTTCTGAAAGAAGAAGAACCATTGGTTGAGAAAGTTCGTGTTGCTTCTACATTTGAAGAAGTGTTGGAAGCAGCAAAAGAGATTCATGAATTCATGAAGTCTAATAAGGAACAACAACCAATTCCTCCTGTTCCTCCTAGTGAAGATAATAATCCTGGTCCTGTAGATACCATTGAATCTGATGATGATGATGAGGAGGAAGAGACCGAGGATAATACATTCGAGACTCCGAATGAAAGTAATGGAAATGAAGACGCTGATCTTGAGACTCCTAGTTTTCAAGAGGGTGCTGTTGAGGAAGATCTAGAAGATGACTTCAGTGTAAAAACTCAAGAATCATTCTCTTCTCACCAGAGTGAAATTACTTCAAACGAAAAGTGGGAATATGTGACTCCTCCTACTATTGATTGGGAGAATCACATTACTTACAATGATGAATTCATCGAAGACTTCCAAGAGTTTGAATCTAAAATTCGTAAGCAGAATCCAGAGTTTGGTGGTAAGATGATTGACTCTTGGTTTGATCAACTCAAACAGTTCAACAAAGACAGTGCAAAAGCTGTTTCTTTCTTGGTTAAAGAATTTGAGATGAAGAAAAGTGCCAAAGAGTACAATCGTTCTTTCATGTCAAAGACAGGTGTTCTTGATACGAACAAAATTTATTCCTACAAATGGAATGAAGATCTTTTCAAGAAAAGTAATGTTATCCCTAGTGGAAAAAACCATGGTCTTTTGATGTTCATTGATTGGTCTGGTTCGATGTCTTCAAACATTGAATCAACTATCAAACAATTGTTCAACCTTGTTCAGTTCTGTGCAAAGGTAAACATTCCTTTTGAAGTTTACTCCTTTGTTGAAAACAATGCTGATCATGATTACAAGGGACAGAAAGGTAAGCCTAACGAAATCTCTGTTGGTAGTGGTTATCGTTTGATTCAATTGTTTACTTCCGAAAAAGGTTCTGCGAAACTAGAAGTTCAACTTAAGAACTGCTGGTTGCTCGTTAGTTTCCTGATGCGTCATTACTTTGGATATGGTCAAACTGTAGACCACATGAAAAAGTATGAGATGGGTAGTACACCTTTGAATGAAACTATTTTTGCTGCAGTCTATCTGTACAAAAAGTTTCGTAAGAAAAACCCTGTTGAGAAAGTAAACACAGTGTTTCTCACTGATGGTGAATCTAATCAATTGTCCTGCAACAAAGATAGGACTAATGACTTGACTGGAGAAAACTATGTTGTTCGTCGTGCAGTCGCTCGCATGTATGATACCTTTATCTCTTTCCAAGATCCTAAGTCTGGTTATCAACAACACAAACTGTGGGATCCCACTAAAGCACACCGTGGTGGATGGGGATCTGCATCTGTTGATGTAACTTCTAAGTTGCTGCAGTATTATCGTTGGATGACTAATTGCAACGTCATTGGTTATCGTCTGTCTTCTGAGATCCCTGGTACACTTCTGAGAGCAAGTGAACTTTCTTATGAGGAGTACAAAAAACAGTGGAGAAAGCACAGTTATGTGGTTGAAAAAAATCTTGGATACAGTGAACTGTATGCAGTAAAAGTAAACCGAGACTTCCGTGGTGAGACACAGGAGATGGATGCAAACTCCAATTCGACTCAGAGTAAACTGAGGAACGAGTTCAGGAAGCATGTCAAAGGTAAGAGTTTCAATAAGATAATCTTATCTAAATTCGTTGACCAAATCGCTTGACCGCTGTTAGCGGTTCTGTTATAATGTATGAGTAATCAGGAAAACCCAATGCCCGTTTCTACCGAAAAATTGATCGAGTACCTTACCGCTGAGTATGGTCCTCAAATCACTCGTTCCCAATTGAGTGATGCTTCTAACTATCTGGGTATGTCCCTGTCCACCACAATCAAACGTCTGTCTGACTATAAGTCTGGACGTGGTGTGTGGAACCTGACTGTTCAGGAAGCCCGTGAACAATTTGAGAAAACTGTTACTGTTCAGGAAGATCAAAACTTGATTCCATCTAAAGATGAAAATTATGTTCCGTTCGGGAACTTCTCTGATCTGAAAAAGATCATCAAGTCGCGAGTTTTCTACCCAACCTTTATCACTGGTCTGTCTGGTAACGGTAAAACTGTCTCGGTAGAACAAGCATGTGCCCAACTAAATAGGGAGTTGATCCGAGTTAATATCACCATTGAAACTGACGAGGATGATCTTATTGGTGGGTTTCGTCTTGTTAATGGCGAAACTGTGTGGCACAACGGACCAGTTGTGGAGGCTCTGGAACGCGGAGCTGTGTTGCTTCTAGATGAAGTAGATCTCGCTTCCAATAAGATCTTGTGTCTGCAATCCATTCTTGAGGGTAAAGGTGTCTTCCTGAAAAAAATCGGGAAGTTCGTCCAACCATCCCTCGGGTTCAATGTGATTGCGACTGCTAATACTAAAGGTAAAGGTTCTGAAGATGGTCGCTTCATTGGAACTAATGTTCTGAATGAAGCATTCCTTGAGAGGTTTGCTCTTACTTTTGAACAAGAATATCCTACTGTTACTGTTGAAACTAAGATTCTTCAGAGTCTTGCTTCTTCTATGAATCTTGATTGTCAAGAATTCGTCAGTAACTTGACTCGTTGGGCAGATATCATTCGTAAGACCTTTGCTGAAGGTGGTGTTGATGAAGTGATCTCTACACGTCGTCTGACTCATATTCTTCGTGCTTATTCCATCTTTGGAAATGAGATGAAGTCTATCACTGTTTGTCTGAATCGCTTTGATGAAGAAACCAAACAGTCTTTCCTTGATCTCTATGATAAGATCATGACTCCTCAAGAATCTGACGATGTGGAACAACAGAATCAATCTGTTGACGAATACAACTTCTCTTGATATAATATATGGAGTTATCTCTAACCGAAAATGAATGGAAGAGCATTATTTCTGCTCTCCGACTGGGCGGTAATACCGCCCTTTATCAAAAACTTAATACCGCTATCGGCCTGAAAGAACAAGGTCTTCCTTACAAAAAAATCCTCCGTGAAAAGTACGGTTATGTCATCTAATCATTTCAAATATAATGAAGACGAACTCTTAAACGAGTTACGCGATTATATTATTGGAACTTACAATGCTCATTACTCTGCTGGTAATGACAAAATCCAAACCCTTGATCTCATTGAAGCATGTGGTGACGCTGAATCATTCTGCAGATCTAATATTCTGAAGTATGCATCTCGTTATGATAAGAAGGGAACTGCTCGTCGGGATATCGTAAAGATTCTCCACTATGGCTTGCTTTTGCTCCACTTCAATGATAAATTTGTAAAACGTGAATCCTACCCTCAATGAATATTTCCACTGAAACTCTGAACGTTCTGAAAAACTTCTCTAATATCAGTCCTTCGCTGGTAGTGAAGACTGGTAGTATTCTTCGTACTATTTCTCCTATGAAGAATATCTATGCGAAGTTTGAATCCCCTGAAGTCTTTGAAAAAGATTTTGCCCTATATGATTTGAATGAGTTTCTTGGTGGTCTTTCGCTATTCAAGGATCCTGAGTTTGCATTTGATGAAACTCATGTCAACATCAAAAGTGGTCGATCTGTATCGAAGTACTTTTATTCTGATGCAAGTGTAATCACTGCTCCTCCAGAAAAAGATATTGCACTTCCGTCTGAGGATGTGACTTTCCAACTCTCTGATGAGGATCTAAACTCTCTGCTCAAAGCATCTTCTGTTTATCAACTACCTGATCTTTCTTTGATCGGTGATGGTCGTGAGATGCAATTGATTGTCCGTGACAAGTGTAATGACAGTTCTAACACCTACAATGTATCTGTTGGACAGACCACTTCTAATTTCTGTTTCAATTTCAAAGTTGAAAATCTCAAAATTCTGCCTGGAGTCTATGATGTAACAATCTCAAGTCCGAACCTTTCTGTGTTCAAACACACTCGACTTGACCTCTGCTACTGGATCGCACTTGAACCTGACTCCACTTATGAATCGTAAAAATTTCCTTTGGGTTGAACAATA
>Ga0213860_10000082_pt1:2500-25000 | contig 36513 bp, 37 predicted proteins | sample PICome_3_FD_160118 | JGI IMG/M metagenome (GOLD analysis project Ga0213860, IMG submission 160118) | Coastal seawater microbial communities near Pivers Island, North Carolina, United States - PICO550 | ecosystem: Environmental > Aquatic > Marine > Coastal | place: USA: North Carolina...
AGATATTATGTTAAATTTTGTTTTTAGCCCAAATATTTTGTTAGGTTTTATTTTAGGATCAGCAGTAATAATATTATACTTCCTTCGACTTGTTAAACCTGAAGTTGCAAGAGATGAAGATATTTTTTTTGCAACTCTTGGTTTATTATACAGTGGAATATTAGTTATTCATGGATGGAGATTAGATCCAATTCTATTATTTAGCCAAGTTTTAGTAATAACAGCTCTATTAGCAGCTGGATGGGAAAATATCCGTTTACGAGGAGTATTGGCAATAATTGCACTTCGTGATATTGAAAATACAAAAAAAATTGATTAATATTTCTCTTTATTCTTGGTTTCAATTTTGTAAATAATTACTTTATTTTATGTTTAAAATCTATTTAAAGCCTTTTACTTGTATTTTATTTTGCATTCTTAATATTTTTGTAATGAGTGCATCTGCAATTGACTTAGATGAAGCAACAAGAACAGTTACTCTTGATGCATCAGGAAAGACAACCGTTTTAAACCCAGAACAAGTTAAACGAGGTAAACGGTTATTTAATGCTACATGTGGTGCATGTCATACTGGTGGTATTACTAAAACAAATCCAAATGTTGGTTTAGACCCAGAAGCTTTAAGTTTAGCCACTCCACGTCGTGATAATATTAATGCATTAGTTGATTATTTAAAAAATCCTACTAGTTATGATGGCTTAGAATCAATTGCTGAAATTCATCCTAGTATTAAGAGTGCTGATATTTATCCACGTATGCGTTCTTTAACAGATGATGATTTATATTCAATTGCCGGCCATATTATGTTACAACCTAAAGTTGTTGCTGAAAAATGGGGTGGCGGTAAAATTTACTTCTAGATCTCAACTTTTAATTTAATTCAAAAAAAAATACTTATTAGAATTCATTAAATAATTCAAAATTGAACTTCTTAATGAATTCTAATACACTTAAAATTAAAATACTGAAGAAAGCATGTAGCTCAGTGGATAGAGCATCAGATTCCGATTCTGAACGTCGGGGGTTCGATTCCCTTCATGCTTATTAAATATTTTAATTTATAACATAAAAAACATTCTTTTTTGAAAAAATAGAAATTTGTTAGGGGCTGATTTGGTTTCGACATTTAAAAATGGTTTCTATATGTCAGGTCAAAGTTTGTAATCTTTGTAAAAAATACTAAATTATTAATAAATGCTAACAATATAATACCTTTTCTATTTAAAGAAATGAATGATAAAAATAAAACTACATTCACTACTTTAAATTTCGTTGTTTAATTACATATTTTAGATTTGTTAAATCTTTTTTCATTTTTGCTAGACTTTTCTCTAGTTTATAGTTTAGAATAATTTTAATTTTTCAATATTCAAGTTTTTTTTGAATTAAACCTGTAAATAACTATAGTAATTAACTTTAAATGGACATGGGTTCAATTCCCATCAGCTCCAATTAGCATTCGTGGCCGAGTGGTTGAAGGCACCGGACTCATAATCCGTTTTCCTATGGAACATCACTGGTTCGAACCCAGTCGGATGCAATTCAACAATTTTTAATATTGTTTTTTTAGTAATAAAGGTGTAATATAAACATTAATTAATAAATAAAATTTATATTCCAATTTTTATGCTTAATTTAAATAATCAAAAAGTAATTGATAATTTACATAATAGTTTTATTAAATCTAATCTTCCAAAAATTCAAATTGGAGATACAATTAAATTAGGAATCAAAATTATTGAAGGAAATAAAGAACGAATTCAATTTTATGAAGGAACTGTAATTGCAAAAAAAAATAGTTCGATCAATACAACTATAACAGTTCGAAAAGTACTTCAAGGTATTGGCATTGAAAGAATTTTTTTAATTCACTCTCCTAAAGTTGCTTCAATTGAAATACTTCAACATTCAAAAGTTAGACGATCAAAATTATATTACTTACGGAATTTACGTGGAAAAGCAAGTCGTTTAAAACAACGGTTTGAATAAAACTTAAAAAATACTTTATAGATATTAATCTTGTAAAGTATTTTTATTATTTGTTTTTACTTGAATCTTAAAAAAAGGTATTTAAAATGACTGTTGAGGATGATTTAAAAAAACTTTTAAATAATTTTCCCGTCTCTATTTATCATCATTTAGATAATCATGTTAATAAAGAGAAATTAATTGAAATTGTTTTAGATTTAGGACGACGACCAGAAGCGCGATTTACTACAGGACCGGAATATGTATCACAGAAAATTATTTCGTGGCAGGATCTTGAGTATATAACTAAACGTATTAGTAAATTTAGTGAAGAAAACAGAGCAGGAATTGAACGAACACTTCATCGAATAAGTTGTATTAGAAATCGTCAATTTTTAATTAATGGATTGACGTGTCGAATTGGGCGTGCAATTTTTGGTACAATTTCAATTGTTCGAGACTTGCTTGAATTACGAAAATCCATTTTAATATTAGGAAAACCAGGTGTAGGGAAAACAACAATTATTCGTGAAATTGCCCGTGTTATTTCTAATGAGATGGGAAAACGAGTTGTTATTATTGATACTGCAAATGAAATCGCAGGTGATAGTGATATTCCCCATAGTGGTATTGGTCAAGCTCGCCGTATGCAAGTACCTAAAACTGATCTTCAACATAAAATAATGTTGGAAGCTATTGAAAATCATATGCCACAGGTAATCATTATTGATGAAATCGGAACAGAACTTGAAGCATTGGCTGCTAGAGCGATTGCAGAAAAAGGTGTTCAATTGATAGGAACAACACATGGCAATTGTTTAGAAAATTTAATTAAAAATCCATCCTTATCAGATTTGATTGGAGGTATTCAATATGTAACAATAAGTGATGAAGAAGCTAAACGACGCGGCACACAAAAAACAATTATAGAGCGCAAATCTTATTCTACGTTCGAACTTGCTATTGAAATTAATAGTTTATTTTCTTGGACGATTTATGAAAATGTTGAATCTTCAATTGATTCGATCCTACGTGGAAATTTTTGTGTTACCCAAATTCGTAATAAAAAAAAAAACGAAAAGTTAGTGATTAACTATAACACATTACACAATGAGTTTTTAATAAAAAATTCACAATTTTTAAATAAAGAAATGTTAGCAATTCATAAAAACTGGTTTTTAGTTCATCAATTTAAAAGTATTAAATTATTGAAATTAAAACCTATAACTTTAATTGTTTATCCATATTCACTGTCAAAAAATTTAATTCGGGAAATTCTATTAAAATTTGGTGATAAAATTGTTTTTACAATGCAGATTAAAAAAGCAAATCTTATAATTGGTTTGAAAAAACATCTTAGACAAAATTTCCGTCTAAAACGTTTAGCAAATAAACGAAATATTCCCATTTATGCAATAAATCAAAGAAGTATTTTTCAAATTATACGATTATTGGAATTTTTTATTTATTAGTTGGGGAAATAATAATCTTATTTAAATTTAATTTTTTAAAACAAAATTTAAACTTGATAAAATTTATTTTTACTCTTTTTTTTTTTAAGTTTTAGATTCTAGGTTAATACAAAGTTAAAGTTTTCTAATTAAAGATAAAAAATTTTCTAATAAAATTATTATATTTTTTAAAATAGATATAGTTTTCATACTTTTATAATTCTTAAACCGTATGCTGCTATTTTACAATCCTGACATATTTCGATTTTTTCATATATTATATGATTTACTATATCCAATAGGAATTATACTATATTTTATTAAAAAGAACAAGATTAATCTTGTTCTTTTTAATAAAATATAGTATAATTCCTATTAAGCCCGGATAGCTCAGTTGGTAGAGCAGTGGATTGAAGATCCTCGTGTCTCCAGTTCGAATCTGGATCTGGGCATTTTATTAGACATGAGAAAATGTATTAAAAAATCTAGTTGGATCAGTTTGAAATGATAACTTAATAGTTCCTAAAGGACCATTACGGTGTTTAGCAATTATCAACTCAGCAGGAGTTATGGTTTCAACTGTTGAGTTATAATAATTTTCTCGATATAACATAAATACTAGATCAGCATCTTGTTCAATAGAACCACTTTCACGTAAATCGGATAAGATGGGACGTTTATTGACGCGATTTTCAACATTACGACTTAATTGTGATAATGCAATAATAGGAGTTTGAAATTCTTTCGCGATGCGTTTAAGCGATCGTGTAATTTGAGAAAGTTCTTGGACTCGATTTTCAGCTTTTATTTTTGAATTTAAAAGTAATTGTAAATAGTCGATAACAATTAAACCAATTTGACTTTGCTCAAAAACTATTTTTTTTATTTTTGAACGAATATCCGAAATTGTAACATCAACTTGATCATCTATGAAAAACGGTAGTTTAGAATAAATTTGAATACTTTCTTTTAATTTGTTCCAGTCTTCTTTATATAAATTACCTAATTTTAAGCGTGTTTGACTGAGTCCTGTTTCATTTGAGAGTAAACGATATATTAACTGTTCTTTTGACATCTCCAGACTAAAAAATATTATAGGTACTTTATAATTTTTTATTATATTTTCAGTTATATTCAAAACAAAAGCTGTTTTCCCCATTGACGGTCGGCCTGCAAGAATTATTAAATCAGATTTCTGAAATCCTTGTGTTAAAGAATCTAAATTATAGAATCCCGAGGCTAATCCTGGTAATGCAGGTTTTAAAGCTTTTTGTTTTAATTCTAAAAAAATAGTTGAAAATAATTCAGTAGTACTTATACTTTTTTCATCGACTAATTCACAAGTTAATTTAAATGATTTTTTTTCAAAATCACTGAGAATTTTTTCTAATGGAATATTTGTAATGTAAGCGGAATTAATAGCTTCGTATCCTAAATTTATTAACGACCGTCTTAAAAATTTATCTTGAATTAATTGAATATATTCTTCAAGATAGACTAAATTCGGGATTTGATTAAGCAACTCTACTAATACTTTTGTACCGCCAATTTTCGATAAACACCCAGTTTCCTTTAAGAAATTATTTACTGATATAATATTTATTGAAACTTTTTTTCGATACATTTCAATAATCGCTTTGTAAATTTCTTGATGATTTATAAAATAAAATGCTTCAGTTCGAACAGTTTTTAAAGTAATTTCAACAGCTTCTGAATTAATTAATAAACAACTTAAAATAACTTTTTCTGCTATAAAATTATATGGTAAATCACTGTTTGAAATTGAAACATTTGAACGGCTCTTATAATCGTTCATATATCTATATATTAAAATTTAACTATCAGCTTAAAATAAAATTTGGACTCTTGTTTTTTAAATACATATTTAGTATAATGATAGTATGCGTCCTTAGTTCAGCTGGTAGAACGCTAGTCTCCAAAATTAGATGTCGAGGGTTCAAGTCCTTCAGGGCGCGCTTCTCTTTTTAAATAAGAGGTATATATGAAAAATAGAACTTTTAGTAGGTTAAAATAGTTATGATGAATTTTTTGATTTTCGATATGTTTCACTTTTAGGGTTTTTTACTAAATATTACACAATCGATCAAGTAAAATAGTTTTAAAAATTACATAATAAAAAGGAATTCAATAAACTAAATTTCTATTTACAAGTTTATAGATATATTATATTTAGCTTAGTAGTCTATCATCTTTGTTTTTAATATTTTATCATGCTAAAATAAGACTCGCGAATAGATAAATCGATCACTGTCTAACTTTCAATTAAGCTAAAAATTTTTAAGAAATAAAATAAAAATCTTATAAAGAATGAATGCTTCCTTGGCCTACATTTTTATGCAAGTTTTAAAGTTGAATCTTTGTTCGTTCAAGTTATCGAATTTTAATAAAAAGTGTTAAAAATTTGTAAAAATAAAGAATCAAAAAAAATTAAACAAATGCAAAATAATTAAAATCTAGATAAATTAATACTAATATGCCAAAAAAGATAACTGCATTAATTAAATTAGCACTACCTGCTGGAAAAGCTACTCCAGCGCCGCCCGTTGGTCCAGCATTAGGTCAACATGGAGTAAATATTGCAGCTTTTTGTAAAGAATATAATGCTCGAACAACTGAAAAAATGGGACTTATTATTCCTGTAGAAATTTCCGTTTATGAAGACAGAAGTTATACGTTCATTCTTAAAACACCACCTGCATCTGTCCTATTAGCGAATGCAGCAAAAGTTAAGAAAGGTTCATCAACTCCAAATAGAATAAATGTTGGATCAGTAACAAGAGCTCAATTAAAAGAAATCGCTAATATTAAATTACCAGATTTAAATACAACTCAAATAAGTAGTGCAATAAAAATTGTTGAAGGTACTGCCCGAAATATGGGTATTACAGTTAAAGATTAATCTCGAAGTTTATAATAAATTTTTAAAAATTATATGCGAAAATTATCTCGACGTCAAAACGAAAATCTTGAAAAAATTAAAAATACTATTCATCCAAGTCTCGAAGAAGCAATTGTTCTACTTCAGGAAACAGCGACTACAAAATTTATTGAATCGGTAGAGTTACATGCTAATTTAAATATTGATCCAAAATATGCAGATCAACAATTACGTACCACTGTGACATTACCTCACGGTATAGGAAAAGCTATTCGAATAGCTGTATTAACTAATGAAACTAATTTTAATGAAGCAAAGAATAGTAAAGCTGATATCGTTGGTAGTCAAGACCTAATTGATTCTATTAGTCAAGGCATACTTAATTTTGATTTATTAATTGCGACACCTGATATGATGCCAAAATTGGCAAAACTTGGTCGAATTTTAGGCCCAAAAGGATTAATGCCATCTCCTAAATCAGGAACCGTTACCACAAATTTAACTGCTACATTATCCGATTTTAAAAAAGGGAAATTTGAATATAAAGCTGATAAAACTGGTGTCGTTCATGTTAATTTTGGAAAAGTCGATTTTTCCAAAAATCAATTAATTGAAAATTTAATATCTTTATATCAATCTATAGAACAAAATCGCCCTTCTGGTGTTAAAGGGAAATACTTTAAAAGTCTATTTATTTGTACGAGTATGGGTCCTTCTATTCAATTAGATTTAAATGTATTTAATTAAACTATAAGCTATTCAATTTAATTTATTTCTAAAAATTATTTATATATATATACATTAAATAACTATTATTATGTCAGAAAAAATTACTCAGATTGTTGAAGAATTAAAAACGTTAACTTTATTAGAAGCGTCAGAACTTGTTACAGCGATTGAAGAAACATTTGGTGTTGATGCATCATCAAGTATTGGGGGTGGCATAGTAATGTCGACTATTCCAACTACCTCTGAAGAAATAGAAGAAAAAACAGAATTTAACGTAATGTTAGAGGAAGTTCCTGCGGATAAAAAAATTGCAATATTAAAAATTGTTCGAAGTTTAACAGGTTTAGGTTTAAAAGAAGCAAAAGAACTTGTAGAATCGACACCTAAAGTAATTCAAGAATCATTAGGTAAACAAGCTGCAGAAGAAGCTAAAAAGCAAATTGAAGAGGCGGGTGGAAAAGTGTCACTAACTTAATCATAATAAATGGTTATATTAATGACACTCTTTATACTTTCTAATCTATTTAAAAAGATTTTATAAAATAATAAGTCTTTTTAAATAGATTAGAAAGTATGAATATATGTAATAATCCTGTATTAATATTTTTTAGATTAGTTAAATCATTGTTTTATGAGTTTAGATCTTTTTGAAAATAATTAATCTAAAATCCTAAATTTTAAAAAATACACTATTTCACAACCTAGAATTTGAGATTAAGTAACCGAAATAATAGAATTAGTTAAAGATGCTAGTATCAATTTAATTGATCTTACCGCATCATCGTTACCTGGAATGGGTATATCAACTAAGTCTGGATCACAATTTGTATCTAAAATAGAAATAATAGGAATTCCTAATTTACGACATTCGTTAATTGCAGTCATTTCACGTTTTTGATCAATGATAATGGCAATATCTGGTAATTTGGTCATATCTTTTACACCATTTAGATGTTTTCTTAATTTTTCTAATTCTTTAAAACGTAATGATGCTTCTTTTTTTGGCAATAACTTAAAAATGCCGTCAACTTCTTGTTGTTCTAAGATTTTTAATCGTTCGATTCGACTTTTTAAAGTAGTCCAATTTGTTAACATACCACCTAACCATCTATGATTTACATAATATCCTGAAGGACATCGTTTTGCTTCTTGAGCAATTAATGAACTTGCTTGTCGTTTTGTGCCAATAAATAAAAATGTTTTTCCTTCTAATGCAGCATTTTTAACATACAAATTTGCTCGTTTTAAGAGTTGAGCTGTTTGAACTAAATCTAAAATATGAATATTATTACGTTCAGTATAAATATAAGGAAACATTTTTGGATTCCATCTATAAGATTTATGTCCAAAATGAACACCTGCTTCTAATAATTGGGCTAAGTTAATATCAGCCATAATATTTTATAACTCCTTAATGAAATATGTACTATTTTATTTTAGTATAGAATAATTTTACTCGATTGAAAAGAAATAAGTTTATATTTTTATAATTATCTTTTTAAATTAATTTGTTTTTTATAGGATAAATTTTTGTTAAAAGAATTTAAATAGCGATGATATCCAGTACCAGAGGGTATTAAATGACCAATAATTATATTTTCTTTTAGACCACGTAACCAATCAATTCGTCCTTCAATAGCAGCTTTTGTTAATACTCGTGTAGTCTCTTGAAAACTTGCAGCTGAAATAAAACTTGGATTATTTAAAGCGGCTTTTGTAATTCCTAATAATAAAGGAACATAATATGCTGGACGTTTATTAGATGTTTCAATAATTTGATTGATATATTGTATATGATATAAATCAATTAATTCACGAGGTAATAATGGAGTCTGACCTTCATGTGTTATTAAAACCTTTGTTGTCATTTGTTTAATAATAACTTCTAGATGTTTATTCGCAATTAAGACACCTTGTGAATCATAAACTGATTGAACTGCATTTAAGATTAATAATTGAATTTTTTTAAATGTTCTATAACTCGCTTCATAGTTATTAGTTAAATTATACGAAATTACAAATTTCTTTTTCTTTGAAGAGAAATTTTTTTTCATTCCATAATAATTAAAATAAATTTTTAATAAATTATGTGGATTAATTCTATCATTTTCCTTTATTGTTGTTCCAAGTTTTCGAAATTCGAAATTAGAATCAAGACTAGTTTTTTGAATTAATAAACTTTTTTTCTGATTTGTTGATAGATATTTATTCATCGATTTCTTTTTCCGAGCTTCTAATAACTCTTCTATTCTTGGTAGACCTTGAACAATATCGCCAGTAATTTCTTTCTCAAAGTTTAATAATCCAATAATTTCACCTTTTTCAATAAATTCCCCATTTTTACAATATACATTATTTACTTCTTGGGCAAAATAGTCGTCTGTAATAGAGCAAATTCCAATTGATTTCTCAAAAGGATATCTAAAGAATTTTAAACCTATTACATTATTATAGAAGCGTAATGATTTTTGTAATTTATTCTCAATCAAATCAGGGTTTTTTAATAATAAAGGTAAACATTGTTTGATTTTTATCTGTTTACTTGAAATATGAAAGTGACTGAGATTATTTTCTTTTTTATTAAAAATTCGTTGTTCTTTTTTAACGAAAGAAAAATTTTTTAAAACTAATGGTATTGGAGAACTATAAAATTTACCATTTTTTTTAATTAACATTTTTGAAAATTTAATTTGTAATCGATATGGATTATTACTCAGATCTAATTTTTTATCGGAATTTAATTTTTCAACTAATTCCCGTCTTGTAATGTCTGAATAATTTAAAAAGATATTGCTTTTTTTATTAAAAATATTCGAATTTAATTTTGGTATTTTATATTGTAACTTAAGCTTTCCTTTTAAATCTTCGATTTTACAGTTTGGAAAAAAATATGGACGACCTTTTTGTATGGTTAAAAATTTCCCATTGTCAATTATTATTTTTCCTATTTCATTAACTTTGATTGTATCACTTATTAATCCATTAACGATTTTGTTTTTTCTTTGTCCTTTTTCAACTGTTATACAATCATTATTTGATATTAAAAAAATTTGTTTTTTTTTTAATCGTTTTGATTTGAATTTTATTATTTTTATCGAATTTATTGTACGAGATTCAAAATATCCAAGAATCGTATAAGAATCGACAAATTGATATTGTGCAACAAGTAAAAAATAATGTAGACTTGTATATTTTAAATGTGCTGGAATATAATGCTTTAGAGTCAAATTTTCTGAAATTTTAATATTTACAATTTGACTTTTAAAACAGTTGTGTAATTCAAGAGTTGTATTATTCGTAAATGAATTAAGGGGTTTTATATTTGTTATGCGCGAAATTAAATTTATACTATTTGGTGTTTTAATTTTTTGAGTTGTTTTATAAAGATAGCTTGTTTTTTTAATTAACGATAAAGACTTTGATTTACCAATATAATTATTTTTAGGAATTTCATAAATCATAAATGGTCTAATCAATAATTGATTATTTAATTTATTATTGATATGTTCACACAGTGAAGGTTGACTTATTTTAATATTATCAAAAATCATTTCACCTGGATAAAATACTTTTTTATCTAATTGTTGAAATTGTTTGCCTTGATAAACCAACCCTCCTTTAATACTAATTTCTTCAATTATATTACTTTTTTGCATGACATTTATAACTCCTGCTGTTTTTGATCGAATATTTGGAATAATTTCAAAATTTTTTGCTATAAAGTTTCCATTTTCCACTAATAAAATATTTTTATCACAGTTTAATTTGTATATTTCTTCAGACAGCCAAATCAAAGAATTATGAATAATTTTTTTTTTTAAAGTTAATTTCGAAAATATATTTTCCATTCCTTGATAATTTATAAAATTTTGATAAAAAAGAAATCCATTTTTATCTATCTTCATTTGAATATTTTTTAAATAATTGCATTGATGTATTTTTTTAATTTTATCATAATTTTGTTTAGTTATATTATATGGTATGTTATATGGAATAGAGAGTGTCTTTTGCTTAATGTATAATTTTTTATTAACTCGTTGGTCATAATACATTATTCCACCAGTTAAAGTTTTAAAATAATTTTCAAGACAAGTCGCAAAAGGAGTAGAAGTTTTACATTTTTTCCAAGTTTGAGAAGTTGAATCTTTTAAATTAATTAAATATGTCGATTTTCTATAGTTAAGTATATAATTTTTATTTGTTTTAGGTGTTAAAGCTTTTTGAAGATAACAGTTAGGTCCAAAACAGTATCTTCTCGTTTTCAATTGAATTGTTTGTTCTAATAAATTTTTTCTTTTATTGATAAGTGAAATAGAACCATAATATTGGTTTACTATTTTTGTTCTAAAAATGTAACTATTTTTATTGATTTTATGATCAGCATAATAATTTAAAAATGAATTAATCGGAGCTTGATGAACTTGTCCAGATAAAATCCATAATAGTTTATTTTGTGACATTAAATTTACTTGTGTTTTTAAACGAGGAATATAAATTTCTCCTGAAATATCACTTAATATTGGTTTTTTTTCTGTTGAAGTTTGTTTTTCGGTCCTTATTAATTCCCCTATTATTGTATATTTTTTAATGTATTGATTATTTTTTACATATAACATCGTATTTCGTAATAATTCAATTTGTATAATTGATTCATTAGGTTGTTTTGGAATTATTATTACTGATCCAGAGTTTTTTGTAACTAAAACATCCTCTCCTCGATTGGTACGTAATATAATTGTTTTTAAAATTTTAGAAAATTTAATAATTCCATCTTTTGGATTAATAACTTGTTGACGTGTTTCCGATGTAAAAATTCCTCCTGTATGAAAAGTTCGCATTGTTAATTGAGTTCCAGGCTCCCCTATTGATTGGCCGGCAAGAATTCCGATACCTTCACCTAAATCGACTAAATTCTGATTCGATAAATCCCATCCATAACACATTTGACAAATGGAATGGTATAGATTACATGTTAATGGTGAACGTATATAAAATTCCGAAATTAATTTTTGTTTGAACAGGTTTAATAAGTCTAATGTTATTGGCGTATTTGAGGACGTAATTAATTTTTTCGTTTCAGGATCATAAACTGGTTTTAGAACTATTCTTCCTATAAGTTGTTCATTTTTTAGTTTAGTTGTATTGTCAATTCGAAAGGATGAGTAAGTTAGACAATCTTTTTCTCTAATAATAATATCTTGTGCAATATCAATTAGACGCCTTGTTAAATAGCCAGAATTTGCTGTTTTTAACGCTGTATCAACAATTCCCTTTCGTGCTCCATAACCAGACATTAAATAGTCAGTAATTGTTAATCCTTCACGAAAATTTTTCTTAATAGGTACTCGCATAATTTCCCCATTTGGATCAGCCATAAGTCCTCTCATTCCAACTAATTGACGTACTTGTGATAGATTCCCTCGCGCTCCGGAAAATGCCATTATGTAGACTGAATTTAATGGATCATAGGTTTTAAAATAAGAAACTACATTTTCTTTTAACGATTCACTTGCGACACTCCAAGTATCAATAATTTTTTGAAAACGTTCAACACTTGTAATTTTTCCTTTCAGACAAATTTTTTCTGCATTTTCAATATTTTTATTGGATCTTTCTAGCATTTTATTTTTTGTCTGAGGAACTTTTAAATCTTCTATACTTATCGAAATTCCAGCCTGTGTCGCATATTTAAATCCTAGATATTTTAATTCATCTGCCAATAAAGAAGCTTGCATTGAATCATAGGTTGCAAAACTCCATCCTAACAATTGTTTTAATTGTTTTTTATTGACAAGTGTATTTCGATAAATATAATCTTTCATATTTAGTTTCAGGGGTTATTTTTATAGGTTGAGATTTAAAGTTGTTTGGACAATATAATTTAAAAGAACACGTCCCGTCGTAGTTTGTATATATTGGACAATAGTTTTATGATTTTTATCTTTACGTATTTGAATATTTTCATAATATTCAATATAACTTTTATCTTTTAATTCTAGGCGTGTTATAAAATTTGCAGATTTGGAAATTTCATTTTTATATCTAACCCAAATTATAGTATGAATTTCAATTTGATTTTGATTATAAGCTAATAGAACATCATTTAGATCTGCAAAATAATGATTTGAACCCAATAATCCAGAAATATTATTTATAGTTAAATAATAACAACCTAACACCATGTCTTGACTTGGCATAATAATTGGATCACTGTTTGCAGGTGATAAAAAATTATAAGGTGCTAACATTAACATATAACATTCAGCTTGTGCTTCTAAAGAAAGTGGCACATGTACAGCCATTTGATCACCATCGAAATCTGCATTAAATGCAGAACAAACTAATGGATGAAGTTTAATCGCACGGCCTTGAACAATAATAGGTTGAAATGCTTGAATTCCTAACCTGTGTAAAGTTGGAGCTCGATTTAAAAAAATAGGATGATTTTCTAGAACTTTTTCTAGAACCTTATTGATAATTAATTCATTTTGTTGAAGCAAATTTTTTGCAACTTTCATATTACTCGCTAACCCCTGATTAATTAATTCACGAATTATAAAGGGTTGAAACAATTCAATGACCATTTCATAAGGTAAACCACATTGATTTAATTTTAAGCTAGGCCCAACCACAATTACAGATCGTCCAGAATAATCAACGCGTTTGCCAAGTAAATTTTGACGGAAACGACCATGTTTTCCTTTTATAATATCGGACAATGATTTTAATGGCCTATTACTTGCACTCAACGCAATTTTTCCACGTTTTCCATTATCAATTAATGTATCAACAGCTTCCTGCAACATTCGTTTTTCGTTTCGAATAATTAATTGTGGAGCATCGATTTCTAATAATCTAAGAAGTCTATTATTTCGTGTAATTATTCTTCGATATAATTCATTTAAGTCTGAAGTGGCAAACCGTCCTCCTTCTAACTGAATCATTGGACGTAAAGCGGGTGGAATTACAGGTAAAATTGTTATGATCATCCATGCTGGACTTGCTCCAGTCGTTAATAAATTTTCTAATATACGAATTCGTTTAATTGATTGGTCTCTTAATTTATAAATTCGTTGATATTCCCATTTGGGATATGAAAAATTAGAGAATTGATGCAGGAAGTTACTACATAAGATAATAAAATTTCTTGTTTTCATTATCTCTTGATCAAGGTTTAATTTTTCTAGCTCACGTTTGAGTAATACAGCACCGATTAAATAATTTGGTGTTGCTCGCAATAAATATTTTGGAGTATTTCGTCGCTTAATATTTAACTTAGAATCTGGTTTTAATGGATAACCAGTAAATCCTAATTCTCGACATCGTCTATACTGTTGTAAATCCCAATGTAACCCATAAAAAGCTATTTCATCTTCTGCAATAAAATAAGCAAGAGAAGTTAGTTTTATTCTTTTTATTCGTTCATCATAAAAGTTAACATCGTTTGATTTTTTTTGCTTACTAATTCCTTTAAGAAATTCTTTACAATTTGTAAGAGATTTAGAGCTTGACAAATAATCATAATAGTTAATTTCGGAGTCTACAGAATCAACACTATCTTTATTATATTTTTCTTTCAGATTTTGTACATTTACATATTCTATCCATCCAGTATCCAATCTTTTTTCACATTGCTCAACTTCAAGTAATAGTGCGATATAATTAGGTCGACTATTGCTATACCAAATATGAGTAACAGGATAAATTAAACTAATATGTCCCATTCGATGACGTCGAACTCTTGATTCTGTTAATTCGACGCCACAACGTTCACAAATTAAACCTTCGTAGCGAACCCGTTTATATTTTCCACACGAACATTCTAAGCTTTTACTTGGACCAAAAATTCTTTCACAAAATAAACCATCCATTTCTGGTTTAAATGTTCTGTAATTAATTGTTTCAGATTTTTGAACTTCTCCTACAAATTGCCCATTTGGCAATTTTCTATTTGACCATTGTAAAATTCTAAGAGGAGAAGCTAATTTTATTTTTATATAATCAAAATCTTTTTCAGAACGTATCATATTAACTGTTTAAAATGAAATATTATTTATATTTGATATATGAGAAAATGTTTTTAATAAGGGATTATATTTTTCAATCAAATTTAATTCAATTTCATAAGGTTTATTTGAATTAAATTCATCAATTTGATAAGTACTCAAATCTAAGCCAATTGAACGTAATTCTTGTACTAAAACTTTAAATGATTCTGGGATCCCAGAGGTTGGAATAACTTGTCCTTTAATGATAGAATTTAATGTTTCATTTCTTCCTTGCATATCATCAGATTTAATTGTTAAAAGTTCTTTTAATGTAAAAGCGGCACCGAATCCTTCAAGTGCCCATACTTCCATTTCCCCAAATCGTTGACCTCCATGTTGAGCTTTTCCTCCCAGAGGTTGTTGAGTTACTAAAGAATACGGACCTGTAGCTCGTGAATGCATTTTATCATCAACTAAATGTATCAGTTTTAACATGTATGCATTTCCAATTGTAATAGGATTGTCAAATTCTTTTCCTGTTCGACCGTCAAGAAGAACTATTTTTCCTGGTGAATAAGGATTAAAAAGCCAAGCTTCATTATTTTCCACGGCTGCTTGTCTTAATTTTTTATTAATCAAAATACGAGAAACTTCAGCTCCATACATTTCATCAAATGGTAAAATTTTAAAACGACGACTTAATTTATGACCCGCCAATCCTAATAAACATTCATATAGTTGACCGACATTCATCCGAGAAGGTACCCCTAAAGGATTCAAAATAATATCAATAGGAGTGCCATCAGGAAGAAAAGGCATATCCTGACGTGGTAAAATTCGTGAGATTATTCCCTTATTACCGTGACGACCTGCGATTTTATCACCCACTTGAATTTTTCTTATTTGTCCAATAAAAATTTGAATTTTTTCAAAGTTATAAGCTAATTTTGTACGTCGGTTAAATGTTAAAGTTTCAATAACTCGACCATATTCCCCATCTGGCATTCGAAATGATGTGTCACGTACTCCTTTTGCTTTTGCTCCAAATATCGCTCGAAGTAATTTAGATTCAGGTAACTGTTCCGATTCATCTTTAGGTATAATTTTTCCTACCAAAATATCACCTGGTTTTACAAATGTTCCAATTTTGACTATCCCATCTTCGTTTAAATGTTGAACATCCGTAATATTTAAGTTAGGAATATGATTAGTTGTTTGTTCACATATCTCGACCGTTCTATCAAGTTCAATTTCATAGCGTTCTATATGAATTGATGTAAAAATATCTTCATATACTAAGCGTTCGTTAATTAAAATAGCATCTTCAAAGTTATAACCTTGCCATGGCATATACGCAACTAAAACATTTTGGCCTAACGAGAGTTCATTATTTATTATTCCTGGACCATCGGTTAAAATTTGACCAGATTGGATTTTTTCACCTTCCCAAACTATTGGGCGATGATTAATACAAGTTTCTTGATTTGATCTTTGATATTTTTGTAAATCATACCTATAAGGTCTACCCGATTCTTCAAGAATAATAATTGTATTTGCTGTTACAGATTGCACAATACCAGTTTTCTGAGCGTTTATTCCCATTCCGGAGTTTAACGCAATTTGATTTTCTAAACCTGTTCCAACAATAGGTTTTTGTGGTAATAATAAAGGAACAGACTGTCTTTGCATATTTGAACCCATTAGTGCTCTATTTGCGTCATCATGTTCAAAAAAAGGGATTAAAGACGCAGCTACTGAAACAATTTGAATTGGAGAAATGCAAATAAATTCTACTTCAGAAGGAGTAACTGTTAAAAAATCTTGCTTATAACGAACAGGAATTAAATTTTTTGTTAAATAATTTTTTTTATTTGTTGAAATATCCGCAGGAGCAATTTTATATAAATCTTCAATATCGGCAGTTAAATAAATAGGGTTTCCATTTTTAATGACTTTTCCATTAATAACTCGCCAAAATGGAGTTTCCAAAAACCCAGATTTATTAACCCTTGCACATGTAGTTAAAGAAGCAATTAACCCTACATTTTGTCCTTCAGGTGTTTCAATAGGACAAATTCGCCCATAGTGACTAGGATGAATATCTCGAACTGCAAGACTAATTCGCTCTCTATCAAATCCTCCTGGTCCCAGTCCACTAATCCGTCGTCGATGGGTTAATGCAGATAATGGGTTTGTTTGATCCATATATTGTGATAATTGACTTGATCCAAAAAATTCTTTTATGGTTGCGCCAACAATATTAAAACTTGATAATTGACTGGAATACGTCTTATTTGTTTGTGTCCTTAGCTTTCTTAATAATCTTTGAAACCCAATACGGAATAAATTTTGTAACAATTCACCAATCGACCTTACTCTTCGATTTTTTAAATGATCAATATCATCCCCAATTCGTTTGTTAATAGAGAGTATTATTAATTTATCAATTATTGCAAAAATATCTTCATATGTTATTGTAATTATATGCTTTGAAAGTTTTATGTCTAAACTATTATTTAATTTTGATCGTCCGACTTTTCCTAAACGATAATATGCAGGGTCAAAAATTTTAGAGAATTCAGAGATATTTTTATAATAATTTTTGCTTAAGTCAAAACGTAATAACTTATTTGGATTGAAAATTGAATTTGTTACAATAGGTCTATTAAAATAAAAAAATTCAGAATTTTGTAAATTTTGATAGATTTGTAAATCTGTTACCCCCATTTCCTTTAATAAGTGAATAATAGGTTTTTGCGTTACTTTATCCAGTTGGATAATGATTTCGTCCTCTTGGTTTTTTATTGGATATTTAGAAATATTTATTTTTGTATTTTTTTGAAAACCAAATCGGATCCATGATCCATATTCGGGAATTAACGTTGCAGTATAAAATTCTTTTTGGTCATATTTTTTTTTATAAATATCTTTTATTACGTGATCATGTTTATACTGAATTATTTTTGATTTTGTTTTTAAGTATTTTGTTTTATTTTTAAATAATATTTCTTGTGAATATTTTTGTCCTTTATCTTTATCTTTTTTTGTAAAGTTATATTTAAATTTAATAAGTTCTTTAAAACTAGTTGTAAAGTAAAGAGTCGATTTTATATCATCATTTTTAATAATAGTTTTAATTTTAGGAATAATATTTAATTTTAAAAAACTAAAATTATTTATTTGATTAAAATTCTCTAACTCTCGCATTATAAAAATAACTATCTGTATATTTATTAGTAAAGAGAGTAATTGTTCTGATATTTTAAAAAATTCATCATATAATTTTTTAAATTGGATTGAATTTTTTAATCCAATTTTAGTATTAGTCTGATTATTTTTTTTTAAGACGTTATATTTAATAATTATTTTGACTAATAAGTTATACGAATTAATAAGAGAAAAAATTCCCTCTTTATTAGTTTTGAATATAGATTGTTCTTTTAAGACTGTCCATTTCAAAAAAAGTTTAATTCGATTTATTTTTGTAGAGAAATTTTTAATTTTTGAAAAATAATTATAAACTTTGAACTGTTCAACTAATAACGCGCTAAATTGATTTTCACAATTTTTTATTTCTTTAAAAGAATAAGTATTTATCGATTTACCTATCCAATTCCAGTCTTCTTCCTTTTTAATAAATTGGATTTTCTTTTTTTTATCCGTTATTAATTTTTTTTTAATGATTGGTTTTAAAAAATGTAATCTACTTTCAGTAGATAAAATCTCACTCGGTGGACTAAAATTTTTTAATGTACCGGTTTTAGTTGATAAAATTTTTCTGATTTTCCTTTTTTTCTTCTGGTGTCTATTTTTCTCAAAATAAACACCTGGACTTCGTAAAACCTGGCTAACAATTATACGTTCACATCCATTAATAACAAAAGTCGCGGAGTTTGTCATTAAAGGCAAATTAAGAATTGGAAATTTACGATTATATTTTATGATATTTGTTTTATTATTTCTCACTTCTAAAGGTATTAGAAGTTGAGCTGAATAATTTGCTGTATATTTTTTGGCACGGACGATATTATAAGTTGGTTTTACTAAAGCGTATTCCTGTCCAAATAAAATGTATTCCGTGTTTTGAGTAAAATCGTAAATTCTCGAAAAACGTTTTAACTCTTCACTTAACCCTTCTTGAATAAACCAACAAAAACTAATACGTTGCATTTCAAGAAAATCAGGGAGAGTGGTTGTATAATTTATCATATAATCGTTTAAATTTTTTTGTTATTAATTTATTTGAAATCTCTATTTTTTAGAATTCGATTAACTTTAAATATTTTTGTGTGATTTTTTATAAAATAAGTTCTTTAGAAAAAGTTACTTTATAAAAAAATAAATGGATATTATAAGGTTTTGTTTTATGTGGGTAATAGGTAATGATTTTTAGTGATAAAAATCAGAGAGGTGTAGAATTTAGAGTAATTTATTGATATAAATATATGAAGTTTTAACTTAATAACTGTAACTTCAATAGTTAAATAAAATAATCTTATTCTAAGTAGATTATTTTATTTAACTATTGAAGTTATACTACTTTCATTAGAGCAGCCAATTTTGACTTTTTTCGTGCGGCTGTATTTTTATGATAAACATTTTTTTTTGAACTTTTATCAATTAAACTGTAAAGTGAACTTAGATCAACGTGTAATTTTTCTTTGTCAATTTTTTCTTTTGAAACTTCATAAATTTCTAAATCTTTTAAAAACTTTTTCGTTAGTGTTTTAATGGAACTTTTATAAAAACGATTCTGAAGATTATTTCTTTTAGCAAGTAGTATACGCTTTTTTGCTGATTTATTGTTTGCCATAAATTGAATTTAAGTGTATAAATATATAAGGATTTACAGTATATTGTTCTTTAAAAAAATATAGTATATTTAAGAAAAAATTGAAAGTTTTTAGAATTAAATATTTTTCTATTCGAAATATTTTTAAAAACACGATATTAAACCCTTGATAAGAAAGCAATATTTATGCAAAATAATAAAATAAAAGCATTATGATAAATTTATGATATTATAGGAAGTTATATGGCAAAAAATAAAGGTACTCGAATATTAATTACTTTAGAATGTAACGAATGTCGAACAAATTTGAATAAACGTTCTACTGGTGTCTCACGATATTTTACTCAAAAAAATCGACGAAATAATCCACAACGCATGGAATTTAAAAAATATTGTCCGCATTGTAATAAACATACCGTACATAAAGAAATTAAATAAAATTATGTTAGTACAAAAACAAAAATCTACACTTATTGCATTAAATCAAAAAATTGATTATAAAGATATTGATTTATTAAAATTATTTATTACCGAACAAGGAAAAATTCTTCCTCGTCGGGCAACAGGAATAACAGTTCAACAACAACGTCAAATTGCAAAAGCAATTAAACGGGCACGTATTCTCTCTTTATTACCATTTGTAGCTTCGAATAAACTTTAATTATCGGGAGGAATTTCAGCCTATGGGAGTAAGGAATTTTATTGATCGTGTATTTACTGTTATTTCAGATCTTATTTTAAAGCTTTTACCTGCAAGTAAACAAGAAAAACAAGCCTTTGCATATTATAAAGCTGGTATGGCGGCTCAAGCTGAAGGAGATTATGCTGAAGCATTAGAAAATTATTATGAATCACTCTATTTAGATGAAGATCAATACGATAGAAGTTACACACTTTATAATATTGGATTAATTTATGCTAAAAATGAAAATTATCCTCGTGCTTTAGAATATTATCATCAAGCTGTAGCTTTAAATTCAAATTTACCACAAGCTCTAAATAATATTGCTGCTATTTATCATCGACAAGGGTTATTGGCATTAGAAATGGCATCTCAAGACTATAATGCTGAAATGGCAATTTCGACAGAATATGAGTATATGGAACTCGCAAAAGGTTTATTTGATAAAGCTGCTGAATATTGGTATCAAGCTCTTAAACTGGCACCAGATAATTATCCAAGAGCACGCAATTGGTTACGAGTAACAGGTCGAGTGAAATCATTAGACTCTTTTTAAAATCTAAAAAATAGTTTATAAAAGAAATATTTTATTCAACAATTCCAATTAATTTGTTGTACAATGGTAGGTAGTTAATAAATTTTAAATTTGTTATTATTTTGGATTATCTGTTGAATTCTGAAAGTCTCTTTATTCTTAAATATTTAAAATCTTTTAAATTAAAATGGTAGAAACTATAAATAAAGGTTATATTTGTCAAATTATTGGTCCAGTATTGGATATTCAATTTCCAGATGGAAGTTTACCCCCAATTTATACTGCACTTAAAGTTGAAACGTCTGATGGTCTAGGAAATATTGTTGAAGTTCAGCAATTATTAGGAGATAATAAAGTCCGTGGTGTCTCAATGCGTTCAACAGATGGTTTAAAGCGCGGTGCTGAAGTTATTAATTTAGGAGCACCAATTAATGTTCCCGTTGGAGTCCCAACACTAGGAAGAATTTTCAATGTAATTGGAGAACCAGTGGATGAACAAGGCGATATAACTATCGACCAAACTTTACCAATTCATCGAGATGCGCCTGCGTTTACAGAATTAGAAACAAAACCTTCAATTTTTGAAACGGGAATTAAAGTTGTAGATTTATTAGCTCCATATCGTCGTGGTGGAAAAATTGGTTTGTTTGGTGGAGCCGGTGTAGGTAAAACAGTATTAATTATGGAATTAATTAATAATATTGCCAAAGCACATGGTGGTGTGTCTGTTTTTGGTGGTGTGGGTGAACGAACACGTGAAGGTAATGATTTATACGAAGAAATGAAAGAATCAGGAGTAATTAATTCAAAAAATTTTTCTGAATCTAAGGTAGCTTTAGTATATGGTCAAATGAATGAACCTCCTGGAGCACGTATGCGTGTAGGTTTAACAGCTTTAACAATGGCTGAATATTTCCGAGATGTTAATAAACAAGACGTTTTATTATTTATTGATAATATTTTCCGTTTTACACAAGCAGGTTCGGAAGTTTCAGCATTATTAGGTCGTATGCCATCCGCGGTAGGTTACCAACCAACTTTAGCAACGGAAATGGGTGCTTTACAAGAACGGATTACTTCGACAACACAAGGTTCAATTACTTCAATTCAAGCTGTATATGTACCAGCTGATGATTTGACAGATCCAGCACCTGCAACAACATTTGCACATTTAGACGCTACAACAGTATTATCACGTAATTTGGCAGCAAAAGGTATTTATCCAGCTGTAGATCCTTTAGATTCAACTTCAACAATGTTACAACCTGGAATTGTAAGTGAAGAACATTATCAAGTTGCAGAGAAGGTAAAACAAACCTTACAACGTTATAAAGAATTACAAGATATTATTGCTATTTTAGGTATTGATGAATTATCCGAAACTGATCGTTTAGTTGTGTCTCGTGCTCGTAAGGTTGAACGTTTCTTATCACAACCTTTCTTTGTGGCTGAAATT
>Ga0213860_10000084_pt1 | contig 36414 bp, 35 predicted proteins | sample PICome_3_FD_160118 | JGI IMG/M metagenome (GOLD analysis project Ga0213860, IMG submission 160118) | Coastal seawater microbial communities near Pivers Island, North Carolina, United States - PICO550 | ecosystem: Environmental > Aquatic > Marine > Coastal | place: USA: North Carolina...
CATAGATAAGTGTATCGACAAACTGATACCGCCCCCCACACACCCAATTTACTATCGTGCCAGATTTTACAGTTCCACCACCAAAAACATCATACGACATGCTCACCAAGGAAGAGAAGGGTGCTCTTATTAGAGCAGAATACTCTGGTCCTAAAGAGAAAGCAATCTGTGATGCACATGGATTGAAACAGATTGGTGGTTCTCGTACTAAAGTTGATGGCACTGATGGTGTAAACAATAAGAGTATTAAGAATGCTAGTGGTACATCCACTCAGGTGCATCTTACTACACAGAAACATTTCATGGAGACCCTTGGTATCACTGGTCTCGCTGCTGCATTTATCCGTAACTTCTGTGGTAATGCAGACTATAATTACAACGGCAAGGATCGCCGTACAATTAAACAGATTGATGATGAACAAATTGAAGCATTCAAAGAATTCCTTGACAATAACAAGCGTAAGGTTGTTGATCTTATCATCAGCAATGGTGATGGCATCACCCATGTTGTATACAATCACCTAGAGCATAAGGAATATGAATTGACATATCAGCAGATCATTGATAAAATCGAAGATGCTGAGTGGAAATTCCTCTCTGGTGGCATACACTTGAAGAATAAGCAAGGCAAATCATACTTTCACTTTCAGCGTGAAGGTAAGAAATCAAAGAGCAACCGCTATAATGTGCTCTGGCACATTCACCTCCATCTATTTGTATGATTATCAATAAAGACTGTCTTGAGGGTATGAAGGAGTTGGATGACAACTCCATTGATTGTATTATTACATCACCACCATACAATAAGAAAGGTCTGCTTGGCAATGTCAAGCGTGGTAATCAAATATGGGGTAAATTCAACATCGATTACTCTTCCTATGGTGATGATATGCCAGAGGAAGAGTATCAGGCATGGATGGTAGCAGTATTGGATGAGTGTCACCGCGTCATCAAAGATGATGGTAGTATATTTTTCAACCATAAACCACGCAGACACAAAAACAGATGCTATCTACCCACTGATTTCATTGCACACAGTGCGGCACAGTTGTATCAACTTATTATTTGGGACAGACGCAACTCCCCAAACATCCGCAATGATATCTTAGTGCCATGTACAGAACACATCTACTGGTTCTGTAAGAAAAAACCTAAAGTGTTTCGTGACGCAGTTGATCCACAATATCGTGGTGAAGTGTGGGTGATTCCACCCGATCGTCAGAAGCAGCATCCTGCCCCCTTCCCTGAGCAGTTGGTACGCAACTGTATCCAACTCACTACACAGGCATCACAGACGGTCCTAGACCCCTTTCTGGGATCAGGGACCACTGCACTGGTGGCACAATCACTGAATAGGGACTGGATTGGGTACGAAATCGATGATGAATACATTAAGATATCAAATGATAGACTTAAAAGCAGTGTTCTGTCGTTTACATAGAGTGTACATTAGGTAAAATTCATGGAGTCCAAATCACAAAAGCGCAGAGATGCATTCAATCTATTCTATGAAAGTGTTCTCAAACCAGACCATGAACTGAGAGAGGACGCACATGAGCAACTATGTTATCATGAGTTACTCGAATGGCGCGGAGAAATCCTCGCATACTTGGATCAACGCCGTAACCAGGAGTTTTATTAATGGAGTCTTATTCAAAACAGAGAAATGATCGCATGAGAGAATGTGTTGATGACTATCTTATGGATGATGATCTAGATGCTCGCGCTTGCTATGAAAATATGTTGATGGCAGTGCAGGAGGCAATTGATTATCATCGTAAGGAACTTGATAAAGCATCAGAACTATATGATTTGATGCAGGGTCATCGTCCTATTGATGCATTTGATGACGCATATGGTCACTTGGCAGCACAACAGAATGTTACAGTGCGCGACGATGGTAGCAAAGCATATAACTATGCTGCTAACATCACACTGGCAGACATCGCCAAGTTTCAACGAGGTTCATCACTTTGATCGAGAAGTACGCTATCACTTGGAAAAAACTGAAGAAGAGAGGTTACGCAGCACAGCAGCGTGTTGTGATGTACAATCTAGATGATATTTGTCATTTCATTAAGAATCTAGAGAGTGATCCAAAGGTAACAGGTCCTATCGATGTCATCCCATGCATGAGTGACAGTTGATTTAGTGGCACAAGGGGTGGGCAACCGCCCCTTTTTCATGTATATTAGAAGAGTCAAGCGAACAACCCCATGCAACTCAAGTCACCTGAAGGTCACATGGTAGTGGATTTCTATCCATGCATGACGGCAGAGGGACATGTGTCTCCTAACTTTATTGTTAAGCATGTCAAATATTATGGCATCGAGACTATCTCTCGTTCTATAATCACTCGTAAGGCATTGCGTGAGGAAGCAAACTCTCGTATTCATGGTTATGGATACAGTGTCACTGATTTCCACACACAACCTGTACACGGATCCCCATTTGCTTGTGTGACATGATAGAATTCACTCATAAACCACCAGATGGATACTCTTATGAATTTAAGGAACACAAACGCGGTGTTATTGCTATATGGTTGCGCCATCATCGCGAATACATTTATAACAGTGAACCTGTTTCTACAATCTGGGGATTCTACCACAAAAAAAGTAAGCAATTCTACCCTCCCATTAATGCAAAGCGCATGGGTAACAACCCCATAGAACTATGTCAAACGACCCCTTATACAGCGATGCCGATATTGCGTCCGCTAACACCTTCGGTGTTGAACTTCCTGTGAGACCCAAACCTATCACATTACAGATTGAACTGACAACAGATCAGATCAGGTTCCTGATTGACAGTATGTGGTCTATGAACCGTCATGACAGTCAATCGTTTGCAATTCGTCACAATGTGAATGATGTTGCACTGGAGGGACACTTACAAGAGTGTCTATCCAATGCCCTCAACGACGCCACCTGACCTATACTAACGGAGTCAGCGAAACACAGGTCATGACCTACTCCCACTACAAGATCGAGATCGACACTGTGGATGCTCCCCAGCAACCCATCATCTACTTCCGCAAGTGTCGCAAGTGTACCACTGCTAAGGGCATGGATCGTCAGCACAACCGCATCGTGAACGAGACTGTTGATGCATGGCGTCCATTCTCCCAGCAGATCCGTCGCTACACCATCTCTCGTGTGCCAGCTGATGTAGTGGTCAAAGGTGAGGTCCGTGCTGCCTGATCTGCCCTATACTATGAGCATCAACGCAACAGACCTCATGACTGAGCAACTCAAGCAACACCTCTCCATCCCTGAGAACCGTCTCATGTATGCCTTTGACTTCCTGCTCAACCATGGTCCTGACTTCGTAGACTACAGCAAGTGCTACAATGCTATTGCTGAATGGTCTGACAAACTTGACACCTCTGAGGCACACTATTGATAAATGCATTCTGATGTTAAGTTACGCATTACTGGTAGTGCGTGTGTAGTTGTAGCATACTTTGTTGTGTTACATGTTAGCGTAATGAGTGGAGTCGCGCTCCACTTTATCGGAGATCTTATCTCCTTACCATATTTCATACGCACTAAATCGTATGATGTGGTAATCATGCTCACTTTTCTACTGTTCATTAGTCTCTCCAAATTACTATGACTACCGTTGCTGAAGTCCTGCTCGATCGTAAACTGCTTGACCTGATTGATTCTGCTGAGGTAGATTGGAATGATGACATTCCTGACCTGAGCGACCAGTGGTCAGTTGAAGAACTGTCACCTGAGGTGTTGGCACTGCTCAACTGACGGTTATAATAACTGTATACACAACACAGAACGCATCATGACCACCGCAACTGCTCAACAATCACAAGTTACCCAACACAGTCACGAACTGTGCATGGCATTGCTTACCGACTTCATTGAGTATAGCATTCGTGGTCAGAAGCGTTCTCTTGCTAATGCTACTCAACAACATAGCATTGACTATCACCAGTCTAGGATTGATGAACTCCAGGCAGGCAATGCTGATTATGACTTCTACCTTGACAAAGGTCGTAAGTATTACAAACTTATCATGAAGGACTCTAGTGGTTCTCAGTCTGTACATGCATTCATTGATCGTAACACTGGTGATGTCTACAAACCAGCAGGTTGGAAAGGACCTGCCAAATATGTTCGCTACAATCTTTTGAATGAAGAATCCCGCGAGCGTTGTCTTGAAGTTGCTGACTGGGCGGGAGGTTATCTCTACATGAGTTGACAAACGCTCATTTCTTATATAAAATACTATCATACCAACTCACACTTACCAACATGGACGCCCCAGATTTCTACATTGTTGCTGATGGCAACGCTTATGCGATGGAAGAAGATGGATATATGTACGGAGCACCTGTAAAGATGGATGGCACACCCGATTGGGATGCATCCTATGACTTCGACTTTGAGCGTGGCATGGATGATGATGAAGCAGAGTATGTGATTCACATGTGTAATCTGCTACAGCAAACAGTTGATCTCAGTAAAGAATTCAACAAAGAGGTATTTGTAAAATGAGTCTTCGTTTAGGTAATCAAGTTAACAAGCAGCAACGCTGCTCATCTATTGTCGTCAGTCATGTCAAAGAACTGCTGATGCCATTCCCCACACGATACACTCGTGGTGAGTATACTGTGCAAGTGAGCACCGTAGTCGAACCACATAACAAATTGTATCGCTTGTTCTGGAAATACCAGTCACGCTTTACTCTTGAGTTCACTCGTGCTATCATTGAGTCTCTGCCCCGAGGGACAGAGTTCGTTTCTTACGACCACCTGAACAACACCCTGACTCTTAACAAGCAATGAACAACGAATTCGCTCTTCAAATCTCTGAGAACCGCGATGCTATCTGTGAGTGGGTAGTAGAACGCTTTCGTGATCTGATCGCTGAGAATCGCACTGATGATGCAATCTGTTTTGCTGATGAGTGGTTTGAGTGGTTGGATCCCAACAACTATATAAACGAGCAAACTCACTTCTATAATAGTGACGAACTCGTAGCACTGTATGACGAACTCACAACTTAAGGAGCAACTACGCTCTCTTGTACTTAATTACATGAAAGCGTATGCCGATGGTGACAACGCACTAGCAGAGAAAATCCTACATGACATCAACACCATCAAAAAACTATGTCCAAATTGCTCTGAGCAAGACACTCCAGACGGACTTTGACTCATGGTATGAGTGCTGCCTATCACTCGGAGTTAAACCAAACATCAATGCATTCTTGAATTACACACATCATTATGGCACATCGGATCAGTCTGTTTAACACAATTGCAGCAGCACTACTACTCAGCACCACTAATGTCTTTGCTGGTGAGGATAAAATCACCCAAGGATACAATAGCATGGACTCAATGGGTTGTATGCTTGTGAGAGAGTGTAAGAAAGATGTGCATGAAGTGCATTCACTGTTGGATATCTCATCTCAGTATGATAATACTGAAGAGTTCACATATGTGGCACAAGAATTCAACACTATGCTGATGGCAATGAATCAGGTAGGTATCAAAGTATATCTTGCTGATCAACGATACTTCCCCATCATGCATCGTGGTGTGTATCATACTGTGAGTAACAATGTATATCTCAACAAGAGATACATGGATGAACCACATGTATTGATGCAATTGATGCGACATGAGGGATGGCACGCTGCTCAGGACTGTATGGCAGGCACCATTAAGAATAGCATGATCGCTATCATCAAACCAGAGGAGGATGTCCCTATGATCTGGCGTGTGATGGCAGAGCGCACCTACCCCGCGTCTGCTGTACCATGGGAAGCGGAAGCACAATGGGCAGGGCGAACACAGAACATGACCATGAAAGCACTTCAAGCGTGTGCTCGTGGGTCCATGTGGACAGAATATGAACCGACACCACTCACTCGTCAATGGTTGACTGAAAATGGATACATTCAAGATTGAACAGTATGACGACACGAAAGACCTCTACATCACGATCCCGCACTACATCCTCCAAGAACTCCAGTGGCAAGCGGGTACAGAAGTCGAGTGGAAAGTCAAAGGTGACAGTATCATCATCCAAGACACAACAAAGTCTGGACAAGAACCTGAAATCACTCGCAACTCAACCAAAGACTTCCTCAAAACGAAAGGTCAGTGGTTCTAAAACAAAAGATCGTGGTGTTAAACATACGAGATGCAAAGACACAGATCTATTTCCAGTGAATAGTATGCCATGGCGTCTCGAACCACGCACTGGTAAATTCAATCTATCATGGTTCATGTGTTTTGACCATGCTGTTGACATGATTGAACGATCCAACCTGAAACCACGAGACTACAAACTGATGTGTCACACCAATGTACCACTGACTGACCCGCTCACTGGTGGCGTCAGGGTTCAACGATATGTTCGACACGCCTGACCATCTATGGTATAATATACCCATACGACACTTCATCATGACGACCCTGACTTCAAAGCACTACTGGTGGGCATCTGCTGCCATTGCTGTTGTTGGTCTTGTCATTGTGACCACTAACATGTCCCCCACTACTGAAATGGTATATACAGTAGTCGAAACAGTTCATTCAGCAGCAAAAGCAAAAGATGGCGAACAGTATTGATCTTACCAAATCACAGATCTTCCCAGTATTCCCAACAATGATCGTATCTGGTGGTGAAACACCTACTCAAGATATGATTGATTGGGCATATGCTGAAAAGAATGCTGCCACACATAATGGTAATCCATTTGAAACTGGTCGTGGTACATTCCAAACTGAACCTGCATCTCACCCCAAATGTCTTCAGCATGTAATTCAAAAAGCATCTGATATTCTTAATGATATTTGTAGGTGCTCGTTCAAACATCTAGATGGATGGGTCACTATCAATCCCCCTAATTCATCACAATCAAAGCATACTCACCCAGGTGTTGAGTTTGCCTGCATCTATTACATTCAATGTGATGAGAACACTGGTGCAATTCAACTTGATCACCCAGATAGACATAACGCTCACTCATACATTGCATCATTAAAACCAGAGGTTGTACAGACATCAGGTTGTGGATCATACTTTGACATTCAACCTGCACCAGGCAATCTACTCGTCCTACCTGCATACTTACCACACCAAGTGTTGACTAACAACTCAACTATGGACCGTATTTCATATGCATGGTCAGTAGAAACAAATTGGGCAGTTAGATGAATGAACAACCTAATCCGCCCATACCACTAACACTATCACTAGTAGTATGTTTTCTATTCGCTATTACTATCATAGTAGGTGGATACATTAAAGGCAACATGCATATTGAAGCAGTATGGAAGTCATTACACCCATGACATACACACCACAAGTAAATGACTATGTGGTATGGAAAGACATAGAAGGTTGGGTCTATTTCACATGTGATGAGTATATCACAATAGAAGTAGGAACTAAACCTAAACACGATGGTCTATCACAACATAAGAAAGATCACATACTAGTATGCTGTTTCACTCATGATCATCATCAACTAGAATACAAAGGTAAACGAGCATCCAAATACGATGACACAATTGATCCAACCCTCTGATCCACAATACTTCACTCGAACAAGTGATGGATCATATGATAGACACACTTACACAGTAGTGTTTAAGAACAAAAAAACACTCACATTTGATGACTATGAACAGATGAGAGCATACTGGTTCGGTTGGAATCAGACTAACCACTTGTCACATGTAATTGTTAATGATTTGCCTCCTGTCCGCGCCAGTGATAGTAAGGGATTTAAGTGATTGTACATGGTGATACCAAATATATTAGAAATATATAAAAAAATATACCATGTACGCTGTGTAGTTACTGTGAAGATACTGTAAAGGTACTCTGGAGATGCTGGCTTAGCACGCGACCTATCGAAAGTCAACCGAGAATGTGCCAGTCCTCAAAGTGGCACACCCAGACCTCCAAAACACTCAGAATACCATTATAATGAATTCATGGAATTACAGAAATCTCACTTTTTGCGTTTTTTGAGTTTTTCAGAAAGTTTAAAAAGTTAAATTTTAAGATTTTTGAGTTTTTCCAGTTTTTAACATTTAACCACTGCGTATTTACGACAAAAGCGTCATGATTTACGATAAATTCAACAGTTCAGCTGTAAAATCAGTTGAAATCGTTGATAATACTGTCAAAATCGTATATAATAGCAATAATAGTAAAGAATACTCATTTATTGCTAAGAATACTGAACTATTCGTCGAACAACTACAAGAAGAGATCCTCAAAGTGTTGTTCAGAGACAATGGATCTATGGGCAAATTCTTACATGCCCAGATCAAAGATGGATACCTAACTGAAACTAAATAATTATCACTTTCGGCAGTAGAGTAATACAAACTAGACCATGGGTAAGAGACACGGTAAGTACGAGTCCAGTAAGTATAAAGAATTGCAAGACGATTTTGAAGACTTCGGTTATGAAGTCAAAAACATTCGGCGGCAATCCAAAAAGAAGGTTAACAAATTCAAACGCGAGGTCGATGAATACTATGACAGTTATTGAACTGTCCACTATTGGTTGCATCCCTCGATTTTTTGTGTCATCTTATAAGAGTCAACACAACACCGACTCTCATGCGTAAGATCGAACAGCAAATGAACAGCGCCATCGCCAACTGCAAAGACTGGCGCTCTGGTAACACTGAAGTTGTCAACTGCAACGACATGACATATGTTTATTTGCACGGTAACCACATCTGCACACTGGGTGATGACTTCGTTAAGATCTTTGATGGTGGATGGCAATCCAACACCACTAAGTCTAGACTGAATGCAATCATCAACCAATTCTGCAACGCTTTCACTGATGGCGTATTTCAGAAAGATTTTGTGTGGTATGTGATGGACGGGGGCAAACAGTTCCAGTTCACCAACGGTTACGAATTCACTGCAGCATGATATAATATATGGGGGAGCCGCTGCGCTCCCCCTTTCTAATATACACTTACCCCCACAATAATGAAGTACGTTCCATCTCATACGAACGATGAACTTTTGCCGTGGTTTATTTGGATCTTGACAAAAAAGGTGTTTAAGCATTATAATTAGTAGTGCATATCCACCCTGGGGACAGTCATGAATAACGAAGAGATTCTTGCTGAGATGTATGATCAGGACGATGACGAATTGTTCTTTGATGATAGCACCCCAGGCATTGTTGAGGTAGACTACACCACCCAATCGTGAAACTGGCACACTATGTGTTGCAATTAAATCCTGATCGTCTATTGTATAGATGTACAGGATTTTTTTATTATGTTCTTTAAACACATTCAATTGCATGAATACGACATCACTGACAAAGGAATAAGTCAGGCATGTTATGATGAATTAAAAGCATCAGGTAATAATAGCAGTGAAGCACAATTGAAGATCCTCGCTGACCATATGAGAGAGGAATTCAAAGAGTACATGCGTCCACTATTTGCTTAATTAACATGAAAGACTTCAACGAATTCATCAACTATGTCTACTCTTATTATGGACAGGGTGGCATGTATGCACAGAACAGAACTAAGGAACAAATTTCCTATGCATTGTTAATGTACCTAGACAGGTGCAATGATGCAATGGATCACTGGGACTGGGGGGACGGTGACAGTATAGACCGCGAGAGGGTGCGGGACCTCATGAACCACATCTACGGACCAGTTCCCGTAGTGGCACAGCCTGGGTTGAACTGCTGACCCCTTGCCCTATAATAAGCACATGAGACAAAACATCAACGCAGTCATCAACGATGACAACCTGCTTGAACTTCAAGCATTCATGCTCGACACAATGTGGTCAGCAGAAATGACACTCGATTGGTTCTGTGACAGATTCAGTTGCAGTGCTACAGATGAAGTCATTGATTTCGTCTTAGATGCACACGCAGCATTTCACGGAGAATGATGATGAGCACACTACATCATGAGTCAATATTAGAGAGCATCTTTGAAGAGGTGCTCACAGAATATTATCACCAGTTCAACGCTGGTGATATGGATCAGGATGCCCTAGAAGCAATTGCAAATCAACGCTTCGAGGACCAGTTGCAGTAGTGGCACAGTGTGGGTGGCATTGGTCACCCCATCCCCTATAATAAAGACATCAACAACACAGGACACATGATCCGACTCGAAATCACAATGGGACGCAACATTCCCAACGCAGGCAAAGTCAGCGACGGAATGATGGACGAGTTCATCCGTACTAGCATCATGCCACGGTTTGAATTCGGTACTTTCATCGATGGCGTCGGTTTTTGGAAAGGCGAGATGGAGGAGACCAAAATCTTCTACATTGAGATGCCCCAGTCTCAGGTTGCTGAGATGATGCCGCTGTTCGTAGATGTTGCGAATGATTACAAACGCGCCTTCCGTCAGGAAGCGGTGCTAATCTCTGAACTGCAAACCGAGACGGCATTCGTCTGATGACGCCGAAGCAACTAGTCAAACTTGCCAAGGTGCGGGGCTGGGTCCTGCACCGTAATGGGTCAAAGCACATGGTCTTTCGCCACCCGTCAGGGCAGCAAATAACCATACCATATCGACCCCGCCCGTTCGTGGCAAACAACATCGCCAAACAACTCAACAAAGCAGCATGAACAAATTTGCAGTGCAACCCGCCGACTGGTCCGACTTCGATCCGATCGGTTGCGACTATGCCACCAACATGAACGACGCCTACCGTCTCGCATCTGAGGTAGACGGTGACGCCATGATCTGGAAACTAGGCACACAGGCAGCAATGCGCTGGGTGAGGGTGACACCTGACGAAGTGGTCTACCCCGTGACCAACTGACGGCATCGCCCCCTATAATAAAGGCATGAACAACAGACGACTCATGAAACCATCCGACTTCCCAATGGCACAGTCTCTCTTCGATGATGACGGCATCTATGCCAGCAACGACTATCTCAGAGGCATCGCTCTGCAAGTGCTCGAACAGGAGAAGCGAGACCGTGAATGCCGCCGCGTCACCCGTTACGATAACTGGGGCGTCTGGAACATCTCTGACCGCGACTGAATCCATGATTGACATTTCCTGCACCTCTCCCAGCATCTCCCGCAGCGTGTGGACGCTGAGAGTCAACCCATTCACGGGCACCTGTCGGGTGCGTTGGTTCAAGACGCCATCGGCAGAGTACACATTCAAGACCCGCAAGCGTGACATCGTAGCACTGATGATCGCAGGCGACAGGTCATTGGGACAGTGGGTAAACTGCCACATGCGTGGTGGCACTTCCTGTATGCCCTCCTATAATTAGTACATACACAACACACCACACCACATGACCGCAGCAACCTACCAAGCAGATCTCCTCTCAACAGATACAGAGTACAACGGTTGGACCAACTACGAAACATGGAATGCCGCCCTCTGGTTAGGCAACGATGAAGGACTCTACCACATCGCCCGCCGTGCTATGGATTGGGATCACCTGCTAGAGATCTTCGCCAACTACGGACTAGAACTCACAGGCGACGGCGTGAGGTGGGACGATCCAAAAATCAACGGTTGCGAGATGGACGAGATGCTGGAAGAACTCTAGAGCACAGTCCGAGGGACAGGGGGCAGTAATATGCCCCTTTTTTATGTGGTCGCGGTGCGCCAAGCGAAAAACATGGGTCCTTCCTAACCTACAAACGTTTCCCAGCGACCGATAAATATATTTGGAAATGGTTTTTTTAAAACCATGAAATCCAAAAAAATTTCCCAGCAAAAAATTCGCCCAAAAAGTCGTTATGGATTCTGAACTAACATATGCCTTGAGAAAGATCAATGAGCGTATTGACGCCCTTGAGAAAAAATTCCAGGAACTGGAAATGGACCTGAGATTTAGCAAGGACCCTGCAAACGATCCACTGAGTGATCTTCCAGGGAGAGGAAAAGCAACCACATTTGGAAAGATGATGGGACTATGACCAAAAACAATTTCTACGAAGATATACTGAATAACTTCGATGCATTCTGCGATCAATTTGAAGCAGCTGCAGCACAACGATTCACAGGACAAGATGATGACTCAAGAAAACCAATTGACGACGAACGAGTGCAAAGAGCTACTCCTACAGCTGCACGAGAAGTTAGAGCGACTGGAATTGAGGGTGAAGGCTTTAGAAAACCCCCAATTGATGTACAAGCCGCCTCACTCCCAAAGTTACCTGAAGATCTCTGAGGCACTTGACGAACTATATAATAAAATTGCTCTGATGGGCAAGTACGTCAACTAAAGATATGCCAAACCTAGTTGGACCAGAGACAGTAGATACAACATCGACTGATGGTAACTGTACATATCCTGCTTCGCCCCTTGGAGGTACTCCGTTTCCTACAACGGTTGTATCGAACGGACAACCAGTCAAGATATACCATCAGGGATCTGTACCTGCTCCAGTTGCTGGTGTCAAGATCAATCCACTGATTCCTTTACCATGTCAACCAGGACAGCGAGTCATTCGACCGACCGTGAACAAAACTGTCTTCATCAATAAGCAGTTACCTGCGGTTACTGGGGACGAAGCTCAGTTAGTAGCAGGAAGTTCACCTAGACCCTTGACAGGACCGTTCCAACATCCTACAATAGTAATTGGTTCAAAGATTAATCCTTAATTATGGCTCGAGCAAAAGTTGGTCTCAGTGGCGGACCTACCATCGAAACCAAACCCAAGCGTACTCGTCAGGGTTCGGGGCAGCACACGAAGTATAGTGCCACATCTCGCAACGGTAAGCGTAAGCGTTATCGCGGTCAGGGCAAATGAATCTGATCTGCAATTTGCCTGCTGAGACTGTATGGGTTCGTAAAGAATATCTTCGCGACCATCAGGATGGGCATGGTGAGTTCGTTAGAGGCGTCTGGGTATCTGCAAAGTCGATACCTGGGCGTGCTTTCTATTTTGAGACTTACCTACCCGAGTATGGTGCTTTGTATGATAAGTTACCGATAAGCGCGTTCCTCCGAACGCCGAAAACTCCGAATGTAGATATGGATTTACCCAATTTACAATTCTGGAACTGTATGGATTACGGTGTAGGATGCATCAATAAAGGTTTTATTAGTTCTATGGATATTGAAGTGAGAACTAGGGACCATGGTTTGATGCGCGGTGAGTATTTGTTTACATTAGATAACTATCACGCGAACATTGATGTTATAGATAATAATGTGAGTGAAGTGCCCGCCGAGCACAAGTCACATAATTGCATTGCATTAGAGAATGGTCAGTTTGCTTTGTATCCTAATAACAGGATGCGTGTATACGATCTCTCTATCACACCTGAGACGCCCCTGACGCCCGACTTCAAGGTATCGACTATAGAATACCAAGTAGAGAACGGAACCGCCTGGGGACGCCTTGGAGACACCGACGAATATTTCTGGACCACATCAGCAGAACGGGATAGCAACCCCACTAAAAGTTCTGATCCACAACTACTAACGGAGGAGAACAAATGATGGGACATCCACAACACCTGGACGGATCTGTCGATAAAGGTGATGAGTTTATTCGTAGCGGCATGACACTGATCAGTGAATATGACAGTGAAAAGTATCTTAAGAAAGCTGCAGAACAGAAGCGTCGTAAAGATGCTATGAACGATTTTGTTGAGCGTTGGACCGACTGACTAAATAAGTAGTAATCTTCTACTTATGTTGTGGCAAAAGCTCTGACACAATCCTTCAAGGATTTGAATCTTAGTTTTAAGAAGCATCCAGTTACTGACGATCTGGTTGTTACTAAGGATGCTGCCGCAATCAAACAAGCGATCCTAACATTACTATTAACTGATAGAGGAGAGAGACCATTCAATCCCGATTTGGGGGGTGGTCTTCGCTCCTTTTTATTTGAGCCATTAGATTTTGCTACTGCTGCGCTAATCACTTCAAACATTCGTGAGACTCTTATGAGACACGAACCAAGAATTAGAATTTTGTCAATCGGAGCAGAACCAAACTTTGATGAGAATGGTTTTGAGATTGCGTTAACGTTTGACATTATTGGAACGGAACTTCCTAATGTGTCAGTAGATTTCTTCCTGACTCGCACAAGATAAATGCCATACACTCAGCTTAATAATCTAGGATTTACTGAGATTAAGACTGCGCTTAAGGAATACATGAGAGCGCAGACTGATTTTACAGACTACGACTTTGATGGTTCTGTACTCAGTAACTTACTTGATGTGTTAGCGTATAACACATACTACACTGCGTTCAATACGAACATGGTGGTAAACGAGTTGTTTCTTGATAGTGCGACTCTGAGAGACAATGTTGTCTCTATTGCAAAGCAACTGGGATATACACCCAAGTCAATTACTGCTGCGAGTGCAGTCATTGATTTTACTGTCACTATACCAAACAACCCTCCTGAGTTTATTGTATTACAGAAGGGAACAGGATTTATTACAAATTATGATGATAGTACATATCAGTTTGTTGTAAGAAAAGATACAAGGGCGGAAGTTGCAAATGGCATTGCAAGTTTCAGTGGTATCGATCTTACAGAAGGAACACTGGTAACTACTAGAACTGTAGTTGACTCTACACTTAAAAGTCAAAAGTTTCAAATCGACAATCCAAGTGCTGACCTAAACACACTAGAGGTTCATGTATTCCAGTCATCTGGTAGTACAATCAGCGATGTATACAAGCGTGTTGATAATATCTTAGATCCTAGCATCACTAAAGATGCTAAAGTATTCTTTGTTAATGAAATTAATGACGAGAGATATGAAGTCATCTTTGGTGATGGTTCTCTTGGAAGAAAACTAGAAGATGGCGAAGTTGTAGAGATCAATTATGTAAAGACGAGTGGTAAAGCGGTTAATGGTGCTCGCACATTCCAGTTTGCTGGAGTGTTCCAGGATAATGTAAGTGTGGTGTCTGTTCCATACACTGTCAGTAACATTGTGACAGTTTCAAAAGCAGCAGGGGGTGCAGATATTGAGAGTGTTGAGAAGATTAAGTATCTCGCACCAAAATACTTCAGTTCACAGAACAGAGCAGTAACTGGTAGTGACTATGAAGTAATCGCTCGTAATGTATATCCAGCGATCAGTGACATCATTGTATTTGGTGGAGAGGACCAAGTTCCACCTGCCTATGGAAAGGTCTTCCTTGCCATCAAACCAGCTGATGCATCATTCTTATCACAATTCACAAAGAGACAGATTGAGGCGGATCTAAAGCAATACTCAGTGGGTTCTGTAAGACCTGTGCTAGTTGATCCATCTATTCTATATGTCGAGTTGACTTCTAAGATTTACTATGATGGTGGAAAGACAAATCTACTACCAAGAGATGTTGCTTCTAAAGTCAGTAGTGCAATTACAGAGTATCTAAAGACTTCTGATACTGAGAAGTTTAATGGTAAGTTCAGATACTCCAAATTCGTTGGTGTGATTGACGATGCTGATAGAGCAATCAATTCAAACTTGACGGAAGTAACTCTTAGAAAAGATTTCTATGCACAACTGAATGCTACATCATATTATGAGATCTGTTACCAGAATGAATTCCTAAAGGATTGTGACGATCCAGTCGTATCATCCAGTGGATTCGTAACCCTTGAGTATCCAAACTATACCGTGTATCTTGAGGATAGATCTGGCAAAATTGTCCTATATAGACTAGATGCACTGACTGGTGAAAAAATTGTCCTGAACAATTCTATTGGAGATATTGATTATGTTCACGGTGAGATCAAAATGTATGATCTGACTATCATCCAAGGAAGTTTTTCAGACAATCGCATTGAGTTGCGTGTAAAACCAGCGTCAGATGATGTTTCTGTTCTTAGAGAGGCATATCTGGATGTTGATGTTGCAAAGAGTAAATTCGTCGCATATAAAGAGTAGTAGATGCCTAAGACTGCTAATAAGATCTCTCTTTTAATTGAAGATCAACTTCCAGCATTTATCAGCGATGAGTACGAACTTTTTAGTAAGTTCGTACAGAAGTATTATGAGCAGCTTGAATTACAAGGGCAACCATTAGATATTGCACACAATATTGCGACATACCGTAATATTGATTTTTATGAGAAGAGAGTTCTGCAGCAAGAGACAAAACTTGCAGAATTTGCACAAGATACCGATACTACTATTACTGTAGTAGATGCTAGCGCATTTCCTGATTCAGGATACCTAAAGGTAAACGAAGAAATTTGTTTTTACAAAGAAAGAACAGATACAAAGTTTCTCCATGTAAGTAGAGGTGTAAGTGGTAACACTACACTAGGAGATTTGTATAGTGAGTCTACATTTGTAACTACACAAGCAGCAGACCATCCAAATGGGTCTTCTGTACAAAATATTAGTAATCTGTTCCTCTTCGCTCTAGTAAAGAGTTTTGAGGCACAATACTTACCAGACTTTCCTGTATCATATCTAAATGAGAATATTGATCAGAGAACACTGATCAAGAACATTGGTGATTTTTATAAGTCAAAAGGAACTGCTAATTCCATCAAGTTCCTATTCAAGTGTCTAGTTCCAAATGACCAAGACCCTGATGTGCTGTATCCTAGAGACTACACACTCAAGTCTTCTGAGTCTACTTGGTCTAACAACTATTCATTAAAAGTAAAGATTCTTTCTGGTTCACCAGAGTCTTTTATTGGAAAGCAAATCGTCCAAAACCTAGATGGCAACTACGCTTCTGCCACAATTGACAATGTACTATTTTCTGGTACATATGATGGTATTGATCTATACGAATTTATCCTGGCAGAAGAAACTGTCAATGGTGATTTTGTAATTTCATCCAAAACAAAACTAACAGGAGACATTGACATCAACAGCACAATTGTTGATGTGTTTTCTACTATGGGTTGGGGTGAGACTGGTAAGTTCTATATTGAGAACGAAGTCTTCACATTTGAAAGTAAAAATGTCAATCAATTTACCATCAAGACCAGATCTGGCAGTGCTTCTTACTCTGCGGGCAGTCTTGTATATGACGCTGCTGAAGTCAATGTAGGTACAGACTCGATTCTAATCCTAGGTGTCTTATATTCAGTAGCAGCAGATGAAACAGTTCCTTACGCTGTTGCTGGAGAAAAGTTAGAAATTTCAAAACCAGGATTTGAGACTACCAGTCCCAAGATTGTAGATCTACAAAATAATGTAAGGTGGAAACTATCGACTGGTAAAGTTTCTGGTCTACCACAACTTAACTCTGGTGTCTCTGCAATTTTTGAAGATGAGAGTGACTATTATATCACATCATCTGGTTTTCCTGATCACCCATTTACATTAAATGTACCAGTAAAAGATCAGCGTCAACTTAGAATCATTCCTAAGGTTCCTACAAGCACCACAGAGATCTACAAAACTAATGATAGGGATGTAGGTATATTTGTAAATGGTGTCGTAGCAATGAGTGCTAAGGACACTGATAAAGTATTCAATGGTCCAATTGAAAAGATTGATGTAATCAACAGAGGTTCTGGTTATGTCAATGCACCGTTTGTATTGGTAGATGGTGTACCCAATCTTGCAAGAGCAAGAATGGCAGGTCAGGTTGTTGAGTCTATTGTTGTAGACACTCCTGGCAATTACCAAACCAATCCACAGGTAGAAGTTGTATCTGGTAGAAATGGTGTAGTATCACCAATTATTACAAATGGTGAAATTACCAGTTTAGTAGTAACAGATCCAGGTGAGTTCTACTCTTCAGCACCTGTCATTAGAATCATTGACTTAGCAGGAAAGGGCAGATTCGCTGACTACACTGCTGTAGTATCACCTGCTGGACAGATTGTTGACTTTGTACAGAACAACCCTGGTAGTGGATATACACCAGCAAACATCCGTGTAGATGTTATCGCTGTTGGTAGCGGTGCTGAAGCGGAGTCAAGAGTTCAGCAATGGACTAGAAATAGATACAATAAGTATGCTTCTGAGTTAGATGGTAACAATGGTTACTTTATTGCAAACAACGATGCATCACAAGACAATGGGTATGCATACTATGCATCACCGACTGCATTAAGACAAAACGATAATGGATCCAACCACTCTCCTATTCTGGGATTTGCTTATGATGGTAATCCCATTTACGGTGCTTTTGGTTTTTCTGATGCTCTAGATTCAAATAGCAGTATTACTAGAATGGACTCTAGTTATACTAGAAACATCGCAAGACCAAATGGACCAACTGTTAGTTCATATCCACTAGGATCTTTCTTTGAAGATTACACATATGTACACCTAAGTGGTCATCTAGATCAAAACAATGGTAGATTCTGTGTAACTCCAGATTATCCAGAAGGAACATATGCATACTTCATTACTGTTGATAGTAATGATGATCCACAGTTTCCATATATTCTAGGAGACAATTATTACTCTGTTCCTAGAGATTCTAACTACAAACAAGCATTATCACATAGAGATGTTCCTAAGTCTAGTTCTAGACTAAGAACTGCCGATATTGATAAAAACGGCGAACTTGCTATTGCTGTTATCGATGAAATCAATAGAGGTAATGTTTCTGGTGCAGAAGTATATTCATCTGCGTCTACTTTCTCTGTAGGTTCTGAAGTAATCATTGACAATACCTCTACTGGTGGTTTTGGTGCTACTGCTGAAGTATCTTCTGTCAAAGGCAGACAGGTAGAATCTATTGAGTCACAGTCAACAAAAGCACTGTTAGTAGAGTTATCTAATATTGGATATCTATTTGACGGTGATACTATCACACAAGATGTAACTGGTGCAACTGGAGAAATTGTTGGTAATGTTTTCTCTGGTAAGAAATTTGCACTCAGAAATGTAACTGGCAACTTCTCTGATGGTGATGTACTAAGTTCTAGTACAACTGTACTAAATCTAATCTTAGATAAGAATGCATCTTATACAGTTGGGTCTACACTAGAATATACTGACGGTGTTGCATCTGTATTAGGTCAGGCAGAAGTTCTTGAGACTACTATCTCTAAGAATAGTGTCATTGTTAGACTTATTTCTGGTTCTTTCAATACAGTTGAGAATTTCTTCATCAGAAGTTCTAATTTATTGGATACAACTGGTGCTGATGTATTTGAAACATTTAGTTTAAGTAGTAACTTAAGAATTTTTACTACTAACAGAAATGTCGCTATCTTGAAGACCAGCGATGACCATGGAGTTGGTGTCAATGATATGATTGACATTGACATTAGTCCAGACGATTCAACAACTACTACAACATACTATGTAAGAAGTAGAATCTACCAAAAAATTAAGTTCAACATCCCAGTTGCTGCAACGGTTCTCACGGATACTGGTGTTGGCAAACTCACGCTCTTGCAAGGCGGTGCTGACTACCTACCAAACCAAATGTATGCAGAGGCACCTCTACTTGGTGGATCTGGAGAGGACGCAACAGCGCGTATGGTTGTTGGACCTGAAGGTTATGTAACATCTGTAGAACCAAGATCAGATAAGAAGGGAACTGGATACAAGAGAGGTGATGTCCTTACAGTTAGTGCTGCTTATCTCTCAAAATCAGATCTTACAACTGCTAGTGTTGAAATTCGTGTTGACCATGTTGGTCTCGGTGCAGAAGAAACTAAGATTAATGTAGCAGATGGTACTGGATTCACTGCAGATGATTTTATTAGAATTGGCAGTGAGATTGTAAAGGTAGTCAATAGAACTGACAATGTACTAACTGTACTAAGAGGACAGTTGGGAACTACTGCGGTAGAACATTTTGATGGTGCTGCATTAACACAGATTGCACCTGCATTTAATTTACCAAAAGGATTTGCTCTTGGATCTACTCCTAACGATCCAGTCATCGAGGAATATGATGCATCAACTCAAGTTGCTGAAGTTGTATTTGGATATAATCAAACTCTAAGTACAATCAATGCTGTTTCTTTGAGTACAGTATTCTTTGATCAAAGTGTTGATCAGAAGTTGGTTAGAATTTTAGAAATCGATCAACCACAGTCAGTTTTTGAACTGTCCACTGATAATGTAGAGTTTACTAGAAATCCAGTTATTGATATTAAAAAATTCTACAAGTACAATTTTGATGTCTCTCACCCTTCTATGAATGGAAGAGCATTTGATATTTCTCCTAGTATCAATTATAATATTGTCACACCAGAAAGAACTATTAACAATTCCATTGTAGATCTAAAACTTGGATATGGTTCTAGAACTGGTATTAACAATTATGCAACTAAGCAAAGTTTACGATATTCAAAGTATTACTACTTTGATAAGAATGGTCTAACTAATTCCGAAACTGGTCTTTTAAATGTAGTTGAGGATCCGCTACAAGGATTGAAGTCTGCATTGTACATTACATCTAGATCTATTGTATATGATACTGATATCACTGCTCCACATGATGGATCTGGTGTAATCAAATATGACTCGATGTCTCAGTTCTCTATTGGAGAAATCAAGTCAGTAAATGTAATTAACAGTGGATCAGAATATAAGAGGTTACCTATTGTTTCTGGTGTTCTGCCAACACCAACATATGTCGCAACTGCGATTACTGAGATTGAAGATGGATCTCTGTCTGCTGTACAAGTAACATACAATGGTTCTAACTATTCCAAGGCAAAAGCAATTGTAGAAGGTAATGCTTTACTAGAGGTTGTTCAGGATCAAGGAAGAGTAACTGGTCTTGTTATTAAACATGCTGGTTCTGGATATACAACAGCACCAACTGTAAAAATTGTTGAGTCTGATCAGAGAATCTACCTCTCTAGTGAAACTATTGGTGTTCCTAGAAATGTAAGGATTGTTAATAACGGTGGATCCTATCATAATGATAGGACACTAAGCTCTACGATTAGATCAAACTATATTTTCAAACTCTCTAATTTCAGAGAGGATGCATTTGGAATTGGTGAAACTATTGTTCAGAGAAATTCTGGAGTTGAAACTGCAAGAGCAAAAGTTGTTTCTTGGAGAAGAGGATCTAATATTCTAGTGGTAAAAGATGTCACTGGACTGTTCAGAGAAAACACGGAAATTTTAGGCATTTCTAGACGCAACACAGCTGTACTAGACACCATTGCGTATTCTAAATTTAATAAAAATATTAAAACATATTTTGACAACATTGGAAGCTTCCAAGATGATCAAGGTGTTGTTAGTTCTTCTAACCAAAGACTGACTGATTCATATTATTACCAAGATTATTCGTATGTTGTCAAGTCCAAGACTTCTATTAATTCTTGGAGAGACTTAATTAAGCAGACAACTCACCCTGCTGGTTTCCAGTTGTTCGGTGAAGTTCTCATTGAGTCTGATACTTCAGTTCCAATGTCTCCAAATACGAAGACAGTAAACACTAGTATCGTACAACTTTGGGATCCTAACAAAAATAAAATTACAGTTGTCAGTACAAAGAAACAAGTTACTACATCTGTCATCCATACAGAGCAACTCAAAATTGAAAGAGGTGCTGGATCTATCAGTCTAGACACATTTGATACATCTGAGATTAGAGCAAAGCAATTGTTCTTGAATGGACAGTTTACTGGAGCATTTACTGATCGTGGAAATCTAGAAGGTAGAACCGTATTTACATTAGTTGATAGTAATGGTGCTACCATCGCTCCATATAACGAGCAAGCACTTACTATTACTCTAGATGGTATCTTACAGGAACCAGGCAGATCATATACTGTTAAAGGTAACAAGATTACATTTGCTGCACCTCCACTTGGACCAAGCGTCAAAGATGGACAGCAAGTTCCTGGTGTAACATTCCATTGTAGATATTTTGAATTTAAGACTGCTGAACTGAATGCAAGATATCTGAAGAGAGTTAGAAATATCTTCCAGAGAGAAGGCACATGGATTGATGCTGCTAATCAATTAGCAATGAATAGAGCATTCATCCAATCTGAGACACTTGGATATATTCAAGCAGAGTATCCAAACCTAACATGGGGAACTCTTGGTACTAAGTGTTACAGAGACATCGGTTTAGTTGTCGATGCACTTGAGCATGACTTGAGATTTGGTGGAAACAGCAAAACTATTGCTGCAACCGAAAAGTATTTTATTGATGGTGTTCTGGCATACATCGATGGAGAACTAGAGGCATCTATTGATGCATATGATTACGCTGTCAGACTTTGTAAGTTGGCAATGCGTAACTGGGACTTTGTTGACAGACAAGTCAGTTGGACTCCTGGTACAGATTTAGTTACTGTTTCAAATACTGATAACATTGCTATCGGTATGAAGATCAGTGCTGGTAGAGCATTTAACCCAGCAACTATTGTCACTGAAATTGTTGATGAAAGAACTATTAGGATTAGTCAACCTTCTCTCAATATTTCTAACACACTACAACAGTTAGTTGTTAATCAAATTTTACCTACAAATCAATCAACTGCTCCAATTCTACAGATTGCTCCTGGTATCTTCATTCAAATTGATCAAGGTGCAACATATACTATTTCTCTACCACAAAGTGGACAGATTGATGTCTCTGCAAATGCACAGATGACATTTATCTGGAGTGGACTTAACAATGGTACATTCTATGATGCTTCTACACTAATTGAAGCAAATAAAATTAATATCCAAAGAGAAGCAGCACACAGAATCTATGATAAGTATCCTAAGTTTACATATCCTAGAGTTCCTGAGGCAGCATATAGATTCAAGGATGGAAGAAGACTTATTTACGATAATCTACAAGACATCGTAACACAAACTATTGCGGAACTGAATACTAAGTATGGTCAACAGTTTGCTACAGATAAGTGTGCAAGAGATTTGAAGATTGTTATCGCCGCTGTTGCTGAAGATACTGGTCGGGGTGGAAACTCTGCCACTATTGCAGCAACCAACAGATACTTCACAAATCACGACGCACTAGATGGAGAACGAACAGAATCGATATATGGTTTTAACTTTGCAAGAGATCTTTGCATCGAAGCAATCAATAACAGAGGTACAGTACAAGATCCTGGTATTATCCTTGTTCCTGACTGCACAAACGTAAACTCTGCTGTTACAACTCTATTCGGTATTCTAACCGACGCACTCACAAATAATACAGCACCAACTACTACAGTTAATACTGGTATTACTGAGTGGGTCGAAGCAGAAGACTTCTGCTTCAGAGATACTGGCATCCTAGTAGATGCTATCGTATACTCACTTCGCTGGGGCGGCACCCAGAAAGTTGTTGAGTTTGCAGAAGCATACTTCAATAACTACAAACTAAATCACATCCAAGGTGAATTGCTAGAGACAATCTATGCAAATGAGGTTGCTCGCGATCTCATGATTCTTGCTATGAGAAACAATATCTCTGGTGCAACAATCATTGCTCCAATCACCGATCCACTGGTGAGAACTGATAGTGCCACACCATATTGTGCTGATGTTGAAAGTGCTATCACTTCTTACATCAATGTAGTAACAACAATCCTACAAGGTGGACCTAACAGAATTCTAGCAACTCCAGAGAATGAAAGTGCTACTGGATACTGGACTTCTCTACAAACATATGTAAACAAAAATATTCTACCTGACCCTCTACTGGTCAATGCAACACTCAGTGAGTGCGAAGAAGTCGCTTCAGCACTGGATTCTTTGTATGATGGTATCAAGTCTACTTTGATTACTGGACCTGGAAGTGTTGAGGTCTCTCTGCCTGATTATACAAATAACGAGAATACAATCTTTGATCTTTATTATGAAGATGGAGGCGTTGTTGACCTAGATGATGATGAGAACCTGTTTGTGTCCATCAGTGGCATTCTACAGCATGATGGTGCGTATTTTATCGATAAAACTCAAACACCAAACAGAATTGTGTTTAGTGGAGCCCCAATTTGGAACCAAGGTGAGAATACTAAGACTGTACAAGAACCACTGGCAGTAGAAAGAATTGCTATGCATGGTGTTGGTAACTACACAAGATGTAAGTTGGACACCTCTGGCATTCTTGATGGTTCTGCTGGACCATTTATCATTCTCAGAAAAGAAGATGATAAAGTACAAAACATAGATGATGCTAACTTTGTATTTGTATTCATCGATGGTGTGATGCAAAGACTTGATGCATATAACATCAACGGTCCTGCAATTCGTTTCACAAGAAAGGTATACAGTTACAATAAAATTGAATTGATCCTATTGTATGGTAGAGAACTGGATCCAATTATTACACTTCACGATTTTGAAGCGAACACATATCTAAACAGACTAACTCTGAGTATATCTGACTCTAGTCCTAATTCATACGATAATGTATTCACTTTTACTAATGTAAACTACGATAAGGAAAGATTTGTCTATCAGAAAAACGGATCTGTCAAAAACATAATCGGTAAAATCAAAAAACTTGAAAGAGTTGATGATAGAAATATCGAACTAGTCGTAGCTGGTCAAAACCCAGTGTTCAACGGCAGTTCTGAATTGTACTTCTCTACAGATTATGTCAATTTTAGTGATGAGGTACAACTTTCAGGCGTAACATCCACACTTGCATATCAGTTGGATGAAAACGGCAATAGAAGAATGCAGAGAGATTCTTCTCCTTGGTTGTATGACAGCGTTCTTGCTGACAAATCATTCTATGTTAGAAAGAATGGTCTTGCACGATTAAACGCAGGTGATAGAGTCAGACTGGATGGCGAAACTGATTTCAGAACAATCAAAAAACTTCCACAGTATGTAAGTCCAAAAGACTATCGTGATAATCAAAATATCACATCAGAATACTTTGGTTCTGTTACAACAACCAACTACAATGGTGACATTAAAGGAGTTGGTTTAAGTGCAACTGCTGTCATGGATGGCGACAAGGTTGCTCGTATTGATTGGAATAGAAAAGATTTGCAGTTGTTCTATGATGAAGGAATCATTCAACCAACTACTGCATATGGTTATGAAACTGCACCAGTATTACATTTCTTACCTGAAGATCAGCAAGGTGGTGGTGCTAAAGCAGAAGTTATTGTTTCTAAGGGACAGATCATTGACATTGTACTAATTGATGGAGGATCTGGTTATACTAAAGCACCTAAGATTATCACTAGTAGAAAATATGATCTACTTAAAGGTAATAGTAGAAAGATTGACAGTCTTGTAAAAATATCTTTTGCTAATCAAATTAGTAAAAGATCTCCAGTCGCTATTGCTTACTTTGAAGAATTGGCAACTGGTATTGAAGTGATTAATACTGTTGCAGCTGCTGTTAACTTCAGCGGTCTTGGTTTTGTAGTAATAATTGATAAGGTAGTTGACTTTAGTGGTACTTTCCTTACTAAGAGAGAAACCACAATATTCACTCCTCCTACTGTTACTTCTTTACCAAATGTAACAGCACCTTCTGCAGGTAGTGATGCTCTGATTATAAGAAAAGAGATTGATAGGACTATTGAGTCTCAACCACTACTAACCACAACAACTGCAAGGAAGTTTAACTGGCAGTTTGTTGCTCCTGATCAATTTGGACCTAATGCAGGATCATTCCAAATCTTCCAGAACTATGGAAACATTGTTTCTGCAGCAGGAATTCCTGTATCTGGTTTGACATTTGAAGAACTTGAGAGATATGGAATTACTATTGATCAATTCAATGATCCATATTTCAAACCACCATTTGCTACTGCATCAATCAACAACTACCTAACACAGTTACAAACTGATGACATTCCCGCTAGATATGGTGGTGCCGATATATTCGATAACAGTTATATTTCTGCTTCTGGATACCCAGATCCTTCTCCAGATGGATATTACAAGATATATAATGGAGCAGTATTCTTGTATGTTTCAGTTGCTGCTGGTACAGATGATGTAACTAATTTCCGCAGCAATGTTAGTGGTTCTGGCACCTTCCCTGGAACAAGTCTACTACAAACTGACGGCATTTATGTTGAATGGGGTCCAGGTCCAGTTGTACTGAATAACTATTACTCTGGTGATTTACTAACTGGATTTGCTACCGATAGCAATGCTCCTAATATTCAAGACAGAATTCAGAACAAAGCATTCCAAACTGGATACGGATACTATGATGTATTCAGAGGCACTGCTAACCCTAATGTTCAGGGAATTGTGTTGAAACCAAACTTTGATATCAGTGCATACAACAATCAGATTGGTCAGTTCAAATGGATCAAGAATGTTGATTATGACTTCGCTGAAACTAATAATATTGTTTACTGTAATACAGATAAATTACCAGCATCAGGAACTATCCTGGTTGGTAGAGAGCAGATGACTTACACATCTAAGTTATCTGATCGTTTACTCGGTGTCAATCGTGGCATCAACGGCACTCCTATGGAGGGTCATTCCATTGGAGAGTACATCCGACTACTCTCCTAAATAAATATAAATAACTCGGATTCAGTCTTATCAAACGGGCACTAGTGCTATGGCAGCTATTATTTCAGAAAAATTCAGAATTTTCAACGCGAAACAATTCCTAGAATCCTTAAGCGAAGGCGCTAACGATGCAGATGCTGCTCGTACTAGGATGTATTTCTTCGTTGGAAGATCTGCAAGGTGGGACGCTTATGTAGAAATCTTTAACATCAGCGGCACCTTTGTTGTTGGTGAAACCGTCTCAGGTGGTGGATGGTCCGCAACTGTAGCAGAAGTCAATGAGAATAGTATTCTCGTTAACAATGTTCTGCCTACTGCCACTACAACACCATCGTTTGGTACGACACTAACAGGCGCTACATCCAGTGCTACTGCCAAGTCTGGAACTTATAGATACGCCACCGAAGAAGCACCTCCTGCTCCACTAGACAACTATTCCGAGAAACTTGCAATCTATAACGAACTGATTGCTGCCAAGAGAATCACTGGACCATTTGCAAGACTCGTTGTTCCTCGCTACAACTGGAACCTAACTCTGAATCCAAAATTTGACATGTATCGTCCTAACTATTCCCCTACCCCTGGTGGTGGCGGTTCAGTTGGTAAGGATACTGCAACAGGTCAATCTTCCCTTTCCGAGGGTAAGTTCTATGTAATGAACCAACAGTATGAAGTATTCAAGTGCCTCTATAATGGTGAAGGTGCAGCCAATCCAACTGGTCAGAATGCCACATACGAACCAAAGTCTCAACCTTCTCCTGGTCAGGGTGCCTTTGCAAATGGCATCTACACTGAACCCGCTGGAACGGCAGGATACATCTGGAAACACATGTTCACTGTTCCTACTGGTGATGTTCTAGCATTCCTATCAACAGACTTCATGCCTGTTGTTGAGTCTACTGAACTAAGCAGAACTCAGGTAGAAGCACTCGCAGTTGACGGTGCTGTGCATGTTGCTGTAGTTAAGGATGGTGGTAGTGGTCTACCTGCCTCTGACACCCTTTACACTTCTGTTAAGGGCGATGGCAGCGGTGCTGTGGTAGAACTCACCACAGACGCTTCTGGAACTGTCACAGCAGCATCGATGTATTCCGTTGGTAGTGGATACTCTTACGGCAATCTATTACTTGAGACTGGCGAAGTCTACACTGACTCTGGTCTTACCGCTGCTGCTGGTGCATTCAGTGGAACTGCTGCTATTGAATTGGTTATTTCTCCAAAAGGAGGACATGGTTCTGACGCTGAGAACGAACTCTTTGCTAAGAGAATCATGACAAACATTCGCCTAACCTATGATGAAGGCGCTGGCGATTTCCCTGTGGATAACGACTTCCGTCGTATTGGTATCATCCAAGATCCATTTGACTATGGAACCACTAACTTTGCTGATAATGCAACACTTCGTGGAACATCTGTAATGGTTGTTACTGGAGCATCCTCTGATTATACAGTTGATGAAGATATCTTCCAGGCAGTAACAGGTGGCACTGCATACGGTAAGGTTGTTTCTTGGGACGCATCCACTGGAGTTCTAAAATACTATCAGTCACCTGAACTACATAGTGACAGTGGTGTAGTTAGAGCATTTGAATCTAACGCTGCTAACGCTATTGTTGGTGCATCTTCCACGACATCTGGTAATGTTGATACTTCCGAGAACGGAACCGTGTCTGACATTGCGTTTACTGGCGGTCTCGCAACACCAGAAATCGAACCTAACTCAGGGGAAATCGTATACATAGAGAATAGAAGACAGATTACTAGAGCTGCTGACCAAATTGAGGACATCAAGCTGGTAATCGAGTTCTAAACGAACACCCTAGAGACTGGTTGAGATGCCACAAAAGACTAATCTAAACGTAGCTCCCTACTACGACGATTTCGATTCTGACAAAAATTTTTATAAAGTTCTTTTCCGTCCTGGATATGCTATCCAAGGTAGGGAACTTACTCAACTGCAATCTTTATTGCAGAACCAAATCGAACAGTTCGGTAAGTATGCATTTAAGCAGGGAGAGCTGGTAATTCCTGGTGAGGTTGGTTTTAACACCAAACTCCCATATGTCAAGCTGTCTTCTGTTTCTGAGATTCCTGTCAACCAGGATGGTCAGATTGTTTACAAGAAGTATGATATTACACAACTCATTGGAAGACAGGTTAGGGGTCTGACTTCTGGTGTTGTAGCAACTGTTGTGTCTTCTGCAATTGCTACAGATACTGAATCTGATGTTTTATTTGTTAACTATACAACCAGTGGTGATGCTGGTAACGAAGAAACTTTTAGACAGGGAGAGACCGTAGAGGTTGTAGACGGCATCAATACACCTCTGATGGTTGTTGGAACAGATGGCAGTGTTCTACCTACTAGTATTACAATCACCAATCCAGATACGGGTGAAGACACTAGTATCGAAAGTCTCGCAATGGGATACGCTTCTGCTGTTCAGGTAGAAGAAGGTATCTACTTTGTTAATGGATATTTCGTTAGAAATGATGCTCAACTATTAATTGTTGACAAATATTACAGCAGACCATCTGCAAAGATTGGTTTTAAAATTACAGAAAGCATTATTACTCCAGAAGAAGATGCTTCTCTATATGATAACTCTATTGGTTCATCAAACTACTCTGCACCTGGAGCACACAGACTTAGTATCAAACTGAGTCTTATTTCATACTCATTAGACCAAAAAACTGATAGTAACTTTATTAAGTTATTGTCTGTCAAGAATGGTTCTATTCAATCTCAAGTATCACAGACTGATTATAACCTACTAGAGCAAACTCTAGCTAGAAGAACATATGATGAATCAGGTGACTATGTTGTTGATAACTTCCCTCTCAATGTAAGAGAATATTATCAGAGAGATGGAAACTTAGGTATCTACCCACTAGAAGTAGATGGCACAGTAAATGGTATCTCACCTGCAGATGCTGATGCTAAAATGCTTGCTAGTGTTGGTCCTGGTAAAGCATATGTAAAAGGTTTCGAGATTGTAAACAAAGAAACCAAATATATCCCAATCGATAAAGCGAGAGAGACTCTCAATAGAGAAGACATTCGTCTAAAGACAAAGGGACTACCAACATACAGAATTACAAACACTTACAATAGTGTTCCTCTAAATGCAGAGGGAGCAGAACTTACTGCTTATCCAGATGTATATCTATCTTCAGTATTCAATGATGGATCAATCGGTCTTAATGATACTGAAGCATCTGGCGCTGTCAAGCAAACAATTTCCAGAAGAGGACAGTTCTTCGATATCAATCAAGGACTGAAGACAATCTATCTAAAGATTGAAAATAACTATGCGACTACAGTTGCTGGTTTAACTGGTGATAATTTTAGATCTACTATTGGCACACTGCATTTTATCCAAGCAAGAAATAGTGACGAAACACCATCCGTAGTAAACACGGTTGATGTCTTGTCATTTGCTAGAGTGCCTAGGATTGAGATTAATCCAGATCCTACAGTTACTTTCCTAGAAATCACAATCACTGCTCAGAAAGATTTCTTGGACAACTTCATGATCGACTATGATATTGGCGATCAAACTAAAACTAGAAAACTTTACTACACCAAGAACGACGCTCAAACTCAGGGGTCTATTCCTTTTGGTGAAATTGTAGACTATAACGAAACTATTACTCCAGTAATTGGTATTGCAAAACCAAGCAACTTTACTCTCCTAGAAAAAGGAGATGGTTTCAATACTGATACTGATGTTGTTTCTTCTAAAGGTAGATTGGCAAATGGTGATCCAACCTACAATGCCACATTCAGTCTATCATACTTTGATCCAACATTCTTCACTAAGATTCTATTAGATCAACCAATCATTGCAGCAGGAAGTTTCACACCTGGACAATATGTTTATGGTTTGACCTCTGGTGCTTATGGTGTCGTAGAGGGAACTGACACTGGTGTCTACACATCGACCAAAACCCTTATGGTCAAAGGGTTATTTGGTAACTTTGTCAGTGGAGAAGTTATTGTTGATGAAGGAAACAATTCTATTAGAATTGCAAAAGATAATACTATTTCTCACTTCATTGCAAATGACAAAGGTGCAAACTATGTTCAGGGTGCCAAATTAAGAATTGATGGTGTTGATTACGACGAAGCAAAATTAAAACTTAATTTGAATGGCGATGGTGGTATCTTCAAGATTGATATTGTCAATAGAGACAGTGTAAATGTTGAATATTCACAACCACCTCTAGTAGAAGTAATTCAAGGATTTGGTGGTGGTACTCCAAGTGGTGCTGTTATTACACCTGTATTGGTGAGAAATGCTGTAACAACTTATACACCACAGAATGTAAAATCATTCTACGCAGAGTTTGGTTCTGGTAATAACAATGTATTTACATCTGATATTGAGATCAACAGAGAAGAATTTGCAGAGGTAGTTTCTGTAACCGACTTTACATTCACTGGATATAAAGGTAGAAAGTATATCGAGTGTACTGGTTTCGGTGGAGATGCAACTGTATTCCTACAGCATGGAGATCTAGTACAATTTACAGATGATAGTGGCGAATTGCTGAGAGCTGTTGTTCAGCAAGCAACTATCCCTGCTGGTGTACAGAAATCTAGAATTTATTTCGATCGTTCTCTCCCAGAGAATCTCACCAACGGAACTGTAGTTAGAGTTAGACCTTCTATCTCAAACTTCAACCAAGGTTCACTACTATACAAAACTGGTTCTACACAACTAAGTTCTATTGTTGCTGATAGTGAAGATTCTAAAATTAAGTATTATTCCAGAAGAGACTTTATCAGCACTGGTGCTGGTGGTCAAGGTGTAATTACTTTTGCTGCTCAACTTCCATTTGGAACACAGAGATTTGTGTCCTTCAGTGAAAGCAACTTTGTTGTCACTGTCTTGGATCCTGGAGATGCTCCTGATATTGTAAAAGGAGACATTGCATATATCACATCCAGTCAAGTTGAGATCAAGGCATCTACTGATGCTGCTAGTGGTCTAACTTCTGGTAGTGTCAAACTAAGTCTTCCTTCAGATTACTTTGGATCTATTCCTACTGGTGGCACATATCCAACACTGAAGTTGACTGCTACATTAGAAATTTCTAAAGCAAAACCAAGACTGAAGACTGCTACTATCAACAGAAGAATCATTGTTGAGTCTGTTGGAGATAGAGTTATTCCTTTCCGTGGTAGAGATTACGACACAGACTCTCTTGAAGTATACAGTTATTCAGATGCTTACAAACTAAGATATGTCTATGAAGGATCTCCAACAGAACCACCTGTTGTAGATGGAAATGGCAATCTAGTAAATGGTATTGATATTACCAATAGATTTACATTCGATGATGGTCAGAGAGATACAATTTATGATATCTCCAGAATTGTTATCAAACCAGGATTTGAACCACCTAAAGGTCAGCTGGTAATTGCATTTGATTACTTCGAGCATACCACTGGAGACTTCTGTACTGTAGATTCATATCTACATGAAGCAGGTGTTGGTGCTAGTGAGATTCCATCATTTAACTCACCAACCTTAGGTAAAGTTTCTCTCAAGGATGTCCTTGATTTCAGACCAAAGATTGATAACGATGCTATCATCGCTGGTTTCCAGAACAAGTCTATTCTATCTGCTCCAACAAACAGGTCTTACAACGGAACTGGTGGTATTGTTGCTAGCACTCCTGCTCCAGACAAAAACCTTGAGTTTACATTCTCATTCACACAAACACAATACCTCGACAGAATTGATGGTCTGTTCTTAGATCAGAAAGGTCAGTTTATTGTAAAGGAAGGTAACTCTTCACTCAACCCATCTAAACCAGATCCTATTAGTGATGCTATTGCTCTGTACTACATGTACATCCCAGCATTCACACAGACTAGTAAAGATGTAAGAATTACTTCTGTAGACAACCGTCGTTACACAATGCGTGACATCGGTAAACTAGAGAAGCGCATTGAGCGTCTTGAGTATTATACCACTCTCAGCATTCTAGAGCAACAAGCTCTTAACATGCAGATAACTGATACTGCAGGTTTCAACAGATTTAAGAGTGGTTTCATTGTAGACAATTTTGAGTCTCATAAGATTGGTTCTTTGAGATCTCTAGACTATAAGTGTGCTGTAGACACTCAGCAATCTGTCCTTCGTCCACAGTCTAGAGAAGATTCTGTTGCTCTCAAAGAAGTCAACGACAGAGATGATCAAAGATCTGTTGCTGGATATAAGAGGACATCTGATGTTATCACACTTCCATTCAGTGAACTAGAATTACTTGGCAATAGTTTTGCAACCAAGACTGTAAATCCAAATCCATTCGTCGTTCTAAACTATGTTGGTGACTCTTTCGTTGCACCAGCAGTTGACTCATGGTATGACACATCTGTAGCACCTCTAGTCACAGATGACAATACAAACATCAACACTATCTTCCTAGCAAAAGAAGATCTACAAGATGCATTCTCAAGTCTACATAACTCCTATCAAATCAATTGGATTGGCGCAAACCAGTCGTTCTTTAACATCAATTCTTTTGCTGATGTAAACTCTAGTGTAGCAGATTCTTCTGTTACAACAGCGTCTGTAGGTAGTTCCTCTAACATCAGTCCACAAAACAATGAGGTTGGTAAGGGACTGACGACTAGAGGCGTTGGATCTAGTGTTATTTCTACTGCACTGTCGTTCTATGCTAGAAGCATCCCAGTACAGTATAAGATCAATAGACTAAAACCAAATACCAGAATTCATGTCTTCATGGAAGGACAGAATATTGCAAGATGGGTCAACCCTGACCTCAAGTATACTGGTATTGCTGGTAACTCTCTATCTGCATTTAATGGTGAGATCACTACAGATTCTAATGGTAATGCTAGTGGCATCATTCTAGTTCCTGCAGGTAAACCACCTAGAGAAAGTGCAATCTGGACTGGTAATGTTGATACTGTATCTTATGATACAGATGCTGATGAGATTAGATTCTCTACTGGTGTCAAGACTATCAGATTTACTTCTAGTTCTGTAGATGCTGATAAGGATGCTGTAGATACCTATGCAGAAGTTAAGTTCTACGCTACTGGTATTGTTCCAGAAAATCCATCCAGCATTGTTTCTACTAGACCTGCATTCTTCAAAGCAAATGAAGGTCTACAGGAAGTTAAGAGTAACACTGATGAAAAAGTAAGACCAAATCCATTTGCACAAACATTTAAAGTTGAGAACTTTGATGGTGGTGTATTTGTAACTAGTGTTGATCTATTCTTCAGTAAGAAAGATACAAATATTCCTCTAAGAGTTTACCTAACTGATGTTATCAGTGGCAAACCTGGAAAGAATATTCTACCTGGAACTCAGAAGGTATTAGAACCAGAAACATTCTTAAAAGTAGTCGCAAATGATACACTTACGATTACTAAAGATGAGATTGTTACTGGTGCGATTTCTAATGCTTCTGGTCCTGTTTCCAGATTGATTGATAAGAACAATATTGAGATTCAACCTAGTGCAACTGGTGTATTCAATGTTGCTAACGATCAGGTGTATACACTTGTCTTGAGTAATAACAATGGTAAGAGATTCGTCCAGGATGAGACTCTAAATGTTGGTAGTATCACTACTGCCAATAACCTAAACAACACACAGTTATCACTTAAGATTGCTAAAGACTCTGGTAGACTTACTGGTCTCAAAGTAAGCAACACTGGAAGCAACTACGATACAGCAATTATTACAATTGAGAGTCCTCAACTTCCTGGTGGTAGTAATGCTACTGCTACTGTGAGAGTTTCTGGTGGTAAGGTATACCACTCTGAAATTACACTACCTGGATCTGGATATACAGAACCACCTTCTGTAATTTTGAGAGGAACTGGTTCTGGTAATGCAGGTGCTGTTATTGAATCTGAGATTACCATTGATACACCTGCAGTTAGAATGGGTGTTGCTATTGATGAGTCTGGATCTACACAATCTGTAACTCCTACTAAGTTTGTATTTGACTTCCCAGTATATCTTGAGAATGATACTGAGTATGCACTCGCTATCGAGACTGACTCTATTGATTATGAACTCTGGGCATCTAGACTTTCTGAAACTGATGTTGCTACAAGTCAAATTGTAACTACTCAACCACTATTAGGATCACTATTCAAGTCTCAGAATGCTGATGACTGGAAAGAAGATCTATTTGAAGATATCAAATTCATTCTAAACAGAGCACAGTTTGATATCAGCAGAACAGCAAGTCTGCTGCTAACCAACGAAGAACTTGGTTATGAAGCACTGGAGTCACATCCAGTAGAAACCAACGCTGAGTCTAACACTACTGCTACATCTAGCTTGTTTAAGAATAACAATAGTATTATCAAGATCTCTCACAGAGACAATGGTTTTGATAATGGTAAGTCTTATGTATTCTTCAAGGGTGCAGAGAATGTTGGTGGTGTGACTGGTTCCCAACTTAACACAGAATTGTATCAAGTTAGTAACACTGGCGTTGACTATTATAATATTCGTGCTACAGGAAACGCTTCTGCTAATGCATTTGGTGGTGGTGATGGTATGTTGGCAACATACAATAGAAAGTTTGAGAAACTCTATGCTTCTATCCCGAACCTAACATTCGGTAAGACTAAGATTGATAGTTTCATCAAAACAACGAATGTATCTCCTGTTGATGACAATGTACAGACATTTACATCTTATTCACAGACAGACTTCGAGAAAACTTTCTTGAATGAAGATTTCTTCTTCATCAATCAAAAAATTATTGCCTCTAAGATTAACGAGACAATTAATAACATCGACAACTCTCTTGTCTACAAGTTAGATCTTTCTAGCACAGTAGATTATCTCTCTCCAGTTGTTGATCTTTCCAGAGCTTCTGTGAAGACTATCAGCAATAGAGTTGAGAATCCAAACGGCAAAGAAGATAGATTTGGTAGAAGAAATCAAATTCTATCTTTCTTCCCTGTGTTCTCGATGACAGTTGCTGGTGTTGATCCATCAGAAGTTATCAGTCTCGATCAAAGAGTCACTGGATCTACAACAAAAGCAGAAGGTATTGTTGTCAAAGTAGACGGATCTACAGTATTTGTCAAGATTACTTCTGTAAATACATTCCAGGCATTGGAGCAACTATCATTCAGTAATGATACCTTCCAGAATACAATTACAGTTGGCAGCAACGGAGTAACTAAGTTTACCTTCGATATTCCAAATACTGTAGCACCACCAACATTTGTCACTGGTAGAAATCCTTCTGTACCTGCACAAACATATGATAATACAATCTCTGGCAAGATTGTATTGTGGAATGCAAATCTAGAGATACTAACTATCATCAATGATAAGCAACCACTAAATGATGACTACACTGGAAGAATTGTTGATAGTCAAGCATACACCAGAAACGCTAATGTAGATTCTCAATTAGAAGATATCTTCAGAGTTGGTGATCTTCTATCATATCCAAATCAACCTGATGATGAGTCTAGATTTATTGAAGTTTCTTCTATCGAATACAGCGATGGTGTTGACTTTATTTCTGAGACTCAATCCAAGAATAGTTCTGGAATTGCCAAGTATGTAACTAAAGAAGTTGCTATTGAGAATCCAGGAACATCGGTCAATGTAAAACTAACCGCAAATGTCAGCGACATTGAAAATCTAAAAGTCCTCTACAAGATCAAGAAGTCTTCCTCACAAGAAAACTTTGAAGATATTGAGTGGGCATATTTCAATGGAACTGGATCACCAGATAATGATGTTATTGCAACATCTGAGAATGCTATCAGTAGTATTACTGAGAAGCAATCATCTTATCAGGAGTTGTCATACAGTGTCGAGAATCTACCAGAATTCTCCTCATTCGCAGTGAAAATTATTATGAAGTCTAGCAACCCAGCGTTCGTTCCTAAAATTCAAGACATGAGAGCAATTGCATCTTATTGATATGAAACACATTAAGGTGAAGAACGAAGATGGTCTGTATCGCGACTCTGATACAGGCGCAATCATAAATACCGATAGGTCTGCTTTTGAGAAATATAAAAAGTCCAGAGGAA